>Ga0209408_1001430_pt1 | contig 14989 bp, 17 predicted proteins | sample AD_UKC107_MetaG_FD_184422 | JGI IMG/M metagenome (GOLD analysis project Ga0209408, IMG submission 184422) | Active sludge microbial communities of municipal wastewater-treating anaerobic digesters from Hong Kong - AD_UKC107_MetaG (SPAdes)... | ecosystem: Engineered > Bioreactor > Anaerobic >... | reverse complement strand
CATGCGCCCTCTCGCTTGGAAATCTCCAAAACAGTTCCTTTGGGAGTTCCTGAATCCGTAATCCTTTTTCCTTTATCCTTTTTGTAACACATCATTGACAAACCTACATCATTCGTTTTCGCCGTGATGTATATCTATCTGATTGCATTTGTTCACATATTTTTCAATATAGTCGGCAAGAGGCGGGCAGGGGTAATCAGCGCATTGACTGCAAGTGTCAAGCCCGCGTTCGCGGCAGCATTTTACCCATGGACAATCGCCGCACATAAAGAACATTTCATCAGAACGTCCGCCTTTACAGCGGATTTTCTCAAGCGGGATGTCTTTCCCGAATTCCTCATGATAAAATTTCTGCGCTTGTTTACGCAGTTCGTCGTTATTTTCAACGGTCGCACGATAGGTCACACACCGTGCGCAGTCATGACCGCAGCAACAGGTCATTTTATTTCTCATATACGCACCTTCAAAACTCCGCCACAATTTTATCATATAACGACGGTTCAAACCCGATGATATATTTTTGATGCTGTTCCGGCGTCAGGTAATAAGCTGAAAGTGTTTTCACACCGAGCCGTTTTGCCTTGAAAAGCCGGTGATTTCCGTCGATCAGCTTGTCTTTTCCCGCGCATAATTGCACCAAAACCAACGGCTGCGACAGATCAGCCGTCATAGCGTACTCTTTATTACCGCAAAATCTATTTTGGGCTGCCAGATCATCGACCGAAACCTCGATCAGTTCAAATTGTTTAACATCTTCAAGCAGTGCTGCGACGTCCCAGACAATCCGCCCGCTTGTCGTTCCGATCTGATATTTTTGCTGCATAAGTCAGTCCTCATTCAAAAAGATCAATCCGATACCGAACTTCCTGCGTTTTCTTCCTATCTTTCAATCCGCTGTCTTTATAAGTTCCGTCAAAAGCGAATCCGTATTTTTCATAAAATCGCCGCGCACGGGCATTTTTTTCAAATGCCCAGAGGAGAACATTCCGATATCCCATCCGCTTCAGTTCTGCCAGCACGGTGTCCATCAGCAGTTTTCCGACGCCGTGTCCCCAGTATTCTTTGAGCGTATAGAGGGCGACAATTTCACCCCAGTCCGGCAAATCCCCGTCTCGGCTTTTGCACGCGGAACACGCTCCGCAGGGTTTTCCCCCGTCATACGCAAGGTAGAAGTACCCATTTGGATCGGCAAGAATCGTTTTTAAAAACGCGGTACGCTTTTGAACATCGGTCTTTTCGGCTAATTCTTCAGGGGAGATGATCTCGGCATATGCGGCCTTCCACGATTCGCAGATTACGAATGCATAATCATCTGCATCGGCGGCGGTGGCGTTGTGGATGCTGAAGACTTTTTTGCCGGTTTTGTAGGAATCAATTCTGTCCTGAATCATCTTCCACGCCGCAGGGTTGACGGTGTCATAATCTTTGACGGGCCAATTTGCCGGCTTTTCGCCCAAATACGGCTCGAACCCGAACTTTTTATAGATATTGATCGCCTTATAGCTGTGTGTCTTGCTGGTCAGATACAAAAACCCGTCGTTATCAATCTCGTTGTACACGTCGAGCAATTTCGTCAGAAGTGCTTTCATCAGCCCGTAGCCTTGATAATCGGGCAGGCAGGCGACCTTATGAAACCGCAGATGGGTTTTGCCGAAGTCGGGACCCGGCCAAATCGCCGCAGTTGCAACAGCTTGTCCGTTTGGTGAGATCACAAACAGACACTGCTTTTCAAGAATCGCCGGTTTCGATAAAAAGTCCCGTTTGAAAATGTCCCGGGCCTCCTGTAAAGAGTCGGTCTGCGAGACGCCGTATTGAATGCGTGCCCAATCCTCCTCCATGCCGGGGCGATAACCGCTGAACCGGAATCCCTCATGCAGTTCAAACCTCGGGTATGTATAAACATCGGGTTTCACCATCAGCACGCTGATTTTAGGCAATGATAAATCGAGCATAAAAAATCCCCATTAGTTGATTTTATTCGAACGGACGGCTCTTTCCGTGATCTTTTCGTCTCCGGTCAGTTTTCCGACCAGAATTTCACCGGTCGGATCATGCGCGTCATATCTGCGTCGGGTGGTCAGGGGGGTGTCGTTGGCGTAGCAGTAGACGCAGCCGTTCATACAGGTATTATACGCGCCGATGTCGATACTTTCAACACATCCGCAGCCCGATCTTTGGTTTTTATCCGGTTTCAAGTCAAGTTTGCAGCCGCAAATTTGCTCAATCCTTTTTAAATCTATGCAGCTTGCACCTTCAATCCCATACGAAGTTAAATCATTTTCACAACAGGCCACCGGGCGAATACCGTATGTCTTCGCGGTTTCTCCGATAAATCCCGCCAATTCGGCTATTTCGTTTTCGGAAATCGCTCGAATCAACGGCGTTTTCAGTTTTGCGTATAAATCCACAAAACTGATCGTCACAGTATCCGTAAAGCCAGACAGCTTTCCGCGCATTCTTGCAAATTCTTTCTTGTGATATACTACACTAAGCACATCATTCAAAATGATCGGGTCATACCGCCAGATCACGCGGTCTCTTCCAATTCGTTTCGATAACTCAATAAAAGTGTCTTCCAGAGCCGATTTATTACGCAGTCCCGGTTCAATTGATCGATTATAAGGTGTCAGCGTGAATTGAAAATAATATCGATATCCCAACGCATTCAACTCATCCAGGCAAGGCAAAAAGCTTGACGGATCTTTCGTCCAAAAGACGATACAGTCCACAATTTCGGGCGAGAGCTGAACACGCGAAAGCTGCGCATGGTTCATCGGATTGCGGGTCAAAACATATCCCGCGCGAATCCGATTCATAAACCATTCACCGTAAAAACAGGGAATATCCGTTCTCCTCGATGCGGATAAAATCAAAGTGGCAACTTCCTTTCGGACCGGAACTAATATTTGAATTCAAGACCGAACACTTTTTCGGTCTGATCGCGGTTATGTTCACAGAGTTCTTTCCTTACGGTAATCAACCCCAGACAGTCATAACCCAGTTTGTGATATAGGCGTAAAGCGGCGATATTGCGCGGAACTACGTCCAAACAAATCGCCGTATAATCCGGTTTGCTCTTAATCAATTCCTCGGCGATTTTAATGGTTTCGGTTGCAATCCCTTTTCTGCGCATGATCTCATCGACGAAAATGTCCTCTATCCAAGCCACATTTCCGCCGCGGTAGCCGATATGTAGAAAGCCCACCGATCGTCCGTTAAACTCAATTACATATAATTCATGGCCGTCGGAAATCCAATCACAAAGCGTTTGTGATGCCGCCGTATAATTTTTTTCGGTTACAGTTGAATTTTTACCCCTGAGCTCACAGTGAAATCCGAAAAAACGGACGATTCGCTCAATCGTCTCCTCCCGAAATCGGCTGTGATACTCCGCCAGAGAAATGTTCATCTTCAATCACCTCAAATTTCACCTTGCTGCCATACTTCTCGTTGTTTAACTTTTCTTTTATAGGAATCACTTTTTCAAGATCAATCCCATAGGTATTTGCGATTGCAAGCGCGTAATAGACCACATCCCAAAGTTCTTCTTCAACGGTTTCTTTGATCGCACCTTCTTGTTCAGGGCGCAGGTTTTTGCGCATGGCACGGGAGAGTTCGCCGACTTCCTCGGCTAATTTCATAAAATATTTCTCTTTCAGCTCCGGATGAAAATCCTTGGCCTTGATGTATTCCTGTAAATAAGAAATCGTGATGCCCATCTTTAAATCCCCTTAATCATTTCAATGATCCGCTCGGCGGTCTGTTCCGGTGTAAGTCCGCTCGCGAATCTCAAATAATCCCGCCATTCCTTTCAACTCCGGAAAATCCAACGGCAGATAAGCGCTCGCCGATTTAGGGACCCGTTTCCAATCTGTCTTTTTCAGCGTTTTTCTCTTTATCTGCATGCCGTTTTCCTTTCAATTCCCATCATTTTGAATAGGGCATTCCCGAAGACACATCCCGCAATCCTTGCATTGTTGATTAATTTTCGGAACAGGGAAGCCCATCTTTCCGTTTTCGACTTCAATCGCTCCGTTTGGGCAGGTAGAAACGCAAGCCATACATCCGATGCACAGCCCTGTTGAGGTCACCTGACTGATGTTCACCCTCTTTCACTCCTTTTTAGATAAGTATTCAACGATTTGATCCGCACTTGTTTTGACATTCTGCATGCCGTCTATAACAACATCTGCATACGGTTTTTGTGTGTCTATGAAATGTCGGTAAGTGGGTATTTGATAATTTAAATAGTGTTTCAAATAATCTCCGAGAGCTTTTAAATCCACGGAAATTTCATGTCTTTCCGAACCCCTATCGGTGTAATCCCGAATGATTCGCCGTGCAAGTGCGGCATCGAGCGGCACATCGACAAAAACAGATAAATCGATATACGGTGCAATGGCTGAATTCTGACGCCCGAACGGATAATCCATTATGATATAATCAAGCGGTTCTCTTAAAAGTTGCTCGATATCCGCCGCAATCGGACCGACCTGCCAGTCATCATACAGATTTCTGCCTTCCGGTAAATCGTTAATTTCCCTCCCGGCCAAATAGACATCATCATAATCATCAAAAGATAACACCGTGTAATTTTTAAGACGGCTTTCCAATTCCTTTGTCACGGTTGTCTTTCCGCTTCCCGAGACACCCGATATCGCAATCACAAATGGCTTTTTCATATGTTGTCTCCTGAAACTCGCTCTGTCTTTTCAAGTTCTTTTTGTAGCACATCGGCGAATCGCTGGATATTTGACCCGAGCGTTTCGGCTTGACTTAAAACATCCGCCCGATCCCGATATTTTGCAAATGCTTTCCTGATTGCAACCGCCGTTTCAAGCGCTTCCGGGGCAGGGCATAGCCCCTGTTCCAAAGCCCATTCACCGGCTTTGGTCTTGGCGATGACTTTACCTATTCGCAGTGTATAAAGCCCTCTGGCGACATCCAGCAGCCAACCGTAGGACTTGACACTTCTGCCCGTTGTCTGCGCGTATTTACGAATGACCTCGTAGTGACGCATCACATCCAAACGCAGTTGTTCATAAGTCGGATAAATCATCCGATCACGTACATCTTTTCCGAAAAGAAGGACTCCGTCCTCGAGCAGTTCGGCCATTCCGAAGCTGTCAAAATGATAGTTGTCGGTGATTCGCTGTCCGCTCGTGCCCCAATAGATCACCCGGCCGGGGGCGTGATTCAAAAACGCGTTCAAGGGCAACATTCCGCCCTCAAAACTGCGGTAATACGGATTTTCCGGTTCATTTTCAAGCAGTTTCTGCCGCAGTTCTACCAGTTCATCGGCCTGCATCTGCGAGATCTCCGTCTGTGTCAGGCAGAGAATATCAATATCGCTCCATCCAAGCCGAAAATCATCCAAAACCACCGAGCCGAATAAATAAACAGAGGGTTGGTTTTCGGATAAAATCGCCGTAATCGCTTCTGTCATCTTAGAAATCGAGGTTTTTAATCCCGTCATTTCAATTTCTCCAAGGTTTCAATCAGTTCCCGCCATTCTCGTATATACAAATACTCGCACTGCGGTGCTGTTTCTTTTGATTTATCCCGGTATTCACAATCGATCACGCTGTCATACCACACCGGGAAGATCCCAGCCTCCGCCGCACCCTCGATATCGGCCTGCGGATTATCCCCGCAAAACCAGACGTCTTTTGCGTCCAACCCGGCCTTGCGCAGCGCGATTTCAAACAGCATCCGATTCGGTTTTCTTAGACCATATTCACTGGAAGCAATGAAGAATTCAAATTGATTCATCGGTAAGAAATGATTGATCCGACTTGTCAGCGCCGCTTCCGAAAAACCGATATTGCTGATTACACCGCTGTGGATTCCGTTTTGATTGATATACTCAATCATTTTATCCGCGTCAGGCATCATTGCACCGGGTGATGTTCCGTACCAAAAGATCTCCTCAGCTTCTTCCAAAGAAATTTCAAATGTAACGCCCAAATGTTCATATAGTGTTTTTTGAAACTGCCGCTCGTGAATTTCATAACCGAGTTTTCTGGCCGCATCAAACTGTTTAAAAAGCTCCTGGGCTTGTCTGTTGATCTCTTCCACTGTCAAATGATTCGGATTCGCTTTGATGTGTTTATACAATGCGGTTTCACCATTTAAAGAATCCCATCCCGGCTCATAAAGCAGCGTGTGTCCGTAATCGAATAAAATCATCTTCGGCAAATTCATCTGTAATCCTCCTGTCGCGGTTTCCCGGTCTTGTAATCAATTTTCCAACCGTCATAGACATAATCCTCGGGGATGCGCACAAAACAACCGATATGCTTATCCCTTGCGCGCTCGACGACGCCGGAGACATTTTGGTTGTTCACATTTCCCTCGGCGACGGTCAGCGTGTCCTCACCGACAGCTAATACAATCCCGATGTGGTCATACCAAGGGCAGTTTTCCGGTTTGTTCTCGGGAGGAATAATATTGTCATAAATGACAATATCGCCGCGTTCCGGGATAAATCCGTCCTTTTCAAAGTGGCAGAAACGTTTTTCTGTCCCCATTCCAACCACGCCTCGACGCAGGCAAAGCGCGTGTTCGCCGTCGGTGCATATCGGATCGGCAGTTTCAGTCCCGCCGCTATCGCACAGTGAAAGACAAACGCCGCGCACCAGGCGTTTTTCAGCTCATCAAACGCCGTCTTCTCGGGGGAATATTGAATCAACTTCATATATGTCTCGTCGCTTCTTTCACCGTGAATTTGCTTTTTTGCAAGTTCCTTGGCAATATCGGCGAACGCGGCTCTTGTAAACTCGCTGATAAAGAACCGATTGGACTTTGCCTCCGGCAATTCACTGAGCGGCAGCCCAAATTCCTTTTGTAAATTCACCATACGTTTTGTGATATATTTCTCTTCCGGTTCCCAGAGCCAATGCTGCAATAAATCGGCGTCTTTCAATATTTCATCGTATGCGTCGTGCACATGCGTTTTATCCGAATGATGAAAGATCGCGGAACGGATCAGCATCTGTTCCTTCTCGGTAAAAAGATCTTTTAACTCATTCTTGAACGCTACCCGAACCATCTCTGCGCCATTGACTGCGTGAAAAATCCGCTTGCCTCCTTTCGGAGGATAAACGTCATGCAGCATTCCGCATATGTACGCGAGTTCACGGTCAAGGCCGCGTTTTTCCGCAAGCAGGGCACATAACAAAGCAACGCCGCCGGTGTGATGATAAGAGACGATTCTCTTGTCGTCTTCCATGGCGGAAAAAATCTCATCCACATAGATCTGTACAAGTTCTTTTTTATCCATTTGTATCCTCTATTATTCATCCGAGGAGCGTTCCCTTCGGTCAAAACCATGTGAAAAGCATTATACAGCAACGCACCAATTTTTACAAGCTAAAAAGCCTTATTTCTCAATCAAATCCGCTAATACAGTTGAAAATGTTTCTTTTCCCTCCGTGGACAGATGAATCAAATCCTGAAAATAAGAAGCGTTTTCACAGTCGAATTCATATGTTGTAATCAACGCAGCATTTTCCTCATTTCCGGCAGAAAGATAGGCCGCATAGGTCTCACTCGATACGATCATTCGTACATTTTCCCCGGTAAGCAGTGCCATATATTGCGTCATAATATCCGGATATGCTTGATTTTGAGCGGCTTTACGGTATTTCGGCGTCTCGATAAACATCAAATCGATATCATTTTCGCGGCAGAGCAGGGCAATGTCATATAATCCCTGCACCTGCACGGAATTGAGCGTTGTGTTTTCGGTATTGATCGGCAGTTTTTCTAAATCTTCAGCGGTTCTGCCCTCGGTCACCGCAGTGCCGCTGCCATTCAAATAACGCGAGTTGATCAGAGGGTAAGAAATCGGCCAGGTCAAAAAGAGCTCGTTGTTGGCGGTAACAACCATCTCGAATAATTCTTTCATACCCGCTTTACCGTTTTCGGATAGCGTTCGGTACAGTTCCTTCATGAATTGAAAATCGGTGTCTAAAAACATCCGGTCATCGCTCAGCGACACACCCGCGACCAACGTATAGGCGTACATATCGACGTATAGAGTACCGATCCGAACACCGTGGTCAATTAAATATTTCAATTCCAGCGCTTCAAGGCAGGGTTGATTACCGTTATAAGACAATAAAAAGTTCGAGCCGCTAACTTTTTCACCGATGGTATTGACGTCAAGCCCCTGCCGAAAAATCGAAGAACCGATATAAAGCCGGTCAATCTCACTATCCGAAATCAATCGGCTCATTCCGAATTCGGCATTTTTCATATCGTTTGTTATAAGCAGCCTTTTCATCGGTATAAACGCGCCGATCAAAAGCAATGAAGCGAGTAATACAACCAGAATTCTTTTCATTATAAGCCCTTTCCTCAGATGTGGGGAAGTTTGACCCAAAAAGATTTTTATAATAATATTTAAAGGTCAAACTTCTGGTTTGAAAATTTTATTTTCAAACTTTCCTCTTAAAAGTTTGCGTAAATGAAGCTCGAAGCGCCGAATACCCCGAAAAGCACGATGCTCGAAAGGAAAAACACCTGCCAAATTGAAATAGCAATTGATTTTTGCGGTTTTTTTCGGTTGTCTTCAAAAAGTTCAAAAATCAACAGAATCAGGATAAACAAACAGACCGTCAGGAAAAACGCGGCGCAGGTGTTGTCGTTGGTGAAAGGCATGATCGAATATAAAATCGAATTTATGTCAAACGAAAGCCCCGCAAACATCTGTTTGATATACGAAAACGACGCTCCGAGCGACGAGGAACCGAAGAAAATCCACCCGAACATGACAAGAATAAACGTCAGCAGAGTAGAGAACAGGCGATAGAAAAAGCCGCGCTTTTTCTTCTCCTGTTCTCTCGGTGTCAAAATGTTCAGCACACCGTGATAACCGCCCCAGAAAATGAAATTCCACCCCGCACCGTGCCACATGCCGCAGACCAGAAACGTGACCATCACGTTAAAAGCCCGCCGTAACTTTGAACACCGGTTGCCGCCCAGCGGGATATAGATATAATTCCGCAGCCAGGTCGACAGCGAGATGTGCCATCGACTCCAAAAATCCCGAATATTCATTGACAAATAAGGACGCCGGAAGTTCTCTATGGTATCAAATCCGAGCAGATTCGAAAACCCGATCGCAATCTCGGAATATCCGGCAAAATCGCAGTAAAGCTGCACCGAATAAAAGAATGCCGCCAGCCACAGCGCAAGGGAAGGGTGCGTCCCCGGTGAACCGAATACGGCGCCCACATAACCGGCCAGGCGGTTAGCAATTACGACCTTCATGAAAAGGCCCAGCAATATCCGCTGAAAACCCTTCTGCGCAAGATCGCTTTTATAAATCAGTCCCGCAGAAACAGAATCTTTGAATCGGTCATACCGTTCAATCGGCCCCGAGATGATATGGGCAAAGAACGACACATACACCGCATAAGAGATGAGGTTTGTCTCATGTTCATATTTGAGTTTATAAACATCGGCCAGATAGCTGATCATGCGGAATGTGTAATACGAAATCCCGAGCGGAATCAACAGGTTCAGCGTCATTTCCGACGCGCCAATCCCGAACGCCCGCAAAACAGAATTGATACTTTCGGCAAAGAAATTAAAATATTTGAATCCGAACAACGCGAGCGCAATCGGAACAATCCCCGCAATGAACCACCCCTTGCGGTTTTTCTCCCGGGTGATGAATCTGCCGCACAAAAAAGTCCATACCGTTTCTGCGGCCAAAATCACAAACATCCGCCAGTCGCACAGTAGGTAAAACAGGATATTTGCGCCGAACAGGAAATACAGCCGCCCTTTTTTCGGTGTCACATAATAAAGCGCTGTGATTACCGCAAAGGCGAGAATCAACCGCAGTATGCTGTTTTGAAACGTCCCGTCAAGAATTTGTGCGATCATCGGCATTCCTTCCGTGTTTATACTTCCCGGTTTTTTAATAACAGCCACCAGTGCTTGCTGTAATAATTCGTATCATCCGCCTTATATTCGGCGTTTTCAATCGGCGGAAGCTGAAAGCTCCAATCGGAAAAGAATTTTCTGACGTCGTAGATATCGACATAAAAATGCGGTACGTCTTGTCCGGCCTCAAGTTCATTTCTCAACAGAGTGTTTTCATCGAGCATTTTATATTGTTCGGCATGTTGAAAGCTGTAAGTGTTCTTTGAAATTAATGTCAAAAACAATTCACCGCCGGGACGAAGTACGCGTTTAATCTCGTCCAGCACTGCGATAAAACCGTTCGTATCGGTGTGGTAAATCACATTGTAAGCCATCATGCAGTCAAAACTGTTGTCAACAAACGGCAGAGAGAGCATATTCGAAACAGCGGTTTTGATGTTCAGACCTTCTTTTTGTGCCCGGTTCCGTAGGTGATTGACCCCGTAATCCGACAGATCAACGGCGTTTACGTCAAAACCCTTTTGAGCCATATAAATTGAATGCCTGCCCAATCCGCACCCGAGGTCGAGAAAATCTTTGAATCCGAGACCCTGCCACCGTTCAGCCAAATAAGCCGATTCGGTGCAGGGGATGAGCCATGCTTTATCGGTGTTTTTGCTCCAATCCCATGGTTTCGTAATGTGTAAATCCATTTTTCCTCCGCGATTTATCTCTGTGATCCGGTATTAACCGATTGAATATAGATTTTAGCATATTTTGTATCCGTTTTCAATCAAATCAGACTTTTTAACTGCCTATTATTGATTTTTACATAAAATACTTCAAAGTTTCATTTGAATATATTCTTATTTTGAGAAATCCGTTAAAGATATTTTGTTTTACTGCGTAATATGCTATAATATATTGGTCCGGACAGTTTGTCCGATTCTTTGTTTGGAAGGAAAAAGGATTTTTAAATGACCGATTATAAACCGCACGAGGAATGCGGCGTTTTCGGGATCTATTCCCCGGAAAAAGTGTCGCTTCTGACCTCGATGTTTTACGGGCTTTATGCATTGCAGCACCGCGGTCAGGAGAGCGTCGGCATCTCCGTTTCAGACGGGGACAAGGTGCTTACCCATAAGGCACTCGGGATGATGAACGAGCATTTTAGGGAAACCGCTTCCGAGGTGCTGCCCGACGCTTACGCCGCCATCGGCCATCTGCGCTATTCGACCACCGGTGGCGACGATCTCGCCAACGCCCAGCCGGTCACAGTGCGGCATCTGGGGCGGTCTTTTTCGGTCGCGCACAACGGCAACCTGACCAACACGCAGGAACTGCGCCGGGGGTTTGAACTGACCGGCTCAGTGTTCCAGTCGACGACGGATACCGAGGTCATCGGTCATATCATCACGGGCGAACGCATCGGCGCCGAAAATATCACCGAGGCGGTCAGTCATGCGATGGGTCGTATTCAGGGCGCTTATTCGCTGGTGGTTTTGAGTGGACGCGAATTGGTCGCCGCACGCGATCCGAACGGGTTCCGGCCGCTTTGCTACGGAAAAACCGAAGATGGGAAATACGTCGTCGCTTCCGAGGACTGCGCGCTTGCCGCGGTCGGCGCAAAAAAAGTGCGTGAGATCGATCCTGGCGAGGTCGTGACTTTTTCTCCCGAGGGCGTGGTGTTCAACCGCACGCGCTGCAACCGCAATAAATCTTCCATCTGTATTTTCGAATATATCTATTTTGCCCGTTCGGATTCGGTCATCGGCGACTGTCCGGTGCATAAAGCCCGTCTGCGCGCCGGAGCGTTTTTAGCCAAAAGCAGTCCGGTCGAGGCCGATGTGGTGGTCGGCGTGCCGGATTCGGGGCTCGACGCTGCGGTCGGGTATTCCAACGAATCGAAAATCCCGTACGGCATCGGATTTATCAAGAATAAATATATCGGCAGGACGTTTATCGCGCCCGATCAGAGCGAACGCGAAAACATGGTGCGCATCAAACTGAATCCGCTCGCCGCAACTGTGAAAGATAAACGGGTCGTTTTGATCGACGACTCCATCGTGCGCGGAACAACCGGAAAACGGATGGTCTCGATGCTGCGTGAAGCGGGTGCAAAAGAGGTCCATGTGCGCATTTCGTCGCCGCCGTTCATGCACCCGTGTTACTTCGGCGTCGACATTGATTCGGAGAATTCGCTGATCGCAAACGGACATACCGTGCAGGAAATCGCGGATATGCTCGGAGCGGATTCGCTGGCGTTTTTAGAGATCAAATACCTGCCGTATCTGATCAGCGAAAAAGGCGACGCGGGCTGCTGCAGCGCTTGTTTCGACGGAAAATACCCCGTAAAAGTCACCCCCGGTTCCAAGACCCGTTTTGAATAACAGAGATTGAAAAACAGAGAGAAAACAGCGAGGGAAAGAAAATGGAAAACAACATAAAAAGACCGTCATTCCCGAAAAGAGCGGTTATTACCGCGGGAATGCCGTATGGAAATAAGGAACTGCATTTCGGGCATGTGGGCGGCGTATTCGTCCACGCCGATATTTTTGCGCGCTTTTTAAGGGATCGGATCGGCGCGGAAAACGTGATTTTCGTCTCGGGCACGGATTGTTACGGCGCCGCGATCGAGATCGGTTATGAGACGGAAAAAAATAACGGATTCACCGGCACCATCGCGGATTACGTCGCAAAAAATCACGATAAACAGGCGCAAACCCTATTGAATTATCAGGTCTCGCTGAACCTTTTCGGCGCGTCTGCACTCGGCGAAGGCGGCAGAATCCACACCGCGCTGTCCGCCGAGATCTTCAATCAGCTGTACAATGAAAACAACTTAAAGCTGGAATCGACGTTGCAATTTTTCGATGAGGAAAAACAGGTCTTTTTAAACGGCAGGCAGGTCACCGGACGCTGCCCGATTCAGGGGTGCAAATCGGAGATTGCCTATGCCGACGAGTGTTCGCTGGGACATCAATACAGCCCGTCGGAACTGATCGCGCCGATCAGCGTTTTATCAAATAAACCGCCGGTTCAGGTTCCGGTCAGCAACTGGTTCATCGATCTTCCCGCTTATCAGAAAGTGATGGAAAAGGCGGTCGAGGACTGGTCGAAAATGCCCTGTTGCCGCAAGGTTTTGACCGATGTCATTCAGGAGTTTTTGAAAAAGCCATTTATCTATGTCAAAAAAGAACTGGTTGATCAGATAAAAACGTTTGACGGAATGCCGCCCTATGAGATATTGGATGATGAGCAGAAGACATCGGCCGCATTGGTCTTTGATGATCTGGAATGCAGAGATCAAGCGGTCGCGGTGTTGGCCGCAAACGGAATTCGGTATCGCACCGGAAAGACGCTGGTCCCGTTCCGCTTGTCCGGTAACGTCAAATGGGGCGTGCCGGTTCCGGATACCAAAGAGACGTCCGGCCTGACTTTTTGGGTGTGGCCGGAATCCCTGTGGGCACCGATCTCGTTCACCAAAGCCGTTCTCGGAGACGGAATTGAGGGCAGGGAATGGGAAAAATGGTGGAAATCCGACGATGCGCAGGTTTATCAGTTTATCGGTGAGGACAACATCTATTTTTACGGGATCGCCGAAATCATCCTGTTTTATCTGTTGGGCAATACGATCCGCCTGCCGGTCATCGTGCCGAATCACCATCTGCTGTACGGTAAAACCAAGGCCTCCAGCAGCGGTGAAATCAAGCCGCCGAAAGCGTCGCAGCTGTTGGATTATTACACGTCCGAGCAATTGCGCATGCACTTTATGAACGCAAGTTTGGCCGAGCGGAGCATCGGATTTGAGCCGAAGCCGTTTTTGTTTCCCGACCGAGAGGGCTATGACACCGTGCTGAACGAGGGAAATCTGCTGACCAACGTGTTCAACCGGTTGGTGCGCTCCTGTTTTTATACGGTTCAAAAATATCACGAGGGCGTTTATCCGTCGGGCGCTGTCAGCAAAGACGTCAAGCAAAAATCCGACGAGGTCATTTTGCAGTACGAGAAATTCATGTCCGAACTCAGCTTCGATAAGATTTTCGAGCTGTTGAATCTCTATGTGCGCGACGCGAACAAGGATTGGTCGGTGCGCTGCAAGAGCGAAGAGATTGCGGATATCGATCAGCTTTTGGTCGATTCGTTCCATATCGTCCGTGTGATGACCGCGCTGCTGCATCCCATCGCGCCGTCCGGCTGCGACATGTTGTGCGAATATCTGAAAGTTGACGAGAGAATCTGGGACTGGAAACACATTTTCGAACCGCTGGATACGTTCATTGAACCCAACCATCAGTTCCTGTTCCTCGAACCGAGGGTGGATTTCTTCAAGAAGCATCCGTCTCAAATATCGTGATAAAATGGGGCCAAAACAAACAACAAAGGTTGATTGTTAGGCCCCATTTGTTATAGTGCTACGCCGTTCAAACGGTCGTCGGTGTCCTGCGTTTCGGCGAGTCCGAAGCTGATGCTCAGTGCGTGATCGACTCTCTGCATTGAAAAGTCGTTCAGCCGCCCCATGCGTTCCCGCAGGCGCTGTTTGTCGATGGTGCGGATCTGCTCCAACAAGATAATCGAATTTTTTGAAAGTCCGCAGTCCTCGGCGTCCAGCTCAATGTGTGTGGGCAGTTTTGCTTTGGTGCGCTGGCTGGTGATCGCCGCCGCGATGACGGTGGGGGAGAATCGGTTTCCGACGTCGTTTTGGACGATCAACACCGGACGGATTCCGCCTTGTTCCGATCCGACGACCGGACTCAGATCGGCGTAATAGATGTCCCCTCGTTTAACGCTCATTGAAATTCACGCTCCCAACAGGATTGTCTTCCGGACAAGTGCATGTACGCTCATCACACAACTATTTTTGCCGCGCTTTTGGCGTGTTATACCTTTCCCGGAAAAAATATGGGGGCTGTCATAGTATATTTTCAAAGCAACCTTTTTGCGCCTTGTAGGTTTGTCAATGATGTGTTACAAAAAGGATAAAGGAAAAAGGATTACGGATTCAGGAACTCCCAAAGGAACTGTTTTGGAGATTTCCAAGCGAGAGGGCGCATGGGGAAAGAGTTGTACTTTCTGCTGTGAACAGCTAATTGCTTTTTAAAATCCTCGAAAG
>Ga0209408_1001428_pt1 | contig 14999 bp, 13 predicted proteins | sample AD_UKC107_MetaG_FD_184422 | JGI IMG/M metagenome (GOLD analysis project Ga0209408, IMG submission 184422) | Active sludge microbial communities of municipal wastewater-treating anaerobic digesters from Hong Kong - AD_UKC107_MetaG (SPAdes)... | ecosystem: Engineered > Bioreactor > Anaerobic >... | reverse complement strand
TAGCGACGGAGAATTTTCGGAATGCCGAAGACAAAATGCCGGTGGGGAATCTTCTTGAGGACATTCATGCATAGCCACTCCCCGAATTCCACCACGCGCTTCTGATGGCATGAGGGGCAGAAGTGGCGGCGCTTACAGGAAAATGCCAGCAGGTATTCGTGGCCGCAATCTTTACACTTCACACGGGCGAAGCCGTTGTGCAGATCGCCGCAGTCGAGATAGCGGTAAATCACTTGCTCGATATAGGGCCGCCAGAATCCGTATTGCCTGGAGAAATGTTCATCATAGATTCTGACAAATGTTTCAAAATAGTCTTCGACGCATCGGTAATAATCGGATAACTTGGGATTCCGAGGGCGATAGACGGCAGCAGTAGGGAGCACGATCTCTCTCCTTCGAGAATATCATGCCTCCATAATGTAGAACGTCCGTTCTATTTGTCAAGGTAAATATTGGTTAACCAAAGATTATTGAAGCGGCAGAGGAAGCTCAGCAGAAACTGACGAAATAACCATTTTTCATCTCCTTTGCCATCATCCGAAATGTTCATTGCCCTTAAACTCCACAAATCCGCTTGCGTTGCAGCGTGGTGCGTCCCGCGCCGGTGTTTGGTATGTTCTTCCGGCTCATGCTTCTACCCGCCGTTGATATGCTTTTACCGGCTGTTCGTTCTGATCTATCTCCAGCAGCAAAGCGCCCCGGTTATAGCCTTCGTCAAGAAGTGCATCCCATTGGCCGGGTGACATGGTAATTACCAACCGACTTTCTTTTATCCGGCTCATGCTGACTTCTGTTAATTTTGGTCGTTTCATTTTTTTGTCCTTTTTAAAAATTACTATTTCATTACTAGGAAATTACTAGAAAATTACTAGCAATCACTATTCAAAAATTACTTACTATTACTATGTTCCCTTTAGGGAACTAGTAATTTATTAGGGCGGCCAGGGCATAAATGTACCAGAAGGTGCATACGATAAAGGCGTTTTCCGGAACACCAAAATCATCGGTTTCGACATACCGGTAAATATAACTGCCGTGTTTGAGCTCCCGTTCAATGGCGGCCACGGTTTGGGCAAAGCGCGGGTCATCGGCAGACAGGAATCCGATGTCGTGGAGCAGGAGAAGACTAGCATCCAGCGACTCGCCATCAAATGCGGCGGTAAAAGCCTGCTTTTTTTCGCTCCAGGCGCGCCGGCAAATCGTGGCGTGGATTTTATCCGCCTGATTCTGCCAATAATCGGCGCGATCCGTAATCCCGATATAAACGGCAATTCTGGCCAGGCGGTCGCAGGCTGCCCAGCACATGATGCTGGAAAAGGTATGAACACGCAAAGTATTGCGTGTTTCCCAGGGCCCCGAATCCGGCTGGTCATGTACGACAATGGCCATTTCACCCAGCGGCTCCAGTCGCGTGAAGAGGGCAACGCCGCCCCGGTGTGCCAACCTGCGGTCAAAAAAGACATGGGCCACCGCCAGGATGGCAGAACCATAAACGTCATGCTGAATCTGCTCGCAAGCCTGGTTGCCAATCCGGACAGGCCCCATACCCCGGTAGCCGGGCAGACTGGCGACTTCGCATTCATCCAGTCTGGCCTTGCCGTCAATACCATAAACCGGCTGAATACGGCCATTGGGTGTTCCCGCCACCACGTTGATGAGATAGTTTAAATAACGTTCCATGGTATTCGTCGTGCTAAGACGGTTTAAAGCATTCACGACAAAATAAGAATCCCGAAGCCAGCAGTAGCGGTAATCCCAGTTGCGTCCGGAGCCGGGCGCCTCCGGAATGGAGGTGGTCATGGCCGCGATGATAGCGCCCGTGTCCTGGAAGGTGTTCAGCTTCAGGGTAATGGCTGCACGGATAACCTCTTCCTGCCATTCAAACGGGATGGACAAGTCTCTGACCCAGGTATGCCAACTGTTGATGGTTTCGTTCAGAAAACGGCGGGAGAGATCATCGATGGCGTCCGTGATGGTTTCGTCCGGCCCCAGGATAAGCGTGGCGGTGGTTTCGAGGAAAAAGGGAAGCTCCTGGAGCACGGCGGTCACGGAGATATCCGTAGTCAACCGCAGAATCCAGGATGGCGCAACATAACGGATATGATGACTGCCGTGGGTCATCGTGCAATTTTGACCGCCATATTCACATAAGGGACGAACGCGCACGCAGATGCGGGGATTGCCGCTGATGCGGCGGATTTGCCGGATGATCATCATCGGCATGAACGTTCGGCCATACTGATGGAAGCGGGGTGAAAAGTCCGTGATTTCAATGACGGCTCCGCGGCTGTCTGTCAGACGCGTCACCAGGACTGCCGTATTGGGCAGGTAAGACTGCCGGGCCTCCACTTGATCCAGAAGCTCGACAACACAGAAGCCTGCACCCTCACCGTCGGGATGTTCATTCAGGAGTGAGCAGAAAACCGGGTCGCCGTCAAAGCGGGGCAGGCAGCTCCAGACAATTTCGCCCCGCTCATCGATGAGCGCTCCGATGCGGCAATTGCCAATCAGGCCGAGTTCAAGAGAATTTTTCATAGGGGTTCCTTCCGTGTTGGTGGTCCGGCTGTTTTTATAATTTAAGTTCGCTCCAGATCAGTGCTGCCGCTCCCAGAATGGCGCTTGCGCCCGTTTCCAATCCGGAAGGCATCAGTTTCACTGTACCCTGATAAACACGAAACAGAAAATCATTCATGTATTGTTCTGTGGGTTTCAGCAGCAGATCACCCGCGGCGGCTAATCCCCCCGCCAGAAAAATGGCCTCGGGGCTTACGTGAGCCACGGCGTCCGCCAGCTTCATCCCCAGAATCCGCGCAGTGCGGTCAAAAGCGGCCAGGGCAATGACATCTCCTTGCCAAGCCAGATCGGCGATAACTTTCGACGACATATTCTGATAGCTTATTTCTCTCAGCGGACTTGCATCGCACCGCAAGGCCAGCAGTTCCAGAGCCGTCCTTCTCAGACCGGTGGCCGACACATACGTTTCCAGACATCCTTTTTTCCCGCATTTGCACGCACGTCCGTCCGGGTCCACAACGGTATGGCCCAACTCGCCGGCAAAACCGCTTGCGCCATAAATCAGGCGGCCGCCGGCTACGATGCAGCTTCCCAGGCCGGTGCCCAGAGTGACAACAATGAAGTTCTTCATGCCGCGGGCGTTGCCGAAAAGCATCTCTCCCAGGGCTGCGGCATTGGCATCATTGGTGATGGAAACGGGCAGATCGTAATATTTCCCGATCAGCCCGACGAAATCAACCGACTCACCCCAGTTCAGATTGACGGATTTTTCGATAGTGCCCCGATCGTGATGGGCGTTGGGTGCGCCAATCCCGATTCCACTCAAACAATACGGGGAAGGAAGACTAACCCTGATCTCTTCGATTCGCTGATGAAGCCGGGACACAAAGGTTTGCGCAGACTCATCTGCCTGAGTTGGCATAGCCGTGACGTTAAAGATGGAGCCTTCGCGATCCACAAAGCCAAAGGATGTTTTCGTTCCGCCGATATCGATACCCAGCACCAGATCTCTGCCCTGCATCCAGCCCTCCAAAAAATCATAGTACCCAAAACTGATGGCTAAAATGACGGGCGATAAGAATAGTTTTAACCCAAAGCGATTGCCGGATTAGCCCGTCTCTTATTATTAGGAAACAAAGTGTATGTCAGATAGATCAGAGCCACGACATCTTTCGGACTCCCAAACCCTGCATATCCATGGTTGGAACATGCTCTCGCGTGTAAGAAGTATAGGGAAAGCCTTTCTTTATGTCAATGATGAACATGTTGAGCAAAAATCAGGTTAAATCTCTAATATATGGTTTCATAAATTTATGAATCAAAGAAAGTAGGATTATGCTTATGCTAACTGCAGCAAATACATCTAAAGAGATACCTGTCATTGCAACCCCAAGAGCAGTGCCGGCCGCAGGCGGATGTTCCATATCTATTACTACCATTGTGAATATGGCAGCCCCCACAGCAAAAGAATATACAACAGTGGAATATATTAAAGCTGGTTGTGGAATTAAGGAAAACAAAAATCCGCAGAGAAGACCAACCAATTGACCTCCTATGACATTTCTGGGTTGGGCGGTTATACTATCAGGCATTGCAAATACAATAAAAGCGGTAGAACCGATTGATGCTATTATTACTGCATGTTGCATACTTAAAAAATAAAGAACGATGAAAACAGACAAAGTGGCGAGGAGGCTCTGCATGACATAGTGCCTCCAATATTGTCTAAATTCCCTATCTATTTTTTTTATTGATTTTTTCATATGCCAACCTCAATTAGAACATATTTTGTAACCTGTTACGTTTGTATATAATATTCTTATAATAAATTTAAATATTTAGTTTTTTCCTACAAGCCATTTTTCTTCTACTGAAGCTTGCGCGGAAGCATTCACGCTAACCGCAAAACCGGCGCTTGTCATATAATTCACGATTTCCGCTTCCTTGCGAAAGCACACCGGCGTTTTAGTTAGTGTCCATCCGGAAAGTCTAACTCATTGAGATAATTTAAGGAAGGTGCATTTTTCTGTAGGTGATTGGGGCGAAAATATGTTAGGGTTGATATGTAATTGACTGATAATACTTATCAATCTTAGCAAGGGGGCGGAAAAATGCGACAGAAAATCAATCCCCAGATGAGCCTTTTCACCTCTGTGACAAGCAAGCGTATTGCGAAGGAGCTTGAGCAGATATCGAAGGTGCTGGATGAGACGCCGAAGTTGGTGGAGATCGTGTACGAGGATCTGATCAGGACAGTCCGTGCTGACACGGGGCGGGAGGGGATGAGCGCCGAGCAGGTGCTGAGGTGTGCGATTCTGAAGCAATACCGTCAGCTCAGCTATGAGGAGCTTTCGTACCATCTGGACGACTCCTGGTCGTTTCGGGAGTTTTCCCGTTTGGAGCCGTGGCAGCATCCATGCAGGTCGGTTCTTCAGGAGAATATCACGTTGCTTGGGGACGAGACGTGGGAAGCGATTCACCGGGAGATTCTTCTCTATGCCAGGCGCAAGGGGATCGAGCGTGGCCGGAAGATCAGGATTGATTCGACGGTGGTGGAGACCGACATCCACCATCCGACGGACTCGACGCTTTTGTGGGACGGGATTCGTGTGATCACCCGCTGGCTTGCCGAGGGCAAGGAGCTCAGCCCCGAGCCCGGGTATGCATTTTGCGATCACACGCGGGGAGCGAAGAAGCGGGTGATGATCATCCTCAACGCCAAGAAAGACGCCGTGAGACACACCGCCTACCGGGAGCTGCTCGCTTACGCCCATCGGGTAGCCGGGTATGCGGTGGATGCTGTTGCCGAACTCCAGGAGTTCAATGGGAACACGGTTCCGGACATGCTGGCAGCCCGGGGACTGGCCGCTAAGCTTGAGCGGGCGGTGGGGATCTTGAAGAGGGTCATCGATCAGACCGAGCGTCGGGTGATCAAAGGGGAGAAGGTCCCTGCCTCTGAGAAGATCGTGTCTTTTTTTGAGGAGCACACGGACATCATCGTGAAAGGCGGGAGGGATACTCAGTACGGGCACAAGGTGTTTCTTGCCGGTGGTCGTTCCAACATGATTCTGGACTGTATGATTGAGAGGGGCAATCCGGCGGATTCCGAGAGGTATAAGCCGCTGCTCGAGCGGCAGGCTTCCTTGTACGGGAGGATGCCCTTGAAAGTCAGCGCCGATGGAGGGTTTGCTTCTCATGACAACCTGGCGTTTGCGAAGAGCAGGCAGGTGAAGGACGCCGTTTTTGCGAAGAAGCGGGGGCTTTCGGTGCTTGATATGGCGAGGAGCGCATGGGTGTACAAGGCGCTGCGCAACTTCAGGGCTGGGATCGAGGCTGGCATCTCGACCCTGAAGAGGGCCTTCGGTCTTGACCGCTGTACCTGGTCCGGCTGGAAGGGGTTCAAACAGTATGTATGGAGTTGCATCGTATCGTATAATCTCCTCGTGCTCGCGAGGGCTCATCTGGCACGGGCATAGGGGAACATGCTCAAGGTCCATTGATGACACCTCAGGGTGAGGTGCGTTCAAAAACAGGTGATATCCGCTATGCATCATAAATTCGAGTCATCCCGGCCGATATTTTCCCGGGCGAAACCTTACATGCCCATTATATATTGCTCACGGGCACAAGTTTCCCTACAAAAATGCCGGTTTCCGGATGAACACTAGTTAACTTCGCGCGAATCGATTCTATCCGGCGTTTCCAGGGCATCTTTTTATCAGAAGGCACGGTTGCACGAATAAGCAGCGTCCCATCGGCAGACAATTTCTGATAAATGCGCTCTAATACTAATTTCAATTCGTCGTCTGAAATCAAATGCAGCATGTCCAGCATGATCACCGTATCAACCGGATCTTCAACGGACGGCAAATCGGGAGCGCGACCTGCTTCTATCTTTCCGCGACTACCGATGACCTGCGAGGCAATGCGCACTCTGTCCTCGCTTGGTTCCAGGCCGTATATTTTTGCCTGAGGATAAATTTCCAGAAGCCACACGGCAGGTATGCCATAACCGCATCCGATATCCATAATCCGGCGGGGATTTTGTATATACTGATGCAACTCTTTGAACATCGGATCAAACATGATTTTAAAGCGGGCAAAAAGACGCGGATAGGCTTCCAGATGGCGGAAACGCAAAGTAGCGCGACGCAGATGTTCACGAGAACCGATCTCCAATGGTCCTGACGGATAATCAATGGGCGCATATATTTTTTTCATCAGCGTGGGCAGGATTAAATACGCTCCGATGATAGAATAACCAATGCCCAGAAGAGAGGTCAAGCCAATACTCCGCAAAAGTGAGTGCTGGGCGAAAGCCAGCACACCAAAACCGATCAACGTCGTAAAAGAGGAGAGAAACATCGCCATCTTAATGGTATCCATTGCCGGATGAGACTCATCACGATAACGTTGATAAAAGCAAACGTAATAAATAGCATAATCAATTCCCATGCCCATAACGATAATCCATAACATGATACTTGGAATGTCCAATGGATGGCCGATGATCTTCATGGTTCCGAGCGTTGATACCAGTGCAAAGGCAACAGGCGCAAGGACGGCCAGGGATAACATCCAGTCCAGGTAATACAAAAATATGACCAGAATAACGCCGACCCCGATAATCAAAGCAATTTCCAGAAAGACATTTTTCAGGAAATCACCCAGTCTCTTATTAAAAAGGCCGACATCAAACACACTGGCCATACCGGTTGACGTGATCCGTGAGAAGAAATCTTCCGCATCATAATTTTTCCCGGTTTTAAGTAGGCTCAATTGTGTATATCCGTCAGCTCCTTTCGTCACACCAAACATCTCCAGGTATTTTTCCGGGATTTCACCTGCTTGTAGATTTTTATTATCAATCATCTGCCAGAACGGCTCAAAAGCTCCGGTCTCAAAGCCGTTTTCCAAAGATGATTCTTTGATATCCTGCTTGAGGCACGTCAGGCGTTCAGTGTTCCAGAAATTGCGCCATGCCTCCAGGTTGCGTCTTCCGGTTTCCTGTGAAGGAAACACAGAAGAAGGCAGAAATACAGAAGACAATTTCTCCGTTTGAATATCCTTTGATAATATTGTCATCAACTGATCGTTCTTCTGTTGCAATTGAACAATGCTGGGGGCTTGTAAAAAAACATAACACTTACCGGAAAGATCACCCCATGTTTTTTTGATACCGTTTTCGGCGGCAAGGGTCTCTTTACTCACTGAGTTCATCGTGTTGAGATCAATATTAAATACCGGCTTGGCGAAAAAGAGCAAGATCACGCCAAAAATTACCGCGCCTATGAGTTTCCATCGGGCCGGGGCAGCAATTTTCTTTAACGCATTGAGAAGCAAGGGATTAGCCGGACGGGTGGCCGCCGGCATAGACGGGAAAATCTTTGGAAAGACAAAATGAACAAATAATAATGCAAAGGTAACGCCGAGAGCGGAAAAGACGCCGATCTCGGCCAGAATTCGAAAATCACTGGTGAGGAGCAAAAGAAAAGCGCCAATCGTTGATAATACCGCTAAAAGCTCCGCAGACCATAATTCCCGTGCAACGTGTCTGCCGTATGTCTGTTGCGGCTGATCAAGAAAGAGCAGATAGGTAACACCCAGATCGACGGTAAAGGCCATAATGGCTCCGCCAAACCCAACAGCCAAAAGCGACATGGATTTAAAGAAAAATGAACAGACAAACAAGGCGGCAATGGCGCCTACTGTTGATGGCAGCAGCGCCATCAGACCAATAAGTGGTCGCGGAAACGCTAACAAAAGCAGAATGGCTATACCCACAATAGTCAGGACAATCGCCAGCCGCGTGTCTCGCTTTGCGGCGGTTTCATTATCGAGCGCGGCCCGGTAAGCACCTGCGGCATGAAGTAAATATTTTTCGCCTTTTGAGCCCCCTACGAAAGGTAATCCATTTTCTATATCATTAAGCAGCGATGATATTCTGGCGGCGGTTGCGGTATCCGTGCCCGATCCGGCAATTTTTGCGATGATCAGAGCATGCTTCCCATCTTCCGAAATAAGCTGGCCCTTGTAAAATTGAGTCCCGCCTGCTGGGAGCAAAGCTGACATTTCCCGGAAAATAATCCCGGAAAAGCCGAGTGGGTCCTTCGTCATCAGGGCACTACGGCCAATGCCTTCCAATTGCTCCAGACTTAGCCGGTTTTGAGCGAAAGCTTCCTTAACTCTGTTTGATTCCAGAAGCGGTTTGATATCTTTTTCCAGCCGCTCCGCACTAAAAAGGAGAGGCAGATTATCAGATACGTGCGCCATCAAATCCGGAAAATGCTGCGCCTCGTCAGTGATCCCAACCTTGGTAAAAAGCCCGCTTGCTTTAAGCTTGTCCGCAACGACAGATGCGGCTTCGGCCAGTTCATCTTGATTTGCCGACTCCCGGCTGATATCGATGATCAACCTGTCTTGAACCGGCAAGTGTTTAATAATCCTGATAGCATCGGATAATACCGGATCGCCTTTAGGCATCGATCCCAGAATATCCGTTTCAATTTTTAAATTATTGGATTCCCAGACAAACAGCATTGCTACAATCAAGGCAATAACGGCGGCAAGCAACCAATTTATCTTATATTTGCGTAATGGCATTCAATTCACGAATTTATTAATTATTTTCCCGTGGGGGGAATTATTCTCCTAAACCATATTTGCCTACAGGTGACAAGGCCAAAGAGATTAATAATAGGATGAGCTGCATGTGGAATAAGGGGTAACCCCAAAATGGAAAGTTGATGACATCATAGGGATAACCAGGATCTGTTTAGTATACTTTATTCCGTTTGACATCTCATTGCTTGCGGTTATGAATATGTAACAACTGTTTAAAAGCCTATGTGATTCTTTATATCATCGATACTGCGGGTAAGCTGGCGTATTTTTCCTGGCTCGCCAAATCTGATCTGGACATGGTAGCATACGGCCAAAAAAACGGCCTCAAAGGGCTGCAACACGCCTTTAAAGATAATTTTGTGAAACTCACCGCCGACCTTGATATGAACGGTTCCAAGTTTGAGTTTATTGCCATACCGGATACCGCCGCAACTTTTGATGGCGGCGGTCATGTGCTCACCAATTTGCGCATTAGCGACAAAACAACGCCGCCCTACCATTGTGCGGTGTGCGTGATCCGGAAAGTATTTTGACCCTGCCAGTGACGTCGCTAACATATGATGACGTTGAGAAGCACTCATTTATAGGTGAAGGACGACAAGGTGGCGTGCAAAGCTGTCAGACAAATCTGCTGTCAATCATGATATCCGGGCCGAGTCTTTTTATTTTCTGGAAGGATATTTGTTTTGCATATTTAAGGTCGCTGATCTGGAGATCTCCGATGGCTTCAATTCCTTTTCCGATAATTTTTGGAGCAATTATCGCCACCAGGCGATCGGCCAAATCGTTTTTCAATACTGAGGTGATAATTTGAGCGCCACCTTCCACCAGAACGGAAGATATTCCCCTGGCAGAAAGAATTTTTAATAATTTTTTTAAATCAACTTTGCCCTGATTATCAGCATCAACTGTGATTATTTCTATGCCGGAAGCAGCAATACGACTAAATTGCGGATCGTCTGCCGTTTTAATTGTGGCAATTAAAGTTTTGGCAGAGGATTGGTTTTGCAGAATTTTTGCCGGCGATGGAATTCTCAGGCCGGAATCCACCACAACACGTAAGGGATTTCGGCCACGGACATGGCGTACTGTCAGCTCAGGATTATCTTGAATGACTGTTTGCGCCCCGACTAAAATAGCGTCATGCTCTGCTCTCAGTTGATGAGCGAATTTTCGTGCCGCCTCCGAGCTGATCCATTGGGACTGGCCGTTTGCCGTGGCGATGCGGCCATCGAAGGTCTGGGCGTATTTAACCGTGACGAAAGGCAGGCCGGTTTCCATATAATGAAAGAAAATTTCATTGAGAGAGCGGCATTCCTTTTCTAACACACCTGTTTTTACTTCGATGCCCTGACTCTGCAAATAATTCATCCCCCCGCAGGACCATGCCGGGACGGCGTCTGCTCACGTTTGAATACATCCTGATTGACGGCGTGAACTCCTCGCGGGCGGACGCGGAAAAGCTGGCCCGTCTGCTGAAAGATCAGCGCTGCAAACTGAACCTGATTGTCTTTAACGAATACCCCGGATCCCCGTTCAAATCGCCTTCTCCAAAAGACGTGTCCGCGTTTCAGCAGATTCTGCTGGACCGGCACTACACCGCCATGCTGCGCAAGAGCAAGGGCGGCGACATCCTGGCCGCCTGCGGACAACTGAGAGGAGCTGTCACAACTGGTTAGCCTTGGAAATTTTTCAAGTATTCCAAATCATTCCTTGACATTAGAACGTTCGTTCTACTATGTCTTTATGCTTCCGGACGTATTGATCCGTCCAAAGCGAGGAAGACATGTCATTGCCCGCAGCCGAATACCGGCCACGCCACCCACAGGACTCGGACTATTACCACTGTGTAGAGGACTATTTTGAAAAATTGATAGGGGAATACGATGAGCATTTCTCAAGGGATTACGGTTTCTGGCGGCCCTATGTTGAACAGGTGATATACCGTTACCTCGACTGCGGCGATCTGAGCCACGGTTTTGCCCGTGTCAGATGCAAGGGCTGCGGCCATGAATATTTGCTGGCATTCTCTTGTAAACGCCGTCATTTCTGCCCTTCCTGTCACCAGAAGCGCGTGATGGAATTCGGTGAGTGGCTCTGTATGGATGTCCTTAAAAAGATACCCCACCGGCATTTCGTATTCAGTATTCCCAAAATGCTTCGCCGTTACTTTTTGTATGATCGAAAACTTCTCGCCGCCCTCAGCCGCTGCGCATGGGAATCCCTGAAAGTTTTTATGCAGCAGGCTGTACCGGAAAAGGAGCCCATCCCCGGCGCGGTGATTGCCGTGCAGACCTTCGGCGACTTTCTCGGATTCAATCCCCACTGCCACATCCTTCTGACGGACGGATGTTTCTATGGCGACAAAGGGATGTTCAGGGTCGCGCCGCCTCTGGAACTCAAAAAGCTGGAAACGATCTTCCGGCACAAGGTGTTCAGGATGCTTCTGTCTCTGGGAATGATAAAGGGTACCAAAAATAGGAAAGTGAAAGTATACCACCGAGCGAGTCTTTAGGTTTTTAGATTTAGGGTAATAAAAGGGTTTTTCAAAGGGGTCGGGGGGAATGTGTCCCCCCGGAAGTAGTCAGCCGCCCCGGCATGGTTTCCGAGGAGCACTTGATGGAGTGCAGAAACGGAACCATGAGGGGGCTTGGGTGAAGAGAATGGGAGATGTGATGGACATCGTGGCGCTCAAGAGGCAGGGATTATCCGAGAGGCAGATTGCCAAGCGGCTGGGGATGTCCCGGAAGACAGTGCACAAGTATCTTGAAGACCCCGAGATCTGTGAGCGTGAACGGCGAGTGGTTGTGAGGGAGAGCAAGCTTGACCCATATATGGGGAACATCAAGGTCTGGCTTGATGAAGATCCCGGATACAAGGCGACTTGGATTTATGAACATCTTAAACCGCTTGGATATACCGGCAGCTATGACCTGGTGAAGCTGAAGGTTCATGAGCTCAAGGAGAAATCGCAGCACATAGCCTACATGCGGTTCGAGAGCGAGCCCGGATTTCAGGCGCAGGTGGACTTCGGCGAGTTTCAGGTGGAGCATGAGGATGGCTCGATTAAGAAGTACTATCTGTTCTGCATGATTCTGGGATACTCGAGGAAGATCTATGCCGAGTTCATCGAGCACTGTAATCTGCCGGCTTTTCTGGATTGCCATATCCGGGCATTTGCCTTCTTTGGGGGAGTTCCCGGAGAGATTCTCTATGACAGGATGCGCAACGTCTACATCGGGAAGCTTGCGGGTAAGACCAGGTTCAATACGACGCTTGAAGGGTTTGCCATACATTATGGGTTCAACCTCAGGGTTGCGCCTGCCTATGCCGCATGGGTAAAGGGCAAGGTGGAGAGGCCGTATTCGTTCATCCGGGAAGGATTCTGGAGAGGATATGGATTCACCTGCCTTGAGACGGCTGACCGGGATCTGCGTGAGTGGCTTGCCATCAAGGATGAGCGGGTGCATGGAACAACACATGAAGTGGTGAGGGTCCGGTCCGAGCGTGAACAGCCTTACTTGAAGTCCTTGCCAACGCGTCCGTTCGACACCTCGTATCGGATATACCGGAAGGTGCACAAAGACTGCACGGTACGCTTTGAAGGCAACAGCTTTGTTGTTCCCCATACTCTTGTGGGCAAAGAGATCGTGCTTCGGGTAAAGGATAAGATCATGAGAGTGTTTGCCGACAACCGGCACATCGTCACCTACGAGATACCTGCAGGGAGAGGTCACCTGGTGCAGGACAAGAGCTTCTATGAGGCCCTTCGCAAGGATCCGGCAATGAACGCCAGGAAGTACCATCATGGCAGACCGGCAAAGGGCCGTGCAAAGCTGACCATCTCACCGTTGAAACCCCGGTATGATATGGATGTTGAGATCAGGCCTGTGTCCGCCTATGCCCATGCAGCGGGGTGTACGATATGAGCGATACCCTGGTATTCGAGAGGATCGAGGCCAACCTCACCCGGTTGAGGCTCCCACGGATTCGGGAAATTCTCGATGGCGTGATTCATACAGCCCAGGAACAGGGGAAAAGCTATCTCTCCTTCCTCGATGACCTGCTCGAAGAGGAAGTGGCACAGAAGGAACAGCGGCGGGTGGAAACCGCGCTGAAGATCTCGGGGCTTCCCTTCATCAAGTCCATCGACGAGTTCGACTTCACCTTCCAGCCCGGCCTTGACCGGCAGAAAGTCATGTCGCTGTTCGACCTGACCTTCATCCGGCAAAAAGGCAACGTGATTTTCCTGGGTCCTCCCGGGGTGGGCAAGACCCATCTGGCCGTTGCTTTAGCGGTGAAAGCCTGCCAGTCGGGATTAAGTGTGTACTTCACTACCATGGAGGACCTCATCAGAAAACTCAGGAAAGACCACGAGACAGGCCGCTCCGGCAGAGGGAGAAGCTATTACAAATCGGCGCTTGTGGTCGTTGATGAGGTCGGATACACGCCCATCGACCGGCAGGAATGCAATCTCTTTTTCCGGTTCGTTGCCAACCGCTATGAGAAGGCCAGCACTATCCTGACCTCCAACAAGGCATTCACCGATTGGACCGAACTCTTTCACGATCAGGTCGTCGTCACGGCAATCCTTGATCGCTTGCTTCATCATAGCATTGTAATCAACATCAGAGGCAACAGTTTCCGCTTACGGGGAAAAATCTCGAAGGACGGGGTCGATTCTCAGGACACTGTCGGGTAAGGGTGGTATACTTTTCATTCCCAGAATTGGTATACTTTTATCTTCCCGTTGACAGCTTCTGAAAAAAGGCAAGATCACGGAAGAAATGGTCAGGATGCTCTCTGCTTGGAAACATTCCGGCTTCAACGTCTTCTGCGGCAACCGCATTTCACCAAAAGATGACGCGGCAATGGAGAATCTGGCGCGCTACATCATCCGCGCGTCGTTCTCGCAGGAGCGCATGCGGTATCTGGAACAGGAAGGCACGGTCGTCTATACGGCCAAAGACAAAAAGACAAGCAAGAGATTCCCGGCACTGGAATGGCTGGCATCAATGTGCTCACACATTCCCAACCGCGGCGAACAGATGGTGCGGTACTACGGCTATTACAGCAACGTCGCCCGGGGTAAACGGAAAGCAAAAGGCGCAGACGATATTATTCCCTGTATGACTGAACCGGATGGCGATGTGAAGGCATTAAGGAAAGGCTGGGCGCGGCTGATCCAGAAAATATATGAGGTGGACCCTTTAATCTGTCCTAAATGTAAAGGCGCCATGCGCATCATCAGCTTCATCGAAGATGCGCAAGTCATCCGGGAAATTCTCACGCATCTGGGTCTCTGGCTGATCCGATCAAGGCCGCCGCCCAAAATCCATGATCCGCCAAACATCGCATACGCCCCTTCTGATTATCTCGCTCATGCTCCACATCCGCAAACCGACTGTTACGCCGATCCTGAACACTCTTGGGATGATTACATCTACCCTGAAGGGCACAAGCAATCCTGACGTCCTGACGAACACAGAAACAGGATGTGACGCAGTCGTGCGCCTGAATTCCGGACTAAAGGGTCTTGTCCGGCATCTTTACAGGATAAAATCATAAAAGGATGATGTGAGTAATGCAGCGCCGATCCGGTCAGCTCATCCATCTCCTATATCTTGTGGTCAAAATCTTCTTGACATACAAGAAACCGCTAAATATACTTCACACCACAAAAAGGAAGTTCTTATCAATCAGCTATTTGAGTTTAAACTCTCTGTGTGTTATTGCATTTTCCTATATAGAAAATGGTATAGCCCGTTAAATAAGGAGGTGCTGAATGCCTGATCGCATAACATCATTAAAAGAGACTTTACATAGAAACAAACCGGCGATCTGCCCGGAAAGAGCCCTTC
>Ga0209408_1001424_pt1 | contig 15020 bp, 39 predicted proteins | sample AD_UKC107_MetaG_FD_184422 | JGI IMG/M metagenome (GOLD analysis project Ga0209408, IMG submission 184422) | Active sludge microbial communities of municipal wastewater-treating anaerobic digesters from Hong Kong - AD_UKC107_MetaG (SPAdes)... | ecosystem: Engineered > Bioreactor > Anaerobic >... | reverse complement strand
TCAAAGCCCCTATGAAATGCTCGCCGCAAGTGCTTTTTATAGGGGGCGCGCAGAAGAATACGGCTTCTTGGAGTGTGTGGCGGAGTGGAAAAAAGCATACAATCTAGGGAAAGGGGCTGCTGCCTATAGGCGGGCAGAAGCCCTGTTAAAGAGCCAATTGCAACAATGGCAATTGGACGAGTACAACAATCAGGGAAAGATTACGGTATTTGGGGGTAGAACAAATTACAGGTATGAAATCCATAAAGGCGGATCGTATAATGTATTGTGCTATCAGCCAAATGGGGTATACCGCTTGTGCGTGACAACTGCGGAAAGGGGCATACCCGCCCCCGATAAGATGCTATCCCAAATGTATATGATAGAGCTAGATGAGGATAGGTTTAGGAAAACAGCTAACTGGGCAAAGGCTTAAATATTGACATGCCCCTTATTTGTGCTATAATTAGATAGTAGTTAGAAACAGAAGTAAGGAATAGAGAAATGGAAACGGAAACACAGGAAGTTTATATTGGCGTTGGCGTTGGGCATATTCAAGGTGGCCTAATTATTAAGACGGTTTTTAGCATTGTAAGTCAAGAAGAAGCGGATCGTCTAGTGCGCAATGCCTTAAGAAGCGCAGGAGTCATGGACAACAATTTTATTGGGGTGGCTGTTGACACTCATGTTGTACATGGGCATTTAGATAATGTTGTTTTATGGAGCTGGCCGAATGAATAAAACTCTGTTTGTTGAACTACTAAACGCTTTGATTGGAAATAGAAAAAAGCAGGACGAGTATGCTAACGCGGTTTATTCTGTCTTTATGGAATACCCCATTGACTCGACTGGGGCCTTTGCAACTGCTGTAATAGAAGCTATAGAAAAAGAAATCGGTCAAAAAGATTTAATTGGCTGGTGGCTGTACGACGCCCCAGATGCGGGTAACTATGATGGGAACGTTTTATGGGAAGCAGATCATACCCCAATCAGCGTCAGGAATGCAAAAGAACTGTGGGCTTATGTGCAAAGCCTGAAGGGGGAGAAATGATTAGCAAAAAACTATGGAAAAATCTTGGAGACACTATCGCAGAAAGCGCGAGAATGACAGGGGAGTTTAACAGAAGGGTAAGGGATATATACCCGCATGGGTATACCATAGACTTATCTAGTAGTTCAGAAGACTATTCCGAGCATTTTGTTGGACGTGTGTTAGACATTCTTGCAGAAGAATACGGTGATACAGCAGTAATGAAATGGTGGGTCTATACCGACACCCCTTTCCATGTCATTCTTGACGACGCTAGTGAAGTTGTATTGACGACGGCAGAAGAAGTTGCCGAATTTGTTCTTAGTCTTAGTAAAGAATAGGTATAAGAAAATTAAAGTTAGTAAATTCAGCGGGGACTGTAATGACGAAACCTGCGCCGAGTGCATTTATGCCGAGAAAAATGGTTTATAATGAATATTTATATTGTTTTTGGTAGTTGCGGCGAATATGAAGACTACAATGTGTGGCCTGTTAAAGCGTTTTTTAGCGAGAAGAATGCGAAAGCTTATGCCAGAATGGCGGAGTTTCGTGCAAGGCAAATAGAAGCCGTGCATGGGGATCAGGACGATAATGAATATGACCCGCCAAATGGAATAGGGCGCTATGCCCCCGTTGATTACGGTTATGAAGCGGTGGAGGTTGGCGATTCCCCGACACAAGAAGCAATGGATTTAGAAGAAACGGACATGCAATTGTAAACGAAAACAGAAAGAAACTGATTAAATTGTTAAATATGGATAAGCCAATAAGGCTTGTTGTTGAGCATAAGGACAGGTTAACCAGATTTGGGTTTAACTATGTTAAACTTATTATTGAGAAAAATGGTGGAGAAGTAATTGTTGTAAATAAAGCGAAGGAAGATACGGAGGACTTGATTCAGGACTTAGTTGCAATCGTCTATTCCTTTTCAGCTAAACTCTATAGTAAACGCAGGGCGAAGCAGATCAAGCAGGCTGTTAAAGATGCAATTAGTTGAGAAGCACCTTGTTAGAAGCAGCAATGCCAATTTTCTAGAAATAGAGTGGATAACTTTTCACTCAAAGAACTTGTACAATGCCGCAAATTACATTATGCGTCAACATTTCTTTGATACGGGCAATGTTTATGGAAACAACGCCCTATACCATATAGCAAAACACCTAGAAGAGTATTCCGCTTTACCGAGAAAGGTTTCTCAGCAAACATTGAAGGTTTTATCAAATAACTGGAAAAGCTGGGTTAGCGCATTAAGGGAATACAGAAAAGCACCAGAAAAGTTTAATGGTAAACCCAAAATTCCTAAGTATCTTGATAAAAACGGAAGGTTTGTAGCTGTCTACACGGATCAGGCAATAAGCTTTAGAGACGAGAGGTTTATCCGGCTTTCTGGTACAAATATTTATATTGAAACACAGGTTGCTTATGAAAAAATAAACCAAGTTAGGGTTATCCCCAAAGGGTCATGTTACGTAATTGAAGTTGTGTATACTGTAGAGCCTGAGGTTAACTGCTTGGATTATAGTCTGGTTGCGGGTATTGATTTAGGACTTAATAACTTGGCTACTGTAGCTTCAAACAAAGCGGGACATTCTCCGTTCTTTGTTAATGGCAGACCCATTAAAGCCCTAAATCAATTTTACAATAAACAACGTGCCTATTTCCAAGCTAAATTACCAAATGGGGTATACAATAGCAAGAGACTTCAGAAGATAACGGAAAAACGCAATAGGCGCGTTGATCACTATATGCACATTGCAAGTCGTCTTATTGTTAACTACTTGGTTTATAGTGAAATAGGAAACCTTGTAATTGGAAAAAACGACGGCTGGAAACAGAAAATAAATATAGGAAATAGAAACAATCAGAATTTTGTAAGTATACCGCACGCTAGATTTATAGGTATGTTAACCTACAAAGCTGAGTTGGCAGGAATCGTCGTTTTTCACCAAGAAGAGTCCTACACAAGTAAATGTAGCTTCCTTGATATGGAGCCTATTTCAAAACACGCTAATTATGCAGGCAAGAGAATTAGTCGTGGGCTATTTAGGGCTAGTAGTGGTGCTTTAATAAACGCAGATGTAAACGGCGCTTATAACATCATTAGAAAAGCATTCCCGAAGGCATTCGACGGGATAGGGGGTGTTGTAGTGCATCCCGTGAGAATAAATCTCCGAACGTAATGTTTGTTAATAAACATTACAACTATGCTTAAGGCAAACATTCTGTTATAATGTAGCTATCTTAAAAAGAGGGACTTTATGATTAAAGAAGAACTAGCGTCCGTTTCAATCTTAATAGCCGCTTTAACCAATCCCCAGTGTCATTGGGACTTGGCGGGCATGGCTCCTGAAGAGTTGGAGCTTCTACTTGCGGAAGCAGAACATCATTTTTATTTATTGCTGCGGACTGGGGCAGACAGTTAGAACCGTCTTTTGTGGAAGCACTATTGCGGGGTAATTCCCCCGGCGGCGGACAATAACTCGCCCGGCAACCATAGCAACGGCAATGCCCGATTCAAGGCTGGCGTTGCTGTTGATAAAAGCAATCCTGGCTCCTTTGGTGATTTTGTTGCCTAAAAAGTCAATCATATTCGACAAGCATGTCCATCGCTTCAACTACTTTGTAGCCATTACCGTTCATTGTGGTCAAGCCCACCAATTCGCAGGTAATGACTTCTTCGACCACTCCGCGATGTAGCCTGCCGTCTTCAGGGTCAACAAAAGCAACAAAATCGCCTTTTTGAATACATGCTCCGGTGAAACCTAGCGCCTTCATCATTGTGCCATCCTTACATATGCGTCCATTCATCTAGGGGCTTTTCAATCAAAGCCCTTCTTTCTATTTCCCTGGCGATGCAACTGAGGTGGTCCATCGCGCACCTATATGCGCCCCAAAGACCATAGTCGTCTAGGTCTTTCAGGACATCCTCAATTGTGCCACACTTTTCCTCAGCACCCACACAGCTACCTTTACAGTCCATTTTTTTCCTATTACCCGCCCCATATCTTACTCAGCGCCTTTGCCAATAAGAGAATGGAGCCTTCCATCACCTCCATGTATAAAACAATCGCCAATAACGCCCACCAGATTGCTGCCTCTGTGTCTCCCGTAAGGTGGGCTATTCCCGAAAGACATAGTATGGCGACTGCCACCAGTTTAACCAACTGTGTTCGCATTGTTAAGTCTCCTTGTATTATATATTGCCTTTAGGATAATGCAAGTGGCTGGAATTGCCCATACAAACAGGACAGGGTAGTTTAAGGAGATCAGGATGAACGCTAACGCTACATATAAAACAACCCATGTCCCTTTCATGTCAGTCAACCAGCCTGCTAATAACCCCTTCGTAGTAGGCTATTTTTGCCTGTAGGGTGTTAATGAGACCTTGCAAGTAGGCCGCGTCATATTCGTTATCCTTTGCCAGGTATTCAGAAACCCCCAGCATAACTTCTTCCCTGTCACTGCAATAAAGTAGGCTACTTACGTCTTCCTTAATCATGTGAACCAGTTCTGAAGGAAGCTCCCAGTTTGGTTCATAGGGCAGAATATATCGCAATATAACTTCCTTATCCCGCCGGATAGTCACTGCCCAACCATAATCGTTATTGGTAAATGAAAACTGACCTTTGTTTACGCTAACTGTTATTTTTGGCATGTTTGCACCTTCTACAAAGATTGAATTGTCCATGTCTTTAGTATAGCCTATATTCTAAAAAAGTCAATAGATATGCTTGACAATTCCCTATTTTATGTTATCCTTTAGGGGAGTTTTGGTTAAAAACATATAGGACAACGGGAGATAAAAAATGGAATGGCTGCAACTGTTATTTTCAGGATCAGAAACAGCGGTGTATGGGCAAGACGCAGTTAGTCTATATTTGGCCTATGCGGCAGCGGCATGTGTGCTTGTCCCCGCCGCTATCCTGCTTGGGGGGTTGGTCGCTGCGCTGTTTGTTAAAGGGCGGGTTGAAGGGTAATAAAATGTCTTATTGGCAAGATGCTGTTGGTAAAAAAGTTTCTCTGTACTATACCGAAGTTGTGCGGGCAACTAGCCAGACATCTACGCTTCCCGATTGTAGGGGGGTGCTTACCCAAGTAACCCCCCAAGGGAATTACGAATACACTTTAAGGCTTGAGGACAGTGGCGGGGCTTATATTTTGGACACGGCGGGTGAAGACCTTGTGCGGGGCGTCTCATGGTTCAGAACCTATGTGCTAGACGAAGATGCCTGAGCGTAGTATTATGCAGAATTCGCAATTTACATTAAATTTTCGCAATTCTTTAAGGTTGAGGTAAAATATGGCTAGCAGAGAGTTTAGTTGTTATGGTTGTAGTGCTACTTTTGTAATAATAGTGGTTTGTTTGGTTTACATATTCTTGATGGCTATTGCGGACCATAATGGGCTTATTGGTTTTGCGGAAAAGGGACAGATAGCTAGCTTGATTTACTTTATGGTGAGGGCATAAATGAAAACCTATGCATTTATGGAAGAAGCAGAGGCGGATTACACAAAAGAGTTTCTGCCTGAGCAAATGAACCTAGGCGATGTCTTCTTGTTCAATGCTGGGGACGTTATTTCCGTAGTGGATAATGGGCTTTATTGGGTCCACGTCAAGCCCTTTGACATCTATGTGGCGGGGGCATGGATTGATGCCTGTATCAAGGACGGGACACTAGAACTTTTGGTGCTGGATGACGGAAGATGACAAGACAACATATAACTAGCAGAAATGACAAGCTATTATTTGGGAAACACAAAGGACATACCGTTGCAGAAGTTTTAGACAATGACTGGGAATATATCCTTTGGCTTTATGAAAACGACGTTGCTTCATTTCCGCAAGATATTATAGACGACGCTTATACTAATGACGCAAATAGTTCTCCGCCAGAAGATTATTACTGGCAACCAGACTAAACGATCTGACACAGGAGACGATATTATGCCCACCCGAACCGGGACCATTCACGTGCAGGTTTACGGCCTGCGTGACGGTAGCGGCAACAGGAGACAGAAATGAGCATAAATGAGTTAACCTTCAACATATTAACGGGGGTTGCTTTGGAAATAAGGCAAGCAATTGTGAAATATGGCGGAATGGCTAACAAATCAGCAGTTGAGGACGTAATGCTAGCCATGTTTGCCGACTTGGCCCGCGATGATGTCCATGAGATTCTTAATCATTGCGAATATTACATGCTAAGTTACAAAGGCAACGATCCCGCCGAAGAATTATTGATGCGCTACGCACCGTATATGCCTGATGCGCACATCAAGTGGTATCGGGGCAATCCACTGAGCGATAGTTTCCGCAGGAGAATGAATCTACCAAATAGTTGACAAGGGGGCGATCTGTGCTATACTTTCGGTATTACTTTCTGAAAGTATAGAATATAGACACCCATAGACAGATTTTAACAAAAAGGCGCAATCATATGACTACAATACTTGACACTATCACTACAATCTGTTAAAATAAGTTTAATGTTGAAGCTAAACAACTATAAAAAGCAACTTAAAGTATTCCCTGTTAAAAGGGATAGAAGATGCTGTAGTGTATCTTGTTGGAATAATTTCCACGAACGTAAGATTTGTTAATGAATTTTACAACTATTATTTCATTCAACCAGATAACAACAGATAGGAGCGACAATGAACACCATCACCATAAAGACACTTGAAAGAATGCCCTCCGGGGCGCGTGCCTGCAAACCAGCGCGGGAATGGTTTGAGGAAAAGTTCCCCGACGGCGGGGAGCGGGCCGAAGTTTGGGACGCCTGCCCTAACTGGCAATGGAAAGTATGGTTTGCGGTGCATTCCGCAACCACGGAAGAAGCCGTGGCGTTCGCACAGTCATGCGCGGATCGTGCGGCGTTTTACGCCAAATACGCAGTAGCAGTAGCAGCAAAAGCCGCCGCCGCCGCCGACGCCTACGCCGCCGAAGCTGCTGACTACGCCGCCGAAGCTGCTGACTACGCCGCCGACGCCGACACCTACAACGCCGCCGCCTACGCCCGCGTCGCCGCCGCCTACGCCGAAGCCGCCGCCCGCGTCGTCGCCGTCGCTCACTACGAAGCCGAGGTCCAAGCGCAAATCGCTTGGGCGCACAAGGTTCTGTTCGGCTAATCTCCTCCAGACTGGACGTATGTACGGTGAAGGATAGTGATATGAGCAAGCCTATTTTCGGCGACCATGACACAATCACCCGCTTAAAGCGGGCGCGGGCGGAGGCGGACTTTCGCGATGCTGTTTCCCGCTTGTTTACAGATTTCCCCCTCGATCCATACCTGGCCGGCACGATCATCGGTCGCACGGTTGCGAAACGGGCAAGAGCATCCGGGGAACTCGCCGACCCGGAAATGTTTGAAATGGGGGTAGCGCGGGGGCTGTACGAAAGACTGCGATGACTGCCTAAAAACGGCAGGTTAGTATGGAGGTGGAACAATGACAGGATTATATGCAGGCGCAGGCATGGCAACATTGCGCCGAGATGGGTCAAGAAACACTGTTCCGATGGCGACACTTGCCGAAAGTGACGCAGAGGCTATCGGTAAAATGGGGGAAATTGGACTATGACGAGCTATCCCCGCGATGACATGACAAAAGAAGAACTAGCATCTTATCGCAGAAGGATGTTGGCTTGGGAAGAGGGTTCTTGGGGTAAGGGTAAAGACGAACTAAAAAAGGCCCAAGCTAAAAGAAGGGCAGAAACGGGAGTTGAAAGGCTGGCTTTGAAACAGAGCTTAGAAGAAGAGAATGGGGTTGTTGGACATCCGAAAAGTGACTACCTTTTTCTACAGGCATGGTCAAGGGGTCATGCTTTAGGGGACACCGAAGTAAAGATGTGCTATAATGAAATGGTTTGGCTGATCAAGGAGTGATGTCATGGGTGAAAAACTAAAGTTCACTGGGTTTCTAGCAGGCGAAACAGACTCCCCTATTTTTGTTGGGGATACTGTCAAAAGCCTAAACACTGGCTACACAGGTGTTGTGGTCGAGGTGGGCGGCGAATATCTGGTTATGCTGGCGGATGTTTGGAACGTAACCTGTAAATTGACGGATGGCAATTGGGAAATATTAAATGCCCATACGGGGGCATAGGCGGGAGAAATGAATTCCCCAATTTTTGTTGAAGGCATAGTTTGGAACCAGAATGCGGGATTGGTTTTACATTATAAAGGAGGGGTGTATTATGGGTGAAAAAGTTTACGATATAGGCCATAAGCATATTCAATACAGCGAAGATGATGTCGAATTTATGTGCCTGTGTACTTTCCCGCACAACGACCGGGGGCAATTGGAACTAGACCGTTTGAAGTCGTTGGCTATTTTTGGCGCAGTTGTTCGGCTAATTCATGATGGTTATTATTCAGAACATGGTGAGTACATCTACATTCCACGTGATGTACCAGAGTGGGTGCTTGAAGGCGTGCGCCGTCTAACAATGCTTGCGCCCGATGCAATTACGCTTACCGAAGTGGGGGAGTAAAGGTGTGGCCACGGAACCGATAGTTGTCTTAATCGTTACTATGCTTGCGCCCATTATCCCAATGGGCATGGTAGTCATGCTCCCCGGTTTGCCCCGGCGACCTTTGGCTCTGGCAACTGGGACATGGGGTGCTGTCCACGGCACGGTCTGGCTTTTAGCATTGTACTTGTTTGGGAAGGGTGATGCATTAAGTGTCTACACCTCGTTTAATGCTTATATAGGCATGGCGGTCACAGGGGTTATCCTAGTTTGGCCTCGGAAAGATTTTTGGAAAAAATTATGGGGAAGTTGTAAATGGACAAATGGAAGCGAAGGGACGCCAAAGAAAAAGCAAAAAAGCGCAGAATGCCCAAACATGGGCGAAGCATCTTCTTATTACTCAGACTGGAAAGGGAGCGGAGCGAAAAAGCCAAGAAAGATGCAGAAAAAGAAAAGGAGAAATAAACAATGTGGAGTTATTATGGAAGTAAGTCAAAGATAGCCAAGCTATACCCGCCACCTATGTATGATCTAATAATTGAACCTTTTGCTGGGGCAGCTTGGTATAGTGTAACCCATAGGTACAGAAATGTTTGGCTAAACGAAAAAAATAATGTTGTTTATAATATATGGGACTGGTTATTGACAGAGGCGACGCCTAGTGATTTATTGGACCACACAGATTTTTTCTTGGGACAGAACATTAAGGGTTTAGATGTTTCCACGCCGCATAAAGATTTAATAGGCTTTTGCATTAACAGGGGCAGCTCAGCCCCTAGAAATATAGTACAAAGGTGGAGTTGTCAAAATAAGACAAAGCCTAATTGGGCAAGCACGACATCTTATCAACTAAAAAGAATTGCACGGTTGCTTCCTGAGATACGTCACTGGAAAGCTTCATTTGGGGACTATACGGAGTTACCAAACATAGAAGCAACCTGGTTTATTGATCCCCCATACCAGTTTGGGGGCAATAGGTATGCAGTAAATGATGTAGATTATACCTACCTTGCTTCTTGGTGTAAATCTAGGAAGGGGCAGGTTATAGTGTGTGAAAACACAAACGCGAAGTGGCTTCCATTTGTGCCATTAACAGAGATTACAGGACAAAGGAAAAAAACCACTGAAGTTGTGTGGCTTAAATAAATAAGGACCACTACCGTTAGTGGTCCTTAAATCCCTTGCCCGGTTGCCCAGGAGGATTAGCCTTATTATAGCCTACTGCCCAAGTAAGGCAGGGGAATTGCCTTACCGTTAAACCTGTCTGGCATAACATAGGCATCCATTATCTGACCTCCTTTACCTTGCAAAGTCCTTGTATTTTAGTTTGGCAATAATTCTATTGCCGTTTCTTGAGAATAGAGATGTGGTTGGGCGAGCGATAACCCCTTCAGCAGTGAAGTTACCCCATGCAGAATTGAAGCCAGCCCTTACCAGTTCGGTGGCGTCCCATAGATTGCCATATGTAACAACAGGGACTCTAGGGATTGCAAGGTCGTCAGCAACCTGGTACACCGCATCGCGCTCCAGCCACCAATCCCCTACACGAACGTCAAACAGGACAAAATCTTGGCCGTCTGGAATATAGTTTTTACCGGCTGCCTGGATTTTATTCCCAAAGCCTTCGCCATAAAGACAACAGCCTTGTGGGAACATTTCTTCCAACAAGGGCAAGCGGGGGACGAAAGTTTCCCTTAGCTTGTTTTCCAGAAAAGGCGAAATTTGGGCATTATCTGTCTTTCCCTTAAAAGACAAGACCCATCTGTCAAAGATAATTCTAATATTAGTTCCGTCAACCTTTTCAGTTAGTTCCCACTCATTGTGTGCCAGATATTCAAACTCTGGCAAAGCAAACTCGCCTTCGAGAATGGTCTTAAATTTTGTGGCGGGATTACGTTTGTAAATCGTTTGAATTTTATGGTACGGGAACATAAGAAATGCCTCCTTCAAAGACAACTGTGAGCGTATTATAAATCATTGTTTTTACCTTTTTCCCATTCTGCGTCAACAATATCCCAAGCTGAATTGTTAATTTTAACCAGCCCCCTGTAAGTCCAGCGGTTAATAATAGCCGCACTAATGGCGTCAAAATCAACAAACTCGCCTTCTTCCCCATAGTGGGTAAACAAAGCTATTGCATAGGGGTTTACTAACTCATTGGCGTTTGTTGCCGTCTTAATGCGTTTCAATAATTCTTCAGTGGTGATTCTTTGGTCAATATTGGGGGTCATTGTTTTCGCCTTTTTCTTTTTCTACTACCCTTGTTTCATGGCGGACTGTAGCCGCCCTAACTTGCTCTGCCAAGAATAGAATAAACTCATTAGCGCCAGCTAGGTCTTCGCTAAAAAATATAGGGATGCCGTTCATATTTACCTGACGACGGCCCACTTCAATGTAAGGCCCCACACAAACTACCGTCCCGGATTCTAAATTAAACAAAGCAGGCTCTTCAGTTACGAACCACATATTAGTCATTGTTGCACCTTTTCAAACTCAATTACCCACACCCAGGGATCACTATCCCAGGAGTAGCCGCGTTTGGCGTTGATGGAATCCCAAAGTGCAATGAAAGCATGACGCGGCGTCGAGCCGCCGCGTTCAGCACCTTCTGCCATTGCGTTGGCCTCGCTAATATCCTGCACCCGCTCCACCCGCACGTCTGTAACGCGCAGTGTGATGCGGCTGGCCCAGCGGGGCATTAAAATAGGGGAGCGCCATTTGTAGCCGTATTCCCGCCTGATCCTTTCGCCTTCGGCGTCACAGTCTGCGCGGTACGCGATGGCATTGACGCGGTTGTAACAGTCGTCAAACCACCATTTAGGTTTTGATGGATCGCACCAACCACCACGATCCATTTCCAGCCACGTCTCCCGCACCCAAAGCAAGTCGCCCGGTTTGCCGTAGGGCAACTGCCGCTGATTCCATTTGCCATCCAAAAAACCATTCAATATATTTTCCACAAATGGTATGTGCTTTTGCTTCACAACTCGCCGTGTTTGCGTTTTACGGCCGTCCAGGATAGTCCTAACCATTTCGCCACTAAATAGGATTGGTTTTTCTGCCATCATTTCACCTTTCCCGCCCTGCCCCCGGCTGCGGCGGTTGCCGGGCGTGTTGTGTTAATTTGTTCGCTCCCACACGGTAGACGGCCATCCGTTTTCTGTTGTGATGCGCGTTTTTCTGTATTCGCTACCATCTGGCAGGCGAATACGCTTGAGCGGTGTATTAAACAAACGTAACGCCCCCGCCTGCCCGACCTGTAACGCGCCCAGCGTCTCCACCTCAACATATGACAACACGCGAGACGCTACAATAACGGTTCCCGGCTTACCAGTAACGTAACCGTCATCGTCAATCACCGGCAACGTGTAAATATTCATCGCTTCATTTTCCCTTCCCGCACCAGCGCGGCCACAAGCTGCCCCGGTGTCGGCTCAATTGGCTGGCCATCTGCCAGCGCGTGCTGATAGTCTCTTGCCCGATACGTTACGCCGTTGCGCGTGATGGCGGCGGCGTAACCTGCGGGCGTCACAAAATAGTGGAAGCCGTTAAGCGTGACGACGGGCGGCATTAGTCTGGCTCCTCAGCAATCAATTGATACGCAAGTCTAACAACATCGTCCGGTATACAAACAGCAACCGCCCCTTGATTGCCGTATCCGTCGGCAAAAGGAAAACGTTCCACGCTCATTTTAACCATATTGCCAATGGCCTCCGCTTCGCTGCTGGCGGCTGTTACCATCGGTACGGTAACTGTTTTGTACTGTTGCCCGTTTTTGTACAATGTCGCCATGCCTGCCCCGGCATATAGTCGTATCATGGTGTGTTAATTCTCCCCTCTTGCCTTGTTGATTATGGCTTGGGCGTTTTCTAAAGCTCCTTCAATGTCCCATCCCATCTGTATTGCTATCACTAGGTTTTCGAGTGCGTCTATCGCTTGAAATGCAGTAACATCTTCATCGTTTTCAAATTCGCTAACCGATTGCGGATGAGGCAGGCCGGCAATTACCATTTCGCCGCATTCTGGACAATGGTATTGTCCAATTGGATAGCCTCTGTACATGCGCGGGTCATGTGAACAACTCATCACCTATCTCCTTTCCGCCCTGCCCCCGGCTGCGGCGGTTGCCGGGCATGTTGTGCTAATTCTCCTGTTTCACCTTCCGTCGCCGGGCCGCCCACCCCTGCCGGGGTTGGGTGGTTAGTACGGTATTGTTTCGTTGTCTTCATAGGCATCCTCAACCAAAAAGTAGTTTTCTATGACAGCTAGGCGGGTTTCCATCCTAGCGATACGTTCGTCGCAGGAATTCAACAATGTGTCCATTCTGTCTTGATTTTGCTCTTGGACTTGCAACCGCTCATTTACGCCATCCATAAAATCCTTCATAACTTCAAGGCGTGTTTCGTGATCTTCAGTTATAGCGAAAAGGTAACGCATGGCATCTGTCAGCATGGTTATTGCTTGGGTTTTCAAAAACAGGTTTTCGAGCAAAGCCTCTTCAGCGGGACTCATGGTATATCTCCTAATATGTCCAAAACGCAATTAAGGTTAAAAGCATGTTTACATTTTAACATGTTCTTTGTAAATGTCAATGAAAAACGGACACTATTTGGGGGTTAAAAAGAGTACCCTGCCTTCCGTCCAGGCAATTGATTCTTGCTCAAATTTGGTGCATAAGGCAACCATGCGCTGCTTCATATTTTCAATCTCTTCGTCTGGAAGCCAAAAAACAAAACAGGCGTTCTGCCATTTGGTGGTTGGGTAGGACGCACCACTAAAAAACATGCGGACCTGCCCGGCACTTAAAATAGCGGCACGGGTCTCGTCGTAAAACTGTGCCCAACGCACTTGCGTTAGTTTATCATCACTGTTACCTATCTGGACGGTTATCGTTGCCATCATTTGTCCTTTACGAATACGCCCTGTGGAGTTAAATACCCCTTCCTGTCTTTAATTTCTTCCCAAGCAGCCCCTACGCATTCCTCCATAGTTAAGCCAGAAGTTCCGGCTACGTTTACTAAAGTGACAAAGACATCCCCAATGGCGTCTTTTACACCATCTATGTCCCCTTCGTTAATTGCAGCTATAAGCTCTGTCACTTCTTCAAGGGTTTTTATTGCCTGCCCCATAGGCTTGCCATTAGCAATAATTCCCCTTTCTGTTGCCCAATCGTAAATTCGTTCTTCTGCCGTATTTAAGTCCACTACATCTCCTTGTTTATTTGGTTTAACGTCGCCTTATATTGTACCACAAATTCAGGGCGTGTCAAGAAAACACAGAAGCCTCCGTTTGGAGGCTTCGCACCCTTTAACCGAAGTCGTCAGGGGGGATTGGCTTTATTGTACCTTACGGCAACAAAGACGTAAGATGTGAGTAGAATACTTGACAATAGGGGAAGCAATGCTATACTAAGGGGGAAGTTGATGTTTTATTTGTAGCAAAGGAGATTAAGCATGTCCACATTGGACCTTAGCGAGATGTCCAAAACGCCTATGTCGCCAAGCTGCTAGGAATCCAACCGCCCCTGAGCGGTAGTATTGAAACAGGATAGAAACTAAAATGAAACCGTTCTTGTATCAAAAAAGACTAATGGCATTGGGGGTTTTGAACTACAATAACCGACATAGCTCCCACGGGTTTGTTCCGTGGAAGGATGCCCGAACGGTTTTGGATGAGTTTTCAAGACAAAATCCAGACACGGTAGTTGCCAGCTTTTGGCTTAATGCCAGCAACAATCAAATCGCCTTATTAAGGCGAGAGTACAATAGGACGAAATAATGTATAGCTTTCTAAAGAACCGTAAAATTCGCTTTAGTAATGATGGTAAGTTTGTATCTTATATTGAGGGGGTGGACATGCAGGCTAAAATGCCCGTTATTCTTCAGGAGAATGGGTATTTAGTCTTTAAGCGTAATGGGTTTACGGGGCGGGTTAGTATAGGGGAAACCGGCCATTATCCCCCTGTCTATTATCTAATTAGAATTGAAGACGGCACTATTACTGACGTTATTTATGAAATAGAGGTTAACCGGGATTCGTGGCGCGGCGTTAGAAAGTGGCTCATTGTTAGTTGCCTGAGTTTGGCGGCACTGTAAATCTAGTGGTATAAGAGGAGGAAAACGATGGTTGATGATCTACTACGTATTATAATGACAGATTGGGGCTAGTCCCCCTCCGACAGAAATGAATGTAAGTTTTGTGGTGTGATCCAAGATAGTCCGGCTCATGAAAAACACAAGGACGATTTGCCTTTCTGATATAAGGAAGATTTGATGACGAACTTTAGCAATCTTGATAACAAAGGTATCTACGCCAGTAGTGGCACAATTGGGTGTTGGGTGTTGGGCTGTAGATGCCAGCCAGTGCAGTATGTTAGGTTTCAAGATGGTACGCACGTGTATTTTTGTAGGGATCATGGAAGCGACTACTTGCTGCACGTGGCGCAGCAGGCGGATAAACTTGCGCCAAATAAACTGAGTGTGACTACGGCGACACTTTAGAATGGGGCATGTGCTATGCCTATATGTGACAGCGTATGCC
>Ga0209408_1001419_pt1 | contig 15056 bp, 2 predicted proteins | sample AD_UKC107_MetaG_FD_184422 | JGI IMG/M metagenome (GOLD analysis project Ga0209408, IMG submission 184422) | Active sludge microbial communities of municipal wastewater-treating anaerobic digesters from Hong Kong - AD_UKC107_MetaG (SPAdes)... | ecosystem: Engineered > Bioreactor > Anaerobic >... | reverse complement strand
AAACTTTTCACCAAACCCGTAGTTGATATCATCCATTCTCTCAGGAAGCATGAATCCCTGTGAATCGGCAGGCTTAAAATCTTCTGGATAGGCTTTAAGTATTTCTTCAAGATCACTGTTTGATAGATCATCACCTACTATTGCCTTAAAGAAGTTCCGTAATTCTTCCTTAGTATTTACCGGATCGGATATGACTGCTGTTCTAGAATACTTATTCATTCCATACTTATCATGCACATATCCGTTCTTGCCTGGTGCAAATGCTATTGAAAGCCTCTTTACATAATCCTTAACATCTTTAAATGATGAATGATCTCCTGCTACTAACTGAGAGAAATGATAGCTATTAACGTAGTTATTGATATAGTATGATGAAACCAATGCCTGTATATGTTCAGGCTCTATCATATATCTTTTTTCATCACCCCTGTCAAATGCAGTAGACCTATCTATGTCTTTTTCCTCATTCTCTTCCTCAAACTCTTTCCATGTTTGTGTAAGCTTAAGATGTTTAACCGTCTTACCGCCATAACTCGTTTCTACACTAGGTATGTTTCCAACCGTATAATCTTCATAAAGAACTCTGTCTACTATTTCATCAAGCTTAGATTCGTTTGGCAGATTAGTATCAAATGGCATCCTATCATATATAATACTCTGAGTAAGCTCTTTCGATCTCTCATTAAGTGCATTATATATTTCTATTGCTAGTCCTTCTACTGATACATAATCATTCTTTGTCTTTGTTCCCGCTTTGATTTCAGCCTTAGAATTAGTAAGATCTTTCTTATTTCTTATTACCGTTCTATCGCCAAGTACCTTTGGCAGTATATCAAATCCTAAGAAGAAGTTTCTTTCACCTTTATAATTCTTACTACTCTTATCATAATGTTCTATCTTATCATATATCTGATTTATTGATGCTTTTATAGAATCAAGCAGTTGTTCACGCTTAAGAACATTAACTACTACTCCAAAAGGAGTTTTTCTTTCGTTAGGAGTTATAAACTGAGTATATGTAGGATTGTTTTTCTTTGAATGAGATACATCATTAATAAAACCTAGTACAAACGTCCTAAAATTATGATCCTCTCTCTTTTCATTTCTGTATTGTACTGGATACTCATTACCATATACTGAGTCATACTTAAATCCGTCATCATCTATTAGCCTGTATATCTTATTTATTCCATTGATAAATATGTTATTCTTAAAGAATGGCTTTTTATACTTATCCATTCTCTTAACACTATTCATTCCTTCTATTCCATTCTTACTATTTATTAGGTTGAATATATTTCTATGACCCTGACTTGATAACACAGCATTGAATCTACGGTTGTTCTTAGCATCGTTTGATGCAAGTACTCTGGATAGATTATCAACAAGTGCTATAGCATCTGTAAGATCATTTAAGAATGATGTTTCCTGGTTTTCTAATATGTCTTCAACAGTTAACTCATTTACTAATCCTGCCTCTGCTTCAGCAAGAGCTTCATCTTTATCATTTGTCTTTTCAATCTGTGGTATATAATCTTCACCAAATCGTCTACCTATATTACCTCCATCACTAAAGACGCTCTTAATATCCTGTACAATAAGCGCTGCATTATAATCTCTTAAATCACTATTGTATTCAGGAAGACCTATATATGATAGAAATGCCTTTACGAAATCAAGATTGTTTCCTTCATAATCCTTAGACCACTGCCGTATCTGATTCTGTATATTTATAAATGCTTTTTGATCAGGTATCTTATTGCCTATAATATTTGCTAGGTTATCTCTTATACCATTTATTACTGCATTACCCCTGGCAAAAATGTAGCGTATCTTATATGATCCATAATGTATCTTTCTTTCGCCTATACGTGGATCTCTTTGCCTGTGTGAGTTAAAGTGATTGACAAACTTATTCCAGATGTTATTATAGTATTGCTGCTTACTTAATGCTCCTATCTGATCAATAGAAAGCCCTGTTTGTGCCATTATTCTATCAGCAAACTCAATAGACGTTTCTTCTTCTCCAGGTCTTTTTACTATAGTTAATACCTCATCGTTATCTATTCTTCTGTCGTGAATATGCTTAATATCTGTTACATCACCACCTTTCTTATATACAAATACATCAGATGTAATATATTTACCTTCATTTGTTATTAGATGACCATCTTCTGTTACTCTGTTAATTACATTACCAATAACATCATCTTTGAAATATGCAAGTATTGCTTGTTCTGCAGCAGTAAGATTCTTAGACCTCATTGATTCGTCTATCATCTTCTTAAGCACATTAAGATCATTACTTGTATCCTGATCTAATGGCATATTGCCAAACATAGCAAGAGCCTTAACATATACATACCGCCATGATAACAAATGATCTATAGTTGTCTTATCGGGCTTATATATAGCAACGTATGACAATAGTTCTTTTACTTCGTGTGATATATCGTTTTCAGTATTATGATATTCATTGTCTATTATCTGCCTTGACAGATTATCGCCAGCTTTATTCTCGTATATTTCCTGCTTTGCATCTTCAGTAAGCTCCGATATATATTCACCTCCAGCAAACGTATTAAATCTTGGATATATATCGTTCTTTAAATCCTCATAGTGTTTGATTATAAGATTAAGCTGTGCTTTTGTTCTTAATGCGGCTGGTGATTTCTTGTCTTTAAGAATATAGTCTACAGTATACTGATAGTCTTCTAATAATCGCTTTGATATCTCCTTATTAGTTAATACTAGACCGCTTATACTTGCAACACCATGTAATCTATACTCTCTTAAATCCTTCATTACCCTATCAAGACTATATAGATATGTTTCCATATCATCAAATTTTAATAGAATATCCTTCATTAATCTAGTTGTGTTATCTGCAATACTATGCCTGGTAACAAAACTGCCATACTTAACCCCAAAGAATATATCTTCAATAGCGTTTGTATGATCTACATATATCTTAAGTAGTCTTAGTATGCGTTCAAAGAAGCTCCTTATTTCATTTCCTATTGTTTTAAGTAATCCATTATTCCATTCCTGGTATTTACGTGCAAGGAATTCCTCTATTATATAGTCTTCGGTAAGATCTCTTACGAATGATTTATAATCAGGAAACTCTTTTTCTACAAGACTTCTTATTTTTTCTCTCTCTGATTCAGTAAAGTATTCATTCCATATCTTATGAAACACCTCATGTCTTGCAACATTTCTATAAACAGTCTCATCAGTGTTCTTAACAAGATACAATACTCCATCCTTAAATAATCCCCATGCAGGTCTTTCGGCTAATGCATCTATCTGATGCTTTAATAAGAACTTAATTTCTACATCTTTTATCCCAGGTATACTTCTACGTATTTCTCTTATAATACGTCTTTGACTTACATTAGGACCTTTATCAATAGTGTTGAGTTCGCTATCTGTAAATAATTTTGGCTTATCCTTTCCTGGTTCTTCTCCTTTTTCTACTCTTTTTGACAGACTAGACCCATCAAGTTCATCACCTATCTCATCAGCTAATGCTGCAAGCCTTTTTGTTCTTTCATCATGTGTCTCTGTTTTCTCTTTAGATGCCTGTTCTCGCCTTTCTATGACATCATCTATTTCTATTGATAGTTCTCCCTCAATGATATCAGTTAGGCTCGTCTGAAGCATTGATTCAAGCTCATCGATATTACCAAGCACATCATTACCCAATCTGTTTATTTCATACATTGGTAATGGCATCCTTAATGTCTTGTGCTTTTTAGCCTTACTGCTTATATTGACTATATTATCTAACTGATCAAGAGTGATAGGATCTCTATGATGCTCCTGGAATAACTTTTCTTTCTTTTCTTCATCAAGTATTCCTTCCTGCATAAGATAATATTCTGCAGCAAGGACATTCTTTTCTGTTATCCACGGAGAATCATATACTTCATTTACTTCACCTGTTTCAGGATCAGTATATGAATCCTTAAGCATAGAAATATTATTCTCAGATAACAGCTTTCTTAATGCATCATAGTATCCTACATTATTATCTGATGTTGAAAACATGGATTTTGCAGTAATAACATATCTTCCTTCAGCCTTATCTCCTGCAGTATTCCTAAACTTAAGTCTCTCTGTTCTTATTGTCTTACCATTAATTGTACTATTAGCCTTTGCAATAAGATTTAAAGCTTTCTGTGCCTCTCCTGCTCCGGCAACCAACGATTCTTCTCTTTCGTATCTCTTTCTTGCTTCAGGATCAGCAGAATCAGTCACTACAATATATCCTGAACCATCTTCTGCATTCTTGTTTTTAACAAACGTATATTTTATAGTACCCTCATCTTTATAACCCGCTTCTCTCATTGCCGCCTCTGATGCAACAGTCTTTCGTACAGATCCTTTTCCGTAATATCCTTTTATAATAGGATCAATAAGAGATGCTATATTGCTATATTCCTCCTTAGTAAGATTAAGTCGATACTTTAATTCTTGTTTTGCATAATCTTCATATGGTCTGTCATACTGTTTCTTAATAACATCTCCCTCAAACTTATATGATCTAGCAAACCAGTGTATAAGACTATTAAACTGCTTATCTCCAAGTGTACCATTATCATACTTACCTGTAATAGCAATTACCCTTCTAAGTGACTCAACAAATGGCTTTAACTTAACAACGGTCTCATGATCAAATGGCAATCCTGAAGGATCTAACCTTACAAACTGAGTAGTAGCAGCCTCACCTGTTTTTGTCTTTCTGTTTATAATAAGATATGGCATACCAGCAGATAACTTCTTATCAGCAATACTTGAATACTTTGGATCTGCAAGTTCTTTCTGAGTAAATATCCTTATGTTTAATGTAAGACCTTCATTAGTTGCCCTGTTAAGTCTTACTCTTACTGTATCAATAAGCTTAGTAAGCCATCCTTTACCTGACATCTTCTTTGTAGCAGAATACTTATATTCAAGTGGCTTTGCTATCTTAAGCTTACCATAAGCAAGAACATGATCGTCTTTTGTTGCTTTCTTTCTTATTGATGTTACACCTTTTCTCCAGTCAGTTATTGATCCAAACTTGTTTCTTGAATCAGCCTCTTTCTTCAGAAATGATAATTCACCATCAAGTTCAGCATTACTAACTATTCCAAGATGTGCATATTCATCCATTAACGTACCATCTGCCTTATATAACTGACCTAGTATATGAATAGTATAAGGAGATGACTTGTCATATTGATTTGCGGTAATAAAATATATTACCGGAGAATCCTTTGTTAATCGTGGTTTTAATGTTACCTGATCTTTTTTGGGTTGCTTAAGATAGTTTAATCCTGCGCCACTGGAATATGCCACTTTATGAGTATATTTTCCTTTTAATGCAGGTATTGATATAGCTATCTCTTTAACTGACTCAGATGAATCCTCTTCACTCTCACCAGAATCATCTTCTTCCATATCCTGATATAGATCATCTATATCTTTATCCCTAAAATCATTCTGCTGCTTTATAGGTTCTTTTGTTACATTATCCTTTTTAACTTTCTGTTTAATAACTCCATCATTAAGTATTGTAGACTCAGCCTCAAGTCTTCTTTCATATGCTTCTTTTCTTTCCTGTATAGCATCATTGTATATCTTATGATAACCTTTTGTTTTATCTCCAAAGAACTTATCATACATATCCATTCTTACAGCATTTCCAAAGTCATTTAAATTATTGTTTACGAATATGTATTGTTTAGCACGGCTAGCAGCAGTATAAAGTGCAGAATTGTAATCCTGTATCCTTATATCGTTTCTGTATTTAAAATCATCTTTACTAAATGCTATGTATACTTCATCACGTTCAATACCGGCTATCTCATCATAACGATAAACAACATCTCTTAATTCAGGGTGCTTTGCTATAAATTCTTCTTTCTGTCTGTTATCTGCTACTACTACTATACGTGACCGTTTTGTTGACTTATGACGTTCTATCATATTCATCATATGACCCATATCACCAGATTGCACACCAATAGCAACCCCACCTACTCTTGCAGTATCAGCAGATGAATAAACAGTAATACCTCTTACGTCTTTCTTGCTACCTTCAAATATTTCAAGGAATTCATTTATCTCAGTAATTATGCTCCTAAACTTTATAGTAAGAGGATCTGATAGGTATATATATTCAATACCAGTCTTTGTTACCTCGTTAATAGCAGGTTGATGTGACACAAGTGTCTCATCCTGGTTAACCTGTACCTGTGAAGGATCTCCAAGTACTATAACCTTTAATGTTTCTTTCTTTTCACTGTTACGCTGCTTATTTATATTAAAGATCTTCTCTGCCATAATCGATAACTGACTATCAGTAAAAGCAGCTATCTCATCTATGACTATTACTTTCGCGCTATCAGGTACTGTCTCAAAGTCTTTTTCAAGTATAGGATCATTTGTAGATAATGATTGATCTTTAAGCATATCAGATGCCATTTGATGAGGTGCTATAAACTGTACCTCAGAAGGCTTTATGCCTATTGTTCTAAGTAATATATTAATCAATACCTGTGTCTTACCAGTTCCTGCATTACCTTTTACAAAAGCCCAATTTTTATAGTAGGTGCTTTCTCTCTTTGCCTGGTCTTTCTCACCATAGTTTATAGGATCAAGCTTCTTCTTCCACCAACTTGCTATCTGCCTTTCTGCATGTATCTGCTGGTTTGTTAATCCTATCTTAAGTTCTGCATATATCTCTTTCTCTTTTTCAATATGCTCTCTTATATTAAAGTCGCTATTAACAGTGTCTATAAGTTCCTCGAATGCCTGTACTGTTATTTCCTTTGCTACAAGATTAGTAATAGCCTCTTTGTTAAGATCAGGATATCCTGTATTGGTTTCAGCTTTTAAACTTTCATAGTATTGTAGTATATCGTGATTAAGCAAGTATTTATCAGTAGCACTACGTTCTATATAGTCTGGATCAGGAGCACCAATGATATTAGTAAGCATAGTATAGAACATCTTCTTCGGTTTTGCTCTATGCCTGTCAAGGTATCTCCTTCCTGTTACTTCACTTGTAAATGGAGTATATGCTATCTCAAAATCATCTATACTTCTACTGAACTTATCTTTAATAAATGCATCAAAAGAGGATCTTAAATCTTTATTTAAAGCCAGTTTCTCTTTTAATAATGCTATAATCTTATCAGCGAAAATCTCATGATATAGATACTCAGAGTCAATATCACCAGCATCTTTTGCTTTCTGCAATATTCCATTTACTACTGATGCACCTACTATATCTGATATTCTTTCAAATAATTCCTGGTCAACTATGCCATTATTTTCTGTGGCTTCTATATCTATCCCTAATGCTCTGAATTTTCTCTTATTTGCACTCTTCTGGTTAGTCTGATCAGCGTTCTTATCATAGTTATATCTATCCCTCACTGCATTCATGAAGTCATCAGAAAGGCTTGCAATAGCCTTATCAAGCATCTCCATGTAACCCTTAAAAGCTTTCCTGTTTAATCTTTCTTTAAGATCAGTCTTTTCATAGAGTTCTTTCTGCTCAAGCAGTTTATCAAGCAGTTCTCTTAATTTGGGATAGTTAGCATAATCAGTAGTATTATTTGCTATTGCTATTGCATCTTTTGTTTCCTGTATAGGTATCTCAGCTACATTACGCAGGAATATATCATCATCTTTTTCAAGCTTTGATACATTATCCCTGTAATTAAGCAGTCCTTTTCCTTGTGGAAGATCTACTATCTGACTCCTTAATTCACCAAGCTTTTTAAGCCCCTCGTCAAACCTCTTAAGCCTTGCATCAATACTCCCTATATTAGCATCTATATCTCTTTGTACATTAGTGTATACGTCAGAATTATTTGTTTCAGCAAATTCCTCATCAGCAGCCTCAGTAAGTCTTTTATTTATCTGCTCTATTGTATTACGTTCTGACTCTAGCTTTTCTCTGAGCTTTGGTATTATTGCATCTATAGCATCAATATCAGATTGACTTATATCAAGTTTACCTGTTGACTCTACTGTAGTATCTATAGGTGCTGTAAGTATGTTTACTATATCAAGTAAATCAGCTTTACCGGCAGGAGATACTGCTTCCTGCATTGCTGATTCTAATCGCATACCTACAATAGCATCTGCAGCAAGATTAAAATAATGCTGATTCTTTAAGCCTAGTATTCCTGTTCTATCTATTGGCCTTTCTGTTATAGTAAGAACATCATGCATCTTCTTTGATCCATAAATCTTTTTTTCTTCATCAAGGAGATATTTATACATCTTTGATGTAACAGAATTAGCGTCTTCTTTTACTGCAGCATCATACTTCTGTTGTAAGTCAGTAGTTACATCTCTTGTCTTAAGATATTCCTCATATAACTTCTTTCTTTCAGTCCTATCCTCAAGTATGCTAAGTGCATTGCTTGCATCTTCTCTTATAGTATTAACCTGATCCTGGTCTTTTATATTACCGGCTACCTCATCAAGCCATAATAGCTTCAGCCTGTTATAAAGTGCAGCCTTATCTACCTTCTGCCTAAATGTTCTGTATTCATCAGTGTCATTGTTTATGTCATCTATGCTGTTTATCTTCTGATTAAGCATATCCCACTCAGACTTCATCTGCCTAAGTTTACCTGACATATAATCAAAGTCATAACCCAATGCTTTTAAGTCTGGATCTTGAGCCATCTCATCAAGCTTGCTTTGCTTAAGCATAAACTCTAATGCCTCATCACTAGTATCAAAAATATTATCAGATGCATACTTGTAAAAGAAATTCTGTAATGCCTGATTAATGAAAAACTTCTCCTGTATCTCGTCATTATTTAATGCAGCCATAAGAAGGTTCTCTGTTACCTCCTTATTAAAAGCATCAGCCTGAAGCATCTTTATAAACTTATTGTTATCAACCTCAGCCTTACCAGTAGCAGGATTAATGATAGTCTTTATCTTTTTCTCATTACCATCTTCATCTTTTATTACTGAATCAAATAATCTGTATGGATGCTTAAAGTTTATCATTGCTTCGTCAGCAACAGCCATAGTACCATTAAGCAATGCGTTATATCTATTCTGAAATGCCGTGCCTACTGCTTTTTCTTGTATAGCATCAATAGCACCTCTAGGAGCACCCATACCAGCACCTATTATAGCACCAATAAGCATAGACTGCTGACCTTCCAGATCATACCAGTTATTTACCCATTCATAACCATATCCTGGTATTCTGTTTAAAAATGCTTTTCCTTCTGCTTTAGACTTCTCGTAATTCTGTACTGCCTGCTGCATACCTTCTTCCCACAGGCCTTCAGATACAACACCTACTGCACCATTCTTAAGAGTATTCCTTAATACACTTATATCTTCAGCCTTAAATTTACCAGTCTTAACAGCCTTTATTATCTTCTGAGAACTGCTTTTAACAGGTCCAATAAAGAATCTAGCCTGTATAAGGTTAGGTACTAACAGCATTGCAGCGTTAGCATTGAATACATTGGCTGCATATGGTCCTACTCTCTGATTTACTTCTTGCTTTTGTTCAGGAGTAAGCATATCATAGGCAAGGTTATAATCTCTATTAGCTATAACCTCCCTGCTTGTTTTAAGATTATCATATCCTTCTAGTGCTGCTTCTCCAAGAGTATTAGCTATAATAGTACCTAGTGTCTGGAATAACTTACCTTTCTCGCTTAATTGTACAGCACCATTGACAACCTTAGTCATCTTTAATGCTTTAGCTGCAGCACCAAATCCTTTTGTTGTCATTAATGCTGCTACTGCGAAGGCAATACCATCAGCTACATCAGATGACCAAAACTTCATATCCCCCATCCTGGTCCAAAGACTGCCTGATTCATATTTCTGACCACCATATACAGGCAGCCAATTCTTTTCAAGCAGATCCTCTTCTACATACTTAAATCCCTTTGTCATAAAGTTCTCAAAGAGATGAGGAAAGTATGTGCCATATTTATCTTTTCTCTCTTGTGCTAACTCAGGGTCAATATTAGTAACAAGGTCAAATAATCCACCACCTGCTTCACTAAGCATAGTACCAGCCTTTGTAAATATCCCTACAAAGTTTGTTGTTACACCTCTTCCTAGCTTTGATGTCCATGGTTGATTCTCTCCTTGCATTGTTTCAGGTGAAGGAGAATAGGCAGTTCCTTTATAGAACTTACCAAAATATTGTGGGGTATATGTCTCGCCAAAAACATTACCCCACCTCTTCTTATTAAACTCTTCTTTTGTAACTATTGTTTCACCAGGGATTAACGGTTTGTAGCTTTCTTTTACATTGTTTCCTAATTGTGGCTCCATCCCTTTAGCCATCTTATCAGGAGACAATCCATTAGCTAGATTATCTGCCATTTATTAATATGTTATTAAATTACTATCTACCGATTATTGCTTCTTTTTTATATAATAAGCTATTTTGATTATTTGGGTCTGCATCTGATACGATAGCTTTATGTAATGCCTCTACATCACCACCAAAATCAGAAAAATTATATTCTTTTAATAATAATGGACTCTGAGAATTAAACATTAGTGATGCTGCATTTTCTGGATCTACACCATAAGGATTATCAGCAAATACTTTTACTTTATATCTACCGCCATCTGACTGATCTATCATTGGTATAACATATAATTGATTAAGATAACCGGCATTAAGCATTGATGCATCTCCTCTTGCTCCATAATCTGCATTAGTTTTATCAGTTATCTTATATTGCCCTGTATTATATATATCTAATACAAATCCATCCCCTACACCACTAATGCTTCTTTGATACCCCATATAATTCCACGCCTCTCTTTCTTCTTCAGCATAATTAGCGTCTTGTATCTGATATATATCTGCTTTCTTCCCCCTACCTACTTCTACTGTAATTAATCCTGGCGCTATTGCTTTTCCAATAAAATTAGGTGATGTCCTTCCCTTTATTTTAACATGATTACCTTTTGCTGCAATATTCTTTTTATCTACTTCTTGTACTTCTTCTCCTTTATTATAATCATATATTAACTCTCCCGCTAATGTTTCTGCAACTGGTTCTTCTTCAATAAATCCCTTTTCGTTTACTATACCAAAGTATCTTGCATACTTATCCTTTTCAGTATCCTGAGTAAACATTTCAGTATTTAAATGATATTTTTTATCATATGTGTCTGTGGCAGTCTTATCTAAATAGTTTTTCTTTATAAACTTAAACCTGTCGTTCCAGTTATCAATCTGACTATATGCATTCTTAGTCTTTGGATCATTAAGCATCATATTATGGATATTATACCACTCAGGATATTTCTCTATGGTAAATCCTGGATCTTTTGCAGCTCTTGCCATCTTGCGTGAATCGCTTTTGGTAACATCCATATATTCCTTTGGAGTATCTACTATTTTACCTCTAGCAGTTTCTCCGCTTAAAGGACTTTCTTGTTCTTTTCCTGATCCACCACCACTATAAGGACTCCACCTATCCGCATAATCCTTTTCCTTTGTTCTTGATGCAACAGGTGCTACTATGTTATACCAATCTTCTGCAGTTGGCTTTCTACCATACATACGCTTGAACTTCTCTGTCTGATATACAGCCCAATCTTCTTTGCCTTCAAGTCCTCTCTGTATGAAGTTCTGCATAGTAACATCATACTGTGTTTCATTGGTACGTTTACTTGTCTGTGTACCATGTATAGGAACTACATTGCCTTGTGCATCTTGTGTATAACTCAGGTATGATGATGTATATTCATTCTCTGGTACTAACGAAAATTCTTCAAGTATTCTCTTTGTTACATCAGGATCTTTTATAAATGGTCTATATGGCTGATAATAATCTCCAGGTTGAAATTGTGCAAGCGTACCAGTTCTTTCGTCAATATTCATATCAATATCACTTGCTCCTGACTGCATAAGCATCTTAACATACATCTCACTATCTGCTGCATCTTTCTTTAATAGCTGTATGTTTGGATCACTTTGAAATGACGTATGTAATGAAGCTAGTTCTGCTATTGCTTGTGGTGAATCATAGTTATTCATATTCTTCGTAGACCAATCTCTAATCTTATTAGACCAGTCATCACGTACCATAGGAGCCATAGTTTCAGTACGTAATCCATTTGGTATTGATGATGCAAGAGCCTGTAATGTGCCAACTGACTTAGCAAATTCAGACTGTTGCTGTGCTTTCATATTCATAACACCAAGCATCATATCTGTAGGATACTGTTCTTCTACAAACTGACTAGTGTACTTAGGCGCCGATGGTCTATAATATCGATTCATTAGTATAATCCTTTAGGATTTGAATAATATGACTGTAAAAACCTTTTCCTTGATGCATTATAAGGATTAGTAAGATGATTGGTATATCCTTCTATTTCTGTTCCCTGGTATGCAGCATCACTAGGATTAAGATAATGAGGGTTTGTGGAAGTAGTATTAACATTTAATGTAGAAGGAATAGATACACCATCAGATATCTTGATAAGATTACCGCTTCTATCCCATGTATATCCTTGAGGCTTAAATCCCTCATTCATCACATTAAATAACCGATCATTATATAATTCATTTGCATCTTCTAACCTTAAGTCTCTTCCTATTTCACCTGCCATAGTGCCAAGATTAGATATATAGAAGTCTCTACTTGTCTGCCATGCTCCTTTATTAGCTGCATTAATATTTTCTTCTTGCATAGCAGCTTCAAGATTAGCTGCATCAGTACGCATCATTGACTCTTTATTAATCTGCTCTGCCTGATTAAGTAACTGCGCATTCGTTACTGAAGCCTGACCTCTTATACCACTAGTTACCTTTCCTTCTTCAGTAGCTGATTGTATTCTCCTTCTTAAGTAGTCTTTTTTTGATATCTGTGACATTGCTTCATTGGCAGTAGCAAATGAATCCTTTGCCTGCTGTACCTGATAAGCCGGATCAATAAGTCTTGGATTAACAGGGTCATGATGTAATCTAGGTAACTTTACTTTATCCGGTACTTCTGCTGCTGTCTTTGCAGCTAAGAATGCGTTTACTGCTACTGGTGCTAATCCTAATGCAGTCTGACCTATATTCTTCAAATTAGCTGTATTTTTTGTCTTAATCTCAGGCAACGATATCTCATCTGGTGTAAATTCACCAAAATCAATATTAGGATTTGTTCTTGATGCAGTATTGTTTACATATTGATCTATTAAGAATTCTGGTGATAATGCAGCCTCATCTCCTGTAGGAGGAGTATACTTTACATTATCTCTATCATACCATAATGTTTGTCCTTCTGCAAAATTTGATGGTATATTTGATCTATTACCTGTTCTTGATGCTAGGTTTAATCTAGGTAACTGATCAATGCTTGTATCAACCTTTCTTGATATAATAGGATAAGCTTTATTTATTGGTAATGAGTTATCTGGAATTACACCATCAGAATAGACTTTTCTTCCACGATCATCATAACTAAATCCCTTGCCCCAATTCCAAGGCATTGCATTACGGAAATCAGATCTAATCTCAAGACTGCCTTTTTGTAATGGTGTTAATTTGTCATATTCATCATCAGTTAATCCAAATCTTTCTTCCTGATAATTTGTCAGATATTTATCTGACCATCTTTTTGGTTGAAATGGTATTGATGGTACATAATTATTCATATAGTTTATACCGAATCCGGTATAGTCAGGAGTATATTTTATTCCTGATGGAGTAATTGATCTGTTCCTTGGATCTTTTGCAAGATATAATCCATTCTGAGCTTTTCCTACTTCATTACCTATTATCTCAGCCATCTCTGCTGACATAGCAGATATCTTATCAAGTTCTATCTCATGATCTTTCTTTGAGCCAATCATATTCTCATTCTTCTTATATTCATCATCTATAAGTTTGCTGTATTCAGCAGGAGTCTTACCTACTGATGATGGTCTGAGATTATATATCTTGGCAACCTGCTTTGTTATCTTCCAGTTATCTGAGTTAACAACATTATTCTTTATTGTTTCTCCACCCTCTACTTCAATATTTGGCATTAACTGTACTCCGCCTTGCTCATGCGATGGTCCTTCTATTCTCTGTAGTGAACCACCATTAGCTTTTTTGTCAAATCCTGCCTCAGATAATGCTATAGCAATAGCCTGCTTCCTGTTCTTTACTTTTGGTCCTGTCTTACTACCACTATGCAGTTTGCCTTCTTTAAACTCTTTCATAACCTTGCCTACTTTAGCATTACCACCTTGCTTAAATGACATTACATTAGGTGTCATATTCTTTGTTCCAACTGTACGCGGCATACGTGTTTCCTTACTATAGTCTATTACTTCAGGATCATCAGCAAGAGCATTACCAAGTAATCCTGATGCACCTGATACTGCCATTGGAAGACCTATACTCTGTAGACCAGGAACAAATGACATGGCAGTACCACCTATTGTTTGTAATAAATTACCAGCATTCTCTTTAAGCCACCCACCTAATGAATACTCTTCATTATCATATAGATCAATAAGCATGTACCTATTAAGATCTATTGTGTTCTTTTTTTTCATCCTGGTATTCATTTATTCCTATTATTATTTGCTACAGTCTCTCTTGGCGCAGTAAAGTAAGTAATAAGATCATGCATGAGTATTCTTTTGTTGTAACCATGCATATACTTAAACATTACTCTTAAATATGAATCCCTAAGCCTAGGCTTTAGATTATTAGCTATATATCCTCTATAATCTCTCAAATCCTTTATCCTCCACGTTCTAAACCGTCTTTTATCATTTACTGGTTCTATAACTGTTGATAAAGGTACATCTAATACATGTATGTAATTACTTGCTCCGTCAATTGTGTCTGTCAGTATAATAGGTGTAATACTATTACGTTCTTCTGTAATCATGAAATTTGTATCATCAACCCTATATACATAATAGTATCTGTCTATTTCTATATTGGCAGGTAATGATGATCCTGAAAAGGATACTAGATCTCCTGTTTCTAGTTCATGAGGATCAGGTGGACTTCTTCGTATGTAGTTGTTGATACTGGTGAAAAG
>Ga0209408_1001412_pt1 | contig 15093 bp, 23 predicted proteins | sample AD_UKC107_MetaG_FD_184422 | JGI IMG/M metagenome (GOLD analysis project Ga0209408, IMG submission 184422) | Active sludge microbial communities of municipal wastewater-treating anaerobic digesters from Hong Kong - AD_UKC107_MetaG (SPAdes)... | ecosystem: Engineered > Bioreactor > Anaerobic >... | reverse complement strand
AAAACTTAGGAACAACATGATGAGCACAGTCATCGAGGTTTCAGACGTGGGAAAGGACAAGTGGCAGAATCAAGCCAACCTGCTTACAGAATTGTTCGGTGACGCTTTCATATCTGGAAAAACGACCATGGTCGAGATATTGAAAGAATTGAATCGTGCCACGTGGACAGGCACTCTGAAAAGCACTCAGGGATTATATGACCTCGTTCTCAGGCTTTCAGAATTGACAGGAGTGGAACTAGACCCGATCAAGCTTCAGTCGTATGGTCTTACACAATTGACGGACGAAGTGGTCAATTTTCAGAACGCTTTGACTGACATGAGCAGAGTAGATTTCGTAAAGACTCCGTTCAGTCAGATGTACGAACAGGTCACAGGACGCGATTACGGTGCGCTTCTGGCGGCAGCATTATCTAAAAGCAATCTGACTCAGACTGCTATTGAAGAAGAGATCGCAAAGATGACAGCGGCTTCGTTCAGAAATACAGGCTACGATCAAGCGGAGTTTATAAAGAATTACATACGCACTCTAGAGCAGAAATTCTTAGGCATATCTACACCGACAGGCGAATTCAGTGTTCAGGTCGATCTAACTCCTAAAGTAACCATCAATCCTGAACAGGTGTTCCCGAAGGTTGTTGAAGACATGCAGAATACAATAAAGGATATATCTTTCACGGACATTGCTATGGGTGCAGGGTTAGCACCTTCGGCATTTGTCGAACTGGCAAAGACAGTAGGAATGAGCAACATAATTAAGTGGGATAAATTCATATCAGGACTCGAAGGGGCAGAATTAGCAGCGAAACAAAGCTCGATTGTATCGATGATAGCGTCCGCGATCGACGAGAACGGCAACATTGCAAACGGCGCTATGGACAGGTTAGCATCTGGACTCATAGCTTACCTCCCTCAATCACCTGCGAAAGTCGGACCTTTGAGGGGTCTTTCAAAGGTAGGAAAAGCAATTGTAGGAATCATCTCCACAGGGATAAAAACGAGCCTGTCCAAAGCCGCTGATGTTATGGCAGAACTAGGCTCAAAGATGAAAACGACATTCGAAGAAGAGATGAAGAAACCTCTCAACGTCACTCTGGGTAGCTTCTTGAAGAACCTAGGTCTATCCAGCGCAATCAATGACATAAACGATTTAATAGGAATGATTAACACGTTCTCCGAAACTCCTATTGCCAAAGGAATCGACGAGCAACTAGGAGGCAAAGTGTCAGGATTTCTGTCAACATTGTCAACTGTGATGGGAGGAGAGACTGCCGCGCTCGCTGCAACGCTAGGAGAAGCAGGAATGATTCTCAGTGCGGTTATCACAGGTGTGAATACCGCATACAAGCTATTCGGGAAAGAGAAATGGTTTAGGGATATGGTTGGTCCTGCGGAGAAGGAACTGAAGAGGCTATACAGCGACGTGAAAGAATTCTTTAGCCCTCTCACAGAACTCTTCAAGTCTATCGCGCCCTTCATAGGCAAAATGTTGTCACTTCTAGTGCAATTCAGCCTAGTTAACCAATTCAGAGTGCTATTCACAACGGCAAAGTGGCTGTTTACCTTCATTCAGAAAGTATTCAAGGCTATCGAAAGGACATTCGAACCGTTGCGAAAGACGTTCAGGGAAGTCAAGAGATTGCTAGACGACACCTTCGGAAGGCTCAATACGGCATGGAAGGCGTTGTGGGAAAGCATTAAGCCACTGTTTGATGCAGGTCTTGATTTAGTGATCGAAACGTTAATCATTCCATTGAAGATAGTAGCGGCACTCCTAACACCAATCGTGAGCGGTATAGCGTGGGTTGCGGAGAAAATCGCGAAATTCGTTAACGGAATTGTTGACATAATCTACAAGATCGCGAATCTGTTTGGCATTAAGTGGGTAAGGACGCAGCCTGAAACTGGCAAGAAATACGCGTCTGGCGGTCTAGTATCAGGGAGAGGCACATCTGTTTCGGACAGCATTCCTGCATGGCTCTCAAACGGAGAGTTTGTGATGAATGCTAGAGCAACTAAAGAGAACCTTCCTACGCTTCAGGCAATGAATAGAGGTCAACCAACTGGCAACAGGACTATTATTATCGAGAAATTCATCATACAGGGAGATCCCGACCCGAGAAAGACGGCAGAGGTAATAAAGAGGGAACTCAACAAACTGCTTCTGCAAAGTGGGTGATGCAATGGTCAAGATTGTTCAAGACGAAACTGAACTCACCGTATATCCAGTAGAGAAGATCGATCGGAGCGGGGGCGGTCCTCGCTTCGACTTCTTTGAACCCTTATCTGGAAAGAAGATTGCAATATACAAAGGAACGGAGTACGAGATATTCAGAATGAATCTTTCTTTGACTGCCTCGGAAATGGTAACACTGCGAGATATGTTCAAAGCTGGAAGGATGTGCCAATTGGTAATCGACAACGCTGAATCGTATAACGTCGTTATAACCGAATGCACTGTTGAAGATTATGACGAGACGAAAGAAATTCCTGTGGTTCTTGAAGAAGTCTCTCAAGTTATAGACGATTCTAACTGAGGTGATCTGATGTCTCTTGACCTCACAAAAGTGTCTCGAACTGAAATAGACAGAACTAGACAGCAGGCAAACGACACAGCGATTGTCGAAACGCTTTTCAACTACTCTCCATGGGAGTTTCTGGGAAGGGCGCAAATCGAGTACAAGGGGATTTCGTTTGACGGAATTGTGCAGCAGATAGAGAGGAAAGATTCAGTTAAGACATACACAATTGCCGCTCCTTCTATTCTACTTTCGAGAAATGAATGTGAAGTGGCGTTCGAAGAGGAAATTGCGATCGAAGACTTGCTGCACGAAATTGCACCCGAATTCACTGTTCACCTTGATGAGGACTTAGACCTGTACTCGGACGCGAACTCTCTAGGAAAGCTCAAAGAGGACATAATAAAGGAAATCGCCGAGTATTACGGAATGCAATACTACATTGGCGATTGGAACATCTACATCATGTACGAACTTCCTGATGAGATTGCCAACTCCACTAATCCAGATTTAGTGCAGGAAGGCGACGAGGTCTTGTTGACCGACAATGACATATTCTTTGAAGAGACAGAAAATGTGGGCGGTTCTGAAGTGTTCACCAAAGTTTTGGCTAAGTCTTATCTCGATGAATCAAACGAACCGTATCAAAAGGAGATCCAGATTATTGACGACTCAGGGTACGAGATAGTCGAAGTTCTCAATTCCGATGACCTTTCAGAAGCCACCACGCCTGAACAAGTCGATGCTATCGCAGAGAAACGAGCACAGGAAATAAGGGAAGAGATGTCCAGAAGGCAGTTCACTATACTACTGACAAACATTAAGCCTTCGATGGTCGTCAACTATGACGGCACTCGGTATAGCGTGCTAGAGGTTAAACACACCATAAACAGGCAGAGTGAAAGGACGGAAATAACTGTATGCGAAGCCTAGAACGTTTAATCGTGCGGAAGCAGAAAAGGTTTCCAATTGAGATAGGGATAATTCAGTCCGTTTCAACGACCTATATTTCCGTTTACATACCAATAATGCGCAAGACAGCTCAGTGCGCAATCCCATCGTTCATGAAGCAGCAGATCAGGATTCCTCAGTATTCAATTTCTGCCTCTCTTCCAGCAGCAGACATTTATATAAACAGGTTCAACCTTGAAGACATGATAGGTCACAGAGTGGTAGTGCTTAACCCTAGAACACACCCTCAAATAGGTGCGATATGGGAGGTCTGAAATGGATATTGCAATTCCTCTTTCTTCCTTATATAACGACATGGCGACAACATCGGACAGCGTCAACCAGATTAGACACCTAGCTAAGGCCATCGGATACATAGATGACGTTCTTGTTCATGCTGCTCGCTTGCGCGCCTTGCTGGACAGGTACAACATTGACGCTCAGGTGAGGGTAGAGAACGGAGTAGAAATAGTTGACTATGAAAGCGTGGCGATATTGCTATGACTAAAGAAGAACTGTATGCGAGCATGAAGGCATACTTTCTTGCAAACCAGAATAAGGTTACGACACTAGATGAGCCAGGTGTTATTGCCGCAATCCTCGAAGCGTTTGCCTCAGAATTGGAAACGCTTTACACTGAGTTAGATGCGACGATAGACAGGGCATTCCTAGGAACCGCGACAGGGACTGATCTAGATGCAATAGGAGCGCTCATAGGTTGTTCGAGAAGGGCAGGAACAAAAGCACAGGGATATGTGAGATTCACTGCGAATTCTGCTCCTTCTTCCGATATAACAATTCCCGAAGGAACAAGGGTTAGGACTCTACTGCTTGCCGACAAAACCTACCTTTCATTTGAGACATACTCGGACGCAATCCTCGAGGCAGGAAATACTTACGTAGATGTACTTTGTGAAAGCGTAGAAGTGGGTTCTAAGTACAACGTGTCAGCAGGAATGGTCTTGAAAATAGAGACGCCCATATACGGAGTTGATTCAATATCTAACGCTGCTGCTTTTGTGGGAGGTACGGACGAAGAGACGGACAGCGATTACAGAGCGCGAATCCCTGTTTATCTCGAAGGCTTGAAACGTGCTACTGCAACAGCTCTCATTAGCGCGGCAATGAGTGTTGACGGAATAATTGATGCTGTCGTTGAAGATGGCGCGACACCCGGAACGGTCACAGTAACGGTCGCGAGTTCTAGCGGCACAGTGCCTGCGGAAACAATCACAGCAGTTGAAGAGGCTCTAGAAGATTATCGAGGCGCGGGAATAGAAGTTGCGGTCGTAGGGGCTACAAACGATTCGACGAATTGTTCCTTCAATATCTATCTCGAAGAGGAAGCGGTAAGCGCGACGGTGGAAGCTGCTTGCGAAACGGCTGTCGCTGCATACCTCAATTCGCTTGCGATTGAAGAGACCGCCTACTACTTCGAAATAGTCAAGATACTAATGAGCATAGATGGGGTTCTGAACATCGCGTCACTTTCTCTAAGCGGTGGAACTGCCGACATCACACCGTCATCGGGACACAAGATTGTTGCAGGAACTATTTCAGGCACGGTGGTAACATGATAAAGCAATACTGCCCCGAATACATATATGAAGAGTCTGTAGCCTTAGAAGCGTTAATCAACGCGGCACAGTCAGAAATTGATGCGTTTTCTTCCTCGATAACTTCATCAACCGTGAGCTGGTTCATAAACATCGCGACAGGAGATTACCTAGATAGGATAGCCTCACTTGCATCTCTTCAAAGGGAAGGCAGGACAGACGAAGATTACCGAACCGCTATTCTTTCTAAGATCGGAGGGATAGCAGGGATCTTGTCTGTGCTGCTGTCAATAGCTCAGGAAGTCACTAACGATGAGGCGTACATTACCGAACCTGTTGCAGGGCAGATCAAGGTTTATACAAAGGCGAGCGCGACAACTGGCAAAGCAGACATACTCAAAGCGAGAATCAGAATGGCAAAGGTGGCAGGGGTAGAGGACCTGTACGAACAGTTTACAGGTCTCATAGATGCTTACTCAATGACTGAGAGCCTTTCTTCAACAGAACCTACTGCACCTTACCTTTGGGATACGGATTTCTGGGATTTCGCGGAATGGAGTTGATTCAATGAATGAGGATTTCAAAATAGAAGGGAGACTGACCGCAGTCATAATCGGTCCTATGGGGATACGAAGGCATCAGCAATCCAACCTAATCGTAGATGCTGGAAAAAATCTGGTGAGGGATTTGCTGAACAGCGGCTCGGGTTTAGCAATAAGCAAGATAGGTTTAGGAACAGGCACGACAGCGGCAGCGGCATCTAACGTGGCTTTGGAGAGTGAAACGTTCAGCAAGAATATCACTCAGAAAGTCATTTCCGCAAAGCAAATCTTGTGCAAGCTGTTTGTGTCTACATCTGAAGTCACAGGGACATTCAGCGAGGCTGGCCTTTTCGCTGGGACGACGCTTTTCTCAAGGCTTATTCTGGGTACTCCCATCGTAAAAGCAGCTGACGAATCCCTGTATCTCGAGTGGGAAATAAACTTCTGAGGTGAGATATGGCATATACGGCTGAAACTATAACAGCAGGTGACCCTATACTCGCAACATGGGGTAACAAGGTAGAAACAAATCTGGATAGAGTCGGAGAGTACATGGGCGTTGTGGCTGCCGTAGCGAACCTCCCTGATGTTGCAACGGTGAGCGATGGTGACTGGTACTGGTGTAAAGCAGAGCGTCTGGCTAAGATGAAAATAGGCAGCGTGTATCTTACTCTAAACGGTGTTGGAGAAGTGTCCGCATCAGCTCCCACAACTGTAACTGGGCTTCTTTGGTACGACACGACAAACAACGTTTTCAAAGTGTATAGCGGTTCTGAATGGAAGTCGGTTGGTGGGAGCAACATTGACACGTCTCAATTGTTAAACACACTTCAAACAGCCTCGTTGGCTCAAAATCCCACGCTAGTTTTGAACTCGATCGCTAACAGCGCATTGTGGAATTACTTGCTGAAAAACTCAACTGTGAGATCAGAGATCATAAATCACAAGATGTATATAGACGCAATGTTAGGAATGGGGAGTGCAAACCTAGCAGCCGACACAGATATGGAAGATGCAATTCTCGGCTCGATCGGCCCATTATCTAAGTGTTTTTCGCTGGATTCATTCTGGAACAATTCAAATATCCTCACCTATGCGATGAATAATGTTTTTACAAAGTACACGTATAATGCTAGCTCATCAGTTTCGGTGCAGTCAGTCAATTCAAAGTACGGATTTAGAATTTATTGCAATACCTACTATTCTTCATCGTACTATCCTTACTTGAGCATCAGTCTGGATTTGTCAGATTTCAACACAATAAGTTACTGGTACAGCTTCGCAGAACATGATACTGGATACGGTTACGTACTGATTGATTCAACTAACCTGAAGGTGTATCAGGTTCCTCAAGCTGGCACGACAGATAGTATTGACGTTTCTGGATATTCAGGCGTGCACAACCTAGTGTTCAAGGCGAACAGATATGCAACTTTCGATTTCACAAGCATAGTGCTTTCATAGAGGTGGCACATGGCTTACACACCCGTTACTATAAACACAAACGACGAGATTACTGTCGCGTGGGGTAATAAAGTCGAGACTAACCTAGCGAGGATAGGAAACTATCGAGGTGTTGTGGCAGCTGCCGCTAACCTTCCAGACGTAGCCACTTTAGATGAAGGCGACTGGTATTGGTGCAAGAGCGAGAGAGTAGCGAAGATAAAATCGAGTAGTGCATACGTATCACTTAATGGCGTTTGCGAAGTCGCGTCGTCCGCACCTACCGCTGCCACAGGGATTGTTTGGTACGATACCGCGAACGGTCAGTTGAAGATTTTCAACGGTTCTTCATGGCAAGCAATAGGCGAGGGTCAAATAGACACGTCTCAAGCGTTGAGTTCGTTGTTAACAGCTCAGTTAGCTCAGAAGCCAAACCTTGTATTGAGTGCGATCAACAACACAGCTATGTGGAATTACCTTCTAAAAAATTCTGCTGTCAGGGCAGAGATAGTAAAACACAAGTTGTATCTCGATACAATGATGGGGATTGGAAGTTCAAACTTAGCACTTGATACTGATATGGAGAACACTATTCTAGGTTCAATAGATCCTCTTTCTTTAGCTCTTACAATACCGTCGTTCTGGCTCAACTCTAGTTTTCTCACTTATTGGAGAGACAACTACTGGACTCAATACAACTACTCTGGTCATGCTACTACGACTGTCGAATCAATGAACTCTAAGTATGGGTTCAGAATAACTTGTGATGCTCACTGGGTTACGAATTTTCCGTATTTCTCCGTTGACATGGATTTGACTGACTTTGACACTCTCAGCTTCTGGTATCAATTCTCTGGAAACACAGCCAACTATTGCAGGTTGTACATTGGAGGCACGCTTGAAAATGAATTTGACACTGTTGAATCTGGCACTTACAGTCTGGATATTTCTGGCTACTCTGGTGTACAAACAGTAAAATTCCAGTTCGACGCATGGGGTACTCCTGCGTTAACTTTCGATTTCACCGATCTAATTCTTTCATAACCGCTGCTAGCGGAATAAAGGAGGTTTCTTCATGAAGAAACTTGGTATTTTCATGCTGTTTGTTCTAATGGTTTTTCTTTTTGCGAGCTGTGCTCCTTCAAAGACCGAATACGAAGACTTAACCGCAGAGTTTGGGGAAGAGGAAGCGTTTCAGGAATTTTCTCTTTCTTCGAGCGGAGTGTACGAAGCCGACCTTAAAACAAGACCGTCTGGCGTTATCGGCCATATGAAAGTATGGGCTGATAGTGACTATCTATATGCAGAGTTCACCGCAAAAGCTCCGTGGAAACTGACCGAAGTGTATTTCGATTGGGCTGCCAATATCGGTGCGCTTCCTAGAACAAACCACTGGATAAACCCTAAGATATTCGATTACAAGTGGTTTGGAAATGACGAGATAGTCCTGTTCAAGATACCTAGAGCAGGTATGCCTTCAATGATCTACTTCGCGGAAGCAGCAACATTCGTGAAACTCAGAACGACACAGATTAGTTGGTTCAGGTACTACGTGCGAGATCGACAGGGCGTGTGCATTTATAGATATTACTTCTAACTTGCTGCCGCGAAAGCGGCAGCCTTTGAGGTGGAGAGATGGCTAGTTATTTTACGTTAACGTTGGATACTACTGGCCCTGCGAGTCCGTCTATATCGTTGGATAGCGGTGCAGAGTATGCGACAGCTCAATTAGTAACAGCGACTATTGGAACGACTGACAGTCCCACTACTGGCTATCAGATGAAGATTTGGGGAGATGTGGACACTACACACAACCCGAGTATTCAAACAACCGAAGTAGCGTCCGCGTGGATCTCCTACGCGACTTCTCAGCAGGTGAAGCTATCTTCTGGCGACGGAAGCAAGACCATCTATCTGAAGATCAGAGACGACGTGTACAACGAAAGCTCTCAGGCAAGCGACACCATAATTCTGGATATGACGCTGCCTGTCGTAACCGTATCCAACGTATCTGCCACGAAAATTTCAAAGGTTTCTGGAAAGGACGAGATGACTTTCCAGTTCTCCAGCGATAGTATTTTCGATGAGTACAAGGTAAAGGTTGTTGCCACGTCTGGTGCTGCTAACGGCACAGGAACTCAGATTGGAACGACTAACGGCTCTGCAAACGTTTCTGGAAGTACTGGCAATTATCCTGCTGCCACTCCCATAACCGTTACCATAAACGGAGCGGATCTCGAGGTAGCCAGCGGAGGTGACGGAGCAAAGATCATAAAAGTGTTCGTGAAAGACGATGCTGGAAATTGGTCAGCTTAATGGGGAGGGGCGTTAGCCTCTCTCCCTTTGGGGTGATTGTATGAATTACTTCATATTGGAACTTGACACCACATCTCCCGTTATTGAGATCGAGTGTCCAGATTACACGACAAAGAGAGAACCTCTGCCGATCATCGTTCAGGCTAACGAAGCTCTTGACGTATGGCACGACGTATTCATCATAGATTCTCAAGACACTAGGCACAACGTGATACTGACCCTTAACGGAGACAGGTTTGAAGGTTTTATCTCCTTCAACGAGGTTCATCACGGAGTGGCTACGATATTCGCTAGGACGAGAGATACGGTCTTCAACGTATCCAATATAGCTCAGAAATCCATTTTGGTTATGGCTGATGCCGAGGTGTTTCTTGAAATCCTCATTAGCGAAGATACAGCAGACTTGCAGATCATCGAAGCAACTATGCCGATACAACTATCTGAGGCTGTTATGGCTCTCGTTTCGGCAGAAGAGACTGAGGACATTGAGACAAGCGAAAGTGCTAGAGAGATAGAACTTTCTGTTGAGTGGGAGTGAGACAATGCCTTATCAATCTGGAAACTCAATAAAATTAAACGCAACGTTCAAGGACTACTCTGGCGATGCGGTTGACCCTGATCTCATCAGGCTGAAAGTGTATGACAGCAATCTGACTCTTCTAAGCACAATAACTATCGGAGCGGAGTATAGGCTTGCTGTCGGCAGTTATTTCTATATATACCAGCTTCCTGCTCATTCAGAAAGTGCATACCCGACTGACCCCATCACAATGTACTCGTATTACTACGAATGGTACGCTGAGATCAGCGGTTCTGTTTCTTTGAAGCGAGCAAAGCTGGACGTGAGCTTTGTATGAGCGTTTCGATACTTTCTGTAAGCAAGTACAGGCTGTCATACATGAGCGGATTCGATTCCGCATTGGTAACCTTCGAGTCTGATTCTGACCTAACCGCATGGCGAATAATGAAAGACGGTTCTTCATACGACACAGGAACGCTCCTAGAAGAGCTTACTAAAGACTGGTCGAACCTCTCAGATGAAACGTGGAACGCACAGAGTACGAAGAGCTGGAACGAGCTTTTGAAACTTGACGCAGGTACGGACGTGGTGGCACAGATAAACGCTGCCGAACTTGATTTAGGAACAAACACGATAAATGTTTATGCGAAAGATACGAGCGGAAACTGGTCATTGAGGGAGAGTTGATATGCCGACAACTACTACAAATCACGGACTAACTAAACCTGCTGGAACGGATAACGTAGATGTAAGTGTACTCAATACAAATTTTGACAAGATAGACGCGATGCCTGTTTTGTACAGTCAGTCAGCAGAACCTACAAACAAGGTGGCAGGAAAAACTCTCTGGCACGATACGGACGACGACACGCTAAAGTTGTGGAACGGAACGGATTGGGTAACCATTTCGGCATCATCTTCAGGCGCAACATGGGGTTAATACACTAACACAAGGAGCGCGAAATGAAGTGGACGATTCACGAAGACACGGTATTAGTTGAAGGAAAGAAGAATAAACGCTCTTACGCGCAGATTCAGGAAGACTTTCGTAACGACCCTAAGTGCAACAACAGGAACATGGAAAGCATCAGAAACAGATGGAGGTACTTGAACAAGAATCCGCACAGAGACGAAGACGATTTCAAAAGGATTTTCGAGATTCTCAAGAGGAGGGAATTCATTTCTATAAATGAGCTTGCCGATCTGACTAAGACAACGAAGGGCAAGCTCGCTATTTTCCTTCACAAGATGATGGAACAGGGGAAGGACATTTCGATAAGTAACAATGCCGTTCTTCTTAACTCAAGCGAGGAGTTTCCTGTCCTCAGTTTAGAGAGCGACGATGACGGCTACATTGAGTACGCTCAGATAGCAGACACTCACCTGTGTTCGAAGTACCAGCAAATTACCGCACTTCATATGTTCTATGATGAGGTCGCAAAGAGAGGGATAAGGTACGTCTTTCATGCAGGAGATGCGGTTGACGGTTTCAAAGTGTACCCTTTGCACACGTCAGAGGTCTTTCTGCAGACTCAGGACGATCAGGAGGACTACTTCGTAGAGAAGTATCCGAAGCGTCCAGACGTACATACGATAATGATTCTCGGCAATCACCCTGAATCCTACCTAAAGCTGTCGGGTACTGACTTTCTCAAAAAGGTGACGAGGAGAAGGGAAGACATTATTTACATAGGAAGGCACTCGGGGGTTATAGAGAGGAACGGATTCAAATTCTACCTGCACCACGGAGACGGACACGCGTATGCGGAGTCGTACAAACTTCAGAAACTTGCGGAGACATTCACAGGGGCAGATACGCCAGACGTGATTATACAAGGGCATTACCACACGGAAATATCCATAATGATTCGTGGTATCTATTGTGCTCACCCTGCATCTTTTCAAGGGCGCACGCCATATGCAGCCAGAAAGGCTTTCCCTGAACCTGTGATAGGCGGACACATCGTAAGGCTGGAACGCAAGGGAGACCTGCTAATAAGAACCGTTGAGCTTATAGAGTACAACGAGATTCAACACGACTACCGTAAAGAATGGTGATTTGAATGAGCGATAAAAAAGACTATCATGACCCTTGTTATTTCAGAGACATTGAAGCTGAGTTCATTAGCAAGATTGAGAAAATGATTGACAACAGGGTGCAGATTGCAAACGCAGCTCAAGACAAGCAAATGCAAAAGCACATAGCGGAGCGGTTTGAGGAATTCAAGCAAGAATTGATTTCATACTTCAGCGATAAGTTTAGACCAGACCTGACAGACAAGATTATGGAAATGAACAAAACGCTTCTCGAGAATGCTTATCAGATAAAGATTCAGAGTATGACTGCTGAAGAGAAAGCAAAACAGGTGAAAGAAGAGACGCGGCAGAAGAAGATGGAATTATGGAAAATTATTCTGGCTGGCATTTTCGGAGCATTAGGTATTGCAATCGTGCAGTTGATCTCCGAGGTGGTGAAGAAAGGTGGGTAACCCAATAGAGGAAAAGAAGAAGAAGTTTATGCAGACATATGCCCCCATTGCATTTCTCATCGAGCAGCTTCTAGGGATAAGTGCGAAAGCAATGCTAGCACAGTGCGCTTTGGAGACAGACTGGGGAACAAAGGTAAAAGGTAACAATCTATTTGGAATCAAAGCAAAGGAAGGCGAGCCGTTTGTGGAGTTCTCAAGCTACGAATACGACGGTAAGTCACTGAAGCCGCAGATGTCAAAATTCAGGAAATACGGCTCGACTTGCGAATCGATGCTCGACTATGTAAGAAAAATCAAGGAAGAGGGAAGATACTACAACGCGTGGATAAGCAGAGACCAACCTGCACTTTACTTCGAGGCACTTCGTAACTGTGGTTACGCCACAGACCCTATGTACGAAGACAAGTGCAGGAACGTTATGCGAAGTCTACCAGAATGGGGAGAGTGAATATGGACGCAATTTCATTGATAGTGTACGGTGCAATAATCCTAGCTTCTGCTGCAATAGTCGTAATGGCTTTGAAGAAGAACAGCACGGCCACTGATCTTTTGGTCGGAGGAGTCGCGGTTTCCGTAAAAGCGGCGGAAGCAATTCTGAAGAAGTTTGACAAAGATCCAGAAATGTCCGCAACGGACAAGATAATGAGATACGCGGTAATTGCCGTCTCTTCAATAGAGCAGCAGTACAAGGGAATCAAGACGAAGATGAAGAACGAGGGCAAGGACGTTACGGAAATGAACGCGGAGATGAAAGGCGCAGCGATAAGACTTTTGGAGAACCTAGCGGCTATCGACGAATACGAGCTAACAGAACAGGACAAAGCCTCCTTAGGCGATATAGTCGAAGCGGCACTAGAGATGTTCATAAACAAGAAATGAAGAACGTCTCGGGGATACGCCTAACAATTCCCGACCTTCAAGTAAAAGACTTCGCATACGATATGTACCCTGTGTACGAAAAGGACTGGTTCAGCATTAACATCTCTTTCGACTCAAAGGAGATCAGAGGAACGCTTGGCTTCCTAATAAAACCACCTTTGCATTTCCACTTTGGAATAGCAAAAGCTTGGTACTTAAAATGTATCGACCTGCTACTTGGGTTTGAGATAAGTTTTTGACCCGACAACCTCCTATGACCTGATTAAAAAGCCCTCCCGATATGGGAGGGACTTTTTTGTTAAAAAGACGCGACTCTCGTCGCGCCTAATAGGCTTTGGTAAGGTGTTGCAGTTATTATCGCGGTGCTAACTGCTGGTCGGGAAGACCTGATACACACTACACCGCGTCCACGATCTCTTCTTCTAATAAGCGTATGCCTAAATAATTAGACTCTTCGGCGAGACGCTTGTTCATCTCTTCCGTAAACCGTGCAATATCTTGCAGAGCTTTTTCAAACTCATTTCTTATCTCTTTTAATATAACCTCCTCTAGAAATTCCCTCAGTTCCAGCATGATCTTTCTCTTCCTAGCAAGCCTTTCAAAGTTTCAAACTAAGACGTAAGAGAAGTAGAACCTTTTCGCGTCGGTTATGAGATCGTTCAACCCTTCAATTTTATTTGCGTCTAGGAAACCACTGAGGGCTTCGTCTGAATAAGTTTTGACAATCGAGTAGCCATTCTTCGCATAATCGAGTATTTGCGCCATGTGTATGCCGCCGCCATTTTCATACATCTAATATAGCACTTATAACTTACGTTAACTCAAAATGATAAACCACTATACGGCCAGTTTTTTTCACAAAGTCAGATTCTTTTCCGAAAGTTCTTAACCTTCCTTTGCATCATGCTTCCCTTCATCACACTCTACTCTTTGTTATGTTTACCTACCCCGAGATTTTTATTACGAGAATTATATGGATGCGAAAATTTCACAATGTATAACGAGCGTTAAAAGGTTAAGGAAAGATGAAGTAGGGGGGTGCATAGTACAAAGAGCGCAACCCATGTATAGGAGTACTCCCATGCGCGCGCGCGCGCGATATAAAAGATCGGGAAGTTACAGATTCGTTACATGGGTGTGCTTGATTTGACATATAACGAACGTTATAATGGGTTTGATCAATGGGTGATCCAACCCAAAGTGAATAACCAACAAATCCACTTGCCTTCGACGCGCGACGCGTCAACTAGATACAACGAGTGGATACCAAAAGGAGGAGATTGTATGAATCTCAAGGAAAAGTTAGCGGAAGCTCCGAAAGTGGCGGAAAAAAAGGACAAGGGCAACGTTTGGGCAACAAAGAAGGCCGAACAAGAGGCACTCGGAAACACTTATACACCGATTTGGCTCCCAGAAAAAGTGGTTAACGTCGCGAAAGATTTGGCGAAGCGAATGAAAGTGCGTTACGAAGAGGTTATTGCAGCTGCACTATTGGACGAAGAGAATTACGAAGTTTTCCAGAACGAGATGAAAAAGGCCGAGTGACGAGTGGGCGAAAGCCCACTCATTTTTTATTGGAGGTGGATTAAGTGGATAACGAAGTAACGTCGGGAAGTGTACTTCGTGGAGTTACGGAACAAGTGGACGATCGGGAAGTGATAATGCGAGTAACGATCGAGAGACCGAGTGATGCCTTCTCTGCGGAGATGATCGAGACCGATGATGAACTCATACTCGCGGAGTGGAACGAGGGAGTGTTTGAACTCAGGTGTGTGGATGCAGACGATGGTATCGGAGTGGCAAAAATCACTTCGAGGCTTCGGGAGATACTGGCACAACAAGTGTTGTGATTGTCGGTCAGTGCCGTTGAGAGTATCG
>Ga0209408_1001410_pt1 | contig 15110 bp, 10 predicted proteins | sample AD_UKC107_MetaG_FD_184422 | JGI IMG/M metagenome (GOLD analysis project Ga0209408, IMG submission 184422) | Active sludge microbial communities of municipal wastewater-treating anaerobic digesters from Hong Kong - AD_UKC107_MetaG (SPAdes)... | ecosystem: Engineered > Bioreactor > Anaerobic >... | reverse complement strand
CTTTTGCAATAAAAGCATCTATTTCGTCCTTTACATTTATTACTGACGGCAGGATAGGGTAGATCGGTTTTTTGCATGTTTTCATTTTTTCATCCAGTAAGTCGTAAACATCGTATACCGGGAAAAGGCCTGGGCTGCCAAAAATAACAGCCATTGCATCTATATTATCGAAGTCGTTTTCGCAAGCATTAATAATATGCCCTAACTGTTCTGCCGTTCCTGTTGCTAAAAAATCGATGGGGTTTGCAACCGAAGAGCCCGGAAATAGCTTTTCAAGAAGAGCATCTGCTTTTGGCCCTTCGATATGAGGTATCTCGAGTTTGTTATTAGATAATGCATCGGTAAGCATAACTGCTGGGCCACCGGCATGTGTAATAATGGCAATATTTTTTCCTTTTAGCTCGGGGTGCATGAATATGGATGCAACAGTTGCCAGTTCGTCACGCCCGGCGCATCTTACGATACCGGCTTTACGGAACAGTGCATTAACTGCTACATCTGAACTTGCCAAAGCACCTGTATGAGATGATGCTGCGCGGCTTCCTGCATCTGAGCTACCTGATTTTATTGCAGCAATTTTACATCCTTTACGTATTAACGACGAAGCATGCTTTAAAAGCATTTCGGGTTTGTTAATACTTTCAACGTATAATAATTTAACTTTAGAGCTTGTTTTAGGATCGAAGGTTTCATCCAAATATTTCAATATTTCTTCAACTCCAACCTGAGCGCTATTTCCAACCGAAAATACGCTCGAAAATTTTAAGCCTTTAGGAATGCTCGATTCCATAATAAATACAGCCGTTGCACCTGAGCCTGATATAAAATCAACTCCCTGTGGGTCGAGGCTTGGAATAGGTGTTGTAAAAATACCGCTATGATTTTGAGTTAATACACCTACACAGTTCGGCCCAATAAGGCAAGCGCTGTTTTTGTTTACTATGTCAACAATTTCTTTTTCAAGTTTTGCCCCTTCTTCATTTTCTTCGCTAAATCCGGCAGAAAGAATAATAAATGCTTTTGTCCCTTTTTGTTCAGCCAATAACCGAACTGTTTGAGGGCAAAATTTTGCGGCAATGGCTAAAATGGCCATATCAACCTGAGGTAAATCTTCAGGATTTTTGAAGCTTTTTATTCCTTGTACTTCATCTTCCTTAGGATTCGAAACATACAAATCCCCTTTAAAATTACCATCAATTAAATTCTTTAGTACTTTCCCCCCGGGTTTCTGAATATTGTCTGAACCACCAATTACAACAATACTTCCAGGATTAAGTAACTCTTTTGTGATCATATTTATATTTTTTAATTATTTTTCAAGCTTTGACAAATTTAGAAAAAAAATAGGAGTGTATAAGTTTTAAATTGTAATCAAAAATGATTATTTAATTACAGATTGAAATAAAGCAATAGATATGGAAATGGTTTTAAAAGCTTACATTATTAAACATATTCTTCAACATGTTTATATCTTTTAAAATTTTCAAAAAAAAATGTCACAAAATATTATCAAGTTTGTCATAAATACAAAAAGAACATTAATGTTATTTAACCAGATATATACTCAATACTATAAAAAAATTTATCAATTTGTTTATAGGCTATCTTATTCACAACAAGACAGTGAAGATATCACACAGGATGTATTCATAAGTTTATTTAAAGAAATAGAAAGCAATAATAAGCTGAACAATATTAAAGCCTGGTTATATAAATGCGCTTTTAATAAATTTATTAATGTAAATAAAAAAAGTAAAGTTATTAGTTTAACAAATAATATATCACATTATGAAATAAATGATCAAGCTTCTATTGAATCAGATTTTATTCATAATGAGAAAAAGAAAATAATTATTGATGCAATGTCAAAATTAACAGAACAAGAGCAAGTGCTTTTGAATCTTTATAATGAAGATTTTTCATATAAAGAAATTAGTGAGATTGTAGATATTAAATATACTTCTGTAGGGAAAATATTATCGAGAGTAATTGAAAAACTAGCAAAACAGATAAAATTATCAAATCATGAAGAACTGTGTATCCAAAGAAAAATTGTTTGATTATTATCATTCTGAGTTAGAGAAGGAAGAAATGGATTTCATCGATGCACACATAAATGTTTGCGAAGATTGTAAACATTTATTAAGTCAAATCGAAAGTGAAATTCTTTTGGTAAAAGAAACTATAAATAATTTCAATCCGGAATATATAGAAATTCCTGAATTTAGTTTAAAAAGGAGTCATTCTTTAAATAATTATAATAAAATGAAAATTTTGGGTTGGGCAGCAAGCATCAGCCTACTGATAACTATTTCAACTTTAGCAACTCAAAAAATTATTCATAATCAGAAACCGGTTAATGATTATGAATATTTTCAATATATACCAGATATAAATGACGCCTGGAAAGAAAATAGTATAACCGTTACATGCTATGATGAAAATGGAAACCCTATTGATCACCAGGTAATAAAGAATTAATAATTAACAAAAATTAAATATTATGAGAAAAATTATCTTATTAACTGTGATTATATTTAGTTTAAATAACACACAGGCACAAACATTAATTGATGTTTACAGAAAGGGGCAGATTAATTTAATACCAGATAGTGAATATGCCAAAAATACAGACTGGAAAAAACTTTTCGATGACAGAAACGAAGAAAAGTATGGAAATCCAATTGGAAAAATGAAAAGTATAGCTGTGTCAGATAATGGTGAGCTTTTTATATCAAACTATAGTAAATACAATATTTACAAGTTCGATGCCAATGGAAATTTTGTAAGTGAATTTGGTAAGGAGGGAAGTGAAAAAGGAGAATTCCTGTATAGGCCCACATTGCATGGAATTTTAGATAATAAATATGTTTTTGCCAGTGATCATCAGGGGCGTATTCAGTTGTTTGACTTAAATGGCAATTTTGTGAAAATGGTAAAAATTGACTACATGCCCTTACAAATTATTCCATTAAAAAATAACAAAATAGCAATTTATGGGCATGTGCCATATAATGGTGACGTTAAATATATTGTATCTATAAAAGATATAAATACTGGTGAAGAAAACATCGTAGATAGTTATTTTAATAGTTTAACAAAATTAAAGCCTATAACAATTAAAACAAAAGAAGGTTATATGTATTCATATTCTCCATCAGGGCTTCAGGATAAAACAATAATAGAAAGGACCCCCGAAGGCAATTTAATCGTAGGGCATAATGTTCAATCGAAATTAACTATTTTTAATCCCAATGGTAAAAAACTAAACGAATTTGATTTGAATCTGGCCGCAAAAAAAACAAGTCAGGAAGAAAAAGATGAGTTTTTAAATAAAATAAAAGAAGTATTAAAAGAAAAGGGATTATATGAGCAGAACAAGGAGTTATTTAACGACCCGAATATTTACCCTGATTATTTTCCTATTTTTTATTCAATAAAAACTGATCCTGAAGGGAATATATTAATTTTTAAATTCTCAGAATCAAAAGGGAACTCATTCTTGGTATATGATAAAAATGGCAATTATATATGCGAAACAAGTATTCAATCAGATAATTTAAAATTGGATATTAACTCAAGATTCTCAAATTTTGAAATACATCCTAATGGATTATATGCTTTTGTAAGTGTAATTGATTCAGAAACATCAGAATTAAAGATTATAAGGACAAAATTAAAATAAGAATCCGCTATAATAATTTTAAACCTGCAGATTTTGCAGGTTTTTTATTTATTTTGATAAAAAAAAGACAAAAAAGTCTTTTTTTAAACAATTAATATTCATTAGATGTTAGTACATTTGTGAACAAATTAACAGCTGAATTATTATGAATAAAACTATTGATGAGATTTTGAAGCAGGAAAACTTTTCAAAGGATGATTTAATAAAACTTTTACAAGCTGATAAAGAAGAACGTAACGTTATTTTTACGCAGGCTGCCAAAGTAAAAGCTGATTATATTGGACGAAAGGTATATTACAGAGGCTTAATAGAGATGTCGAATATATGTAGTAAGAATTGTTATTACTGCGGTATTCGTATGGGCAATAGTGTTGCTGAGCGTTACGATATCTCTGATGAAGAAATACTTAATGCGGCTCAGTTTGCTTATCAAAGTAATTATGGTTCAGTAGTTTTACAATCCGGCGAAATAACATCTCCAAAATTCACCAAACGAATTACAAATCTTTTAAAAAAAATAAAAGAATTATCAAACAACGAATTAGGCATTACAATTTCCTTAGGTGAGCAGCCTGAAGAAGTATACCAGGAGTGGTTTGATGCCGGAGCACACAGGTATTTATTAAGAATAGAGTCATCCAATCCCGAATTATATTATAAAATTCATCCACAAAACCAAAAACATGATTTTGAAACTCGTTTAAAGTGCTTAAAATCATTACAAAAGATTGGTTACCAGACCGGGACAGGAGTAATGGTAGGCTTGCCATTCCAGACATATGAAGATTTAGCAAACGACCTTTTATTTATGCGCGATTTTGATATTGATATGTGTGGTATGGGCCCCTATATTGAACATAAAGATACTCCTTTATACGAGTTCAAGGATTTGTTAATGCCTATTGAGGATAGGTTTACCCTAACTTTAAAAATGATTGCTTTATTACGTATATTGATGAAGGATATTAATATAGCGGCAGCAACAGCCTTACAAGCAATTGACCCAATCGGGCGGGAAAAGGCTATAAAGGTTGGTGCAAATATTATTATGCCAAATATTACACCCGGAAAATATCGCGATAGCTATAAATTATATGAAAATAAACCTTGTACCGATGAGGAAGCATCGGATTGTGCTAATTGCATGGAAATGAGAATCGGGTTAACTGGTGATGATATTGGATATGGCGAGTGGGGTGACTCTAAACATTTTGAAAAAAGAAATAATAATTATAAATTTAACATTTAATAATGTTAACATACTAATAAGATGAAAAGAATATATATTTTAATGGTTTTTATTACAAATTCTGTATTTTTATTTGGGCAGAATAAATGTGATACAAGTGAATATTATGCACAAAATGCTCAATTTTTCTTTAATACATTTCAGAAAGGAACAGTTGTTTTTAATGATGAAGCAAAAGTTGATGCTATTTTAAACTATAATGTGGTTTCTAACGATGTTTACTATATTGATGAAAATAAATATTTCTCGTTAAACCGCGAAAATGTTAAATATATTGTTATTTGTGATTATCGGTTTTATTTTGAAAATGGGAAAGTACTTCAGCTAATATTCGATAAAGGGATTCAACTGTTAATTGAGCGAAATGTTAATATGGAGGAATTTTACGACAAGAAGGGGGCTTATGGAGCTAGTTCTCCAAATACTGTTGGAGCTGATTTTCTTGATGTTACACTGACTAATTTGCCTGAGGATAGAAGCTACCTGGTGAATTTAAGGGATAAAGAAGATAAAGAGATTAATGTTTATATAAATTATAAGATCAAATATGGAAAAAAGTTTTATCCGGCTACTGAAAGAAGTTTTCTGAAAATATATAGTGAAAATAAGGATAAGCTTAAGAAATATTTTTCAGAAAATAATTTTGATTTCAAAAATAAGCAGGATTTAATTCAAATAGCTAATTATTGCATTGGCCTCTAATTTAAAGTGATTAAAGTCATTCATTTTAATTTAAATAAACTATTATATTTGTATCAAATAAGTTTGATATGAATCCATTCTGTTCAAATAACTTATACCACAACTTTGGCAAAGGCCTTTTCGAGTGCTGGATTTGCTAGGCCCTTTCATTTTTATTATTACAATTATTAATCTTTTCAGATTATTGAATCTTCCAATCTCAGATTGTATTAAAATAAATTAAGAATATCGATTAGCGATTTTTGATTTAAGAATTAAACACTTCATTATTCAAAATTCATCGTTCTTTGTTCGATATTCTATTAAAAATGGAAAAATGAAAGGAACTATATTCGACATTAAACATTTTGCAGTTCACGATGGTCCTGGAATTCGCCAAACCATATTTTTTAAAGGATGCCCTTTAAATTGCTGGTGGTGCCATAATCCTGAAAGCCAAAGTAAAAATATCGAAGTATATACCAGAACAAATAAATTGGATGGTAAAGAATTTAAAAAAGAAGTTGCAGTTGGGTACAAAGTAACAACTGATGAGCTTTTTAAGACGATAAAAGGTGATATAATATTTTTTGAAGAATCTGTTGGTGGAGTTACATTTTCGGGTGGTGAACCATTAATGCAAGCTGACTTTTTATATGAGGTTTTGAAGCTTTGTAAAAACGATAAAATACATACTTGCATTGACACAACTGGTTTTGCATCATTAAAAACCATTGAAAAGATTGCTGGACTTGCAGATTGTTTCTTATATGACATCAAATTAATAGACAATAACGTACATTATAAATATACAGGAGTACCTGTTCATGCAATTATCGAAAATCTTAAATGGCTCGACCAGAATAATAAAAATGTTATTTTAAGATTTCCTGTGATTCCAGGAATAACTGATACTGAAAAGAATATCTCTGAAATTAAGCTTCTTCTTAAATCATTTAAAAATATTAAGCAGATTGATTTATTGCCTTATCACAATATTTCACATGGAAAATATAACCGATTTAAGATGGAGAATAAGATGAAGGCTGCCAAACCACTATCAGATGAAGATATGCTTACGCTAAAATCTGAATTTGAATCGTTAGGATTTAAAGTTGGAATTGGTGGATAATTAATAAATAGAACTGCTCACTCTTCGACAAGCTCAGAGTGACGTCATACTGAGCTTGTCGAAGAGTGACATTTAAATTTAAAAAAAAGTACAAATGAATAGCAGAATAAAAAAACTTAGAAACGAAAGCTTAACCGCGGTTAATAAATTATCAGCAGAACGTGCAATGCTGGTTACAGAATTTTATAAAAGTGACATTGCCAAACAGGTATCAATTCCTGTAAAACGTGCAATGACCTTTAAACACATTCTGGAAAATAAAAAGATTTGCATTAACGAAAACGAACTTATTGTTGGCGAACGCGGGCCTGAACCAAAAGCTACTCCTACATATCCTGAGGTTAGTTTACATTCCTTAAAGGATCTAGAAGTATTAGACTCCAGGCCTAAAGTTTGGTTCCGTGTCGACGATGAAACAAAAAAAGTTTATGAGCAAGAGATAATTCCTTTCTGGAAAGGGAATTCGCAACGCGATAAAATGTTTTCATTATTACCAGAAGAATGGAAAGCTGCTTACGAAGCAGGTGTTTTTACAGAGTTTCAGGAGCAACGGGCTCCAGGGCATACGGTTGCTGGTAAAAAGATCTTCCAAAAGGGAATGCTGGATTTGAAAAAGGAGATTCAGGAATCCATTGAAAAATATCGACTTTCCGAAGATCCCAAAGCGAATGATAAAATCGAAGAATTAAAAGCAATGGACATTGCTGCCGATGCTATAATTATTTTTGCAAACCGGCATGCAGATGAACTGGATAAATTAGCAAATACTGAAAAAGATCCACAACGAAAAGCTGAATTAATTGAAATGGCTCGAATTTGCAGAAAAGTTCCTGCAAATGCGCCAGATACTTTTCATGAAATGCTACAACACTATTGGTTTATTCATTTGGGAGTAATAACTGAAGTAAATCCGTGGGATTCTTTCAATCCCGGAAGGTTAGACCAACATTTATACCCTTTTTATAAACAGGAAACAGAAAAAGGCTCATTAACCAAAGAATCGGCGATTGAATTATTACAATCATTCTGGGTGAAATTTAACAATCATCCGGCACCACCCAAAATGGGTGTAACTGCGCTGGAAAGTAATACATATACCGATTTTTCTCTTATAAATTTAGGTGGATTAAAAGAAGACGGAACCGATGCAGTAAATGAACTTACATACATTCTGTTAGATGTAATTGAAGAAATGCGCATTCTTCAGCCAAGTTCAATGGTTCAGTTAAGCAGGGAAAACCCTGATAAATTTATTGAAAGAGCTATTAAAATAACCAAAACAGGCTTTGGCCAGCCTTCTATATTTAATACCGATGCAATTATTAAAGAATTGGTAAATCAGGGGAAAGATTTAGCAGACGCCAGAAATGGTGGAGCAAGCGGATGTGTTGAAACGGGAGCTTTTGGAACAGAAAGCTATATTTTAACAGGATATTTTAACCTGAATAAAATTCTGGAAATAACTTTATATAACGGTACCGATCCCAGAACAGGTAAGGTAATAGGTTTAAATACAGGTGACCCGCGAAACTTTAAATCTATCAACGAATTACTTGATGCATATAAAAAGCAACTTAATTATTTTACAGATATTAAGTTAAAAGGGAATCTTATTATTGAGAAATTATTTGCCGAAGAGATTCCTGTGCCTTTTCTATCATTAATTATTGAAGATTGTATTGTAAACGGAGTAGATTATAATGCGGGTGGTGCTCGTTATAATACAAGTTATGTGCAAGGTGTTGGCTTAGGTAGTATTACGGATAATATCACATCTATACAATACAATGTTTTTGATAAGAAAAAAATAACAATGGAAGGGTTGTTAAAAGCTATGGATGAGAACTTTAAAGGTTATGAACAATTGCGCCATGATTTAATTTACGAAACCCCAAAATATGGCAATGATGACGATTATGCAGATCAGCATGCTGTTTTTGTTTTTAATACATTTTACGATGCTATAAATGGCAAACCAACTTATCGCGGCGGTAAGTTCAGAATCAATATGCTACCTACCACATCGCATGTTTATTTTGGCAGTGTAATGAGAGCAACCCCCGATGGCAGAAAAGCCTTTGAACCTTTATCTGAAGGAATAAGCCCTTTCCAGGGAGCCGACAAAAAAGGCCCTACGGCTGTGTTAAAATCAGCAGCTAAAATTGATCATATTAAAACCGGCGGTACACTGTTAAATCAGAAATTCTCCCCATCATTTTTTAAAGATGAGAAAAGCATTGAAAAGTTAGGCCAGCTGGTTCGAAGCTATTTCAGAATGGACGGGCATCATATTCAGTTTAATGTGGTAAGTGCCAAAACCTTGCGCGATGCACAAAAGCATCCGGAAAAGTATACCGATTTGATTGTCCGCGTGGCAGGATATAGCGATTATTTCAATGATTTGGGCGAGGATTTGCAAAATGAAATTATCCGTCGCACGGAACATGAAGAAATTTAAGACAAGAAAAAAGATAAAAGTATTGTCACTCTGTCCCGATAGCTATCGGGATTCGAAGAGTGGCATGCTTCGACATGCTCAGCATGACACTTTAAGTAAAAAATAATCAATCATCAAAAATGAAAAAAATATTTTTAATAGCTATTATCCTTATCGCGACATTATCTGATTTATTCTCGCAAGGAACAGCAGAAGACTACCAGCGGGCCGAAAAATTTTTGCATTTTAATGTGTATAAACTGGCACAGAATCTATATTTAAATCCTAACTGGATTGGTAACACAAGTAACTTTTGGTACAAAACAGAACTTGAAAACGGCCATCGTTTTATATTGGTTTTATCAGGAGAAGATAAGTTAAATCCGGCATTCAATCATCAGAAATTAGCAAATGCGTTGAGTAAAAAGTTGGATAAAAAAGTTAAGCCAGACTCTCTTCCATTTTCTAAAATCACGTTTACGGATGATTTGAAAACTGTAATGTTTAAAGTAGATAGCCTGAATTTTAAATTTGATGTAAAAAGGAATGTTTTAACAAAATACACTCCTGAAAAAAGTGATTTAAAGAAAAACGAATCGAAATCGCCAGATGGGAAATGGATTGCATATGTTAAAGATTATAACCTTTTCTTACGAGATGTCAAAACAAACGAAGAATTCCAACTCACAAGTGATGGTATAGAGTTTTACGACTATGCCTCTCCGATTGATTGGTATAAAGTTGTAGATGAATCTGTTGGCGACACTTACGATCCCGGCATTTGGGTTGAATGGGCGCCCGATTCTAAAAAGTTTATGGCAATTAAACTCGACAGAAGAAAGGCCAATAAGCTTTACATGTATCAATCTCTTCCGGATAGCGGAATGCGCGCAAAAGTATGGTCGTACGAAAGATCTTTACCTGGCGAGAATCTTCCTTTGCAGGAGTTTTACATTTTTGATGTTAATAAGAAATCGAACGTTAAAATTGGTTTAGAACCTTTTGAAGATATTTGGCCGGGATTTGCTCCTGCATGGGCCGATGATAGTAAAACATTCTACTTTGCGCAAATGGCAAGATATTACAAAGCCATCGATTTATATTTTGCTGATCCTGAAACTGGCAAAACAAGCCATATTATACATGAAGATGCTCAAACCATGATTGAATATCAAATGGTTGGATGCAAACTTGCGAATAATGGCGAAAAAGCTGTTTGGATGTCGGAACGCGATGGATGGAGTCATTTGTATTTGTATGATGGGAAAACAGGTAACTTAATAAATCAGGTTACAAAAGGCGAATTTGTTGTGCGTGAGGTCAATTACATTGATGATAAGAACGAAATTATTTATTTTACTGCCTGTGGAGTTGAAAAAGACCGCGATCCTTATTTCAAGCATCTTTACAAAATTAATTTTGATGGAACAGGAATGGTACTTTTAACCCCTGAAGATGCAGAGCATGAAATTCAGTTTGCCCCAGATTATTCATACTTTATCGATAATTTTTCGCGCGTTGATTTAAAACCAAAAGCTGTTTTACGCAGGCTGTCAGATGGAAAATTGATCAAAGAATTACAAGAAGCCAATATTGACAAATTATTAGCTACAGGCTGGAAACATCCTGAACGTTTTACAGTTAAAGCACGCGATGGCAAAACGGAAATTTATGGAGTTTTGCAATATCCATCGAACTTCGATCCAAATAAAAAATACCCGATTATCGATAATTCTTACTCAGGGCCGCAAGCAGTAAATGTGCCAAAATCATTCCGCCGTGGAATATGGAACGACTGGCTTCCAATAGCCGAAGTTGGCTTTATTGTAATACGAATTGATGGAATGGGAACAGCCATGCGTTCTAAAGCTTTCCACGATGTTTCATATAAAAACTTAGGCGATATTGGTGCCCCTGACCACATTGCAGGAATCAGGCAATTGGCTGAGAAATATAATTATATTGATACTGCTAAAGTTGGGATTTTTGGCCATTCAGCTGGTGGATATGATGCTGCCCATGCGATCTTAACATATCCTGATTTTTACAAAGTTGCTGTTGCTTCTGCAGGAAATCACGATCACAGAATGGCAAAAGCATGGTGGCCTGAGCAATACATGGGCGAACCCGGCGATCATTACAACGAACAATCAAACCTTACCATAGCTGGTAATCTAAAAGGAAATTTAATGCTTATTCATGGCGACATGGATAATAATGTAAATCCTGCATGTACCTATAGACTAGCTGCTGAGATGGTAAACCATAATAAAGATTTTGAGTTGGTAATTATTCCAAATGCAAATCACGACCTAACATGGAGAAGCAAATACGCTACACGTAAACGCATGGACTTTTTTGTAAAGCATTTATGGAATATTGAACCACCTAAAGAATTTGAATTTAAAGAATATAAATAAATATCTCGCAAAGGCGCTAAGACGCAAAGAAATTCTTAGCGACTCTGCGGCTTGGCGAGAAAATAAGCTTATAATCACTAAAAAATAGTACAACCATGTTTAAAAAAGAAACCTACATAAACAGACGAAAACAATTAAAAGAAAGATACGAAGATGGTATTTTGCTTTTTCTGGGAAACGAAGAAAGTTCCATGAACTATTTGGATAATACCTATCGTTTTAGGCAAGATAGCTCATTTCTATACTATTTTGGCCTAGATTATCCCGGGTTAGTTGGCATAATAGATATTGACAATGATAAGGATTATATTTTTGGTGATGATTTAACCATCGATCATATCGTTTGGATGGGATCACAACCAACAATCAAAGAAAGAAGTGAAAAAGCCGGAATTGACAATACAGGCTCAATGAATCAAATGCTCGATTTTCTGAAATCAGCAAAACAAAAAGGCCGTAAAATTCATTTTTTACCAGCCTATCGCCCCGAGCATCAAATAAAACTATACAACTGGCTTGATATTTCTGTTAATGAAACAAATAAGCATGCCTTACAACTTGTTCCAATTGTTCAATTTCTTCAGCGAAATGTAAAATCAGCTGAAGAAATTGAACAATTGGAACAAGTTGTAAGCGTAACTGCCGATATGCACTTTGCAGCTATGCGCTATGCCAAACCCGGCATGACAGAAGCCCAGGTTGCAGCAAAAGTGCATGAAGTGGCTCAGGCTGCCGGTGGTGATATTTCTTTTCCCATAATTGCTACCATAAACGGGCAAACCTTGCATAATCACTATCATGGTAATACCATTAAAGAAGGGGATTTATTCTTATTGGACGCAGGAGCAGAAAATGAATTACGATACGCAGGAGACATGTCGAGTACTTTTCCGGTTTCGCCAAAATTTACGCAACAGCAAAAGGAAATTTATCAAATTGCGCTAAATGCACACAACGCAGCCATCGAAGCATTAAGGCCAGGAATTAATTTTAAGGAAATACATTTTACTGCTGCCAGAACCATTTTCGACGGATTAAAAGATTTAGGATTTACAAAAGGAAATACAGAAGAAGCTGTCCATGCCGGAGCTCACGCATTATTTTTCCCTTGCGGAACAGGGCATTTAATGGGTTTAGATGTGCACGATATGGAAAACTTAGGTGAACAGTATGTAGGATATAAAGGAGAACCAAAAAGCACTTTATTTGGCTTAAAATCATTACGCTTAGGGCGTGAATTACAACCTGGTTATGTTTTGACTATTGAACCAGGAATTTACTTTATTCCTGAGTTGATTGATTTGTGGAAATCGCAAAATAAATTTGCTGAATTCATTAATTACGATAAGGTAGAACAGTATAAAAATTTTGGCGGTACACGTAACGAAGAAGATATTTTAATTACAGAAACTGCTTATAAAATCTTAGGAAAACCATTGGCAAAATCAATAGAAGATGTTGAAATGGAACGTGCAAAAGCATTTGAAATTTAATTTGTTTATAAAATCAGAAATTTAATAATAGTTGGTTTAAGTCATTTTTATGAATAAAAAAATAATTTATCTTACGTAAATTTTTAAAAATAAAAATAGCAATATGAGAAAGAAGAATTACTGCCAATTTTATAGTTATTTATTGGTTTTGTTAATATTTACAATTTCGCTTTCATCCTGTTACCAACCTCCAAAAGATTTGAAATCAGCTTTGGAAAAGATTCCTGGTGTTACAGTAAGCGAAATGGAGCCAGATCCTGTTTTTTCAGAGGCATATGAATTATGGTTTACCCAACCTGTGGACCATAATAATCCAAACGGTGAAACATTCCAGCAGCGTGTTTTAATTGGCCATGCAGGATATGACAGGCCAACGGTTGCTGTTCTCGAGGGGTATAGCATTTATACCGACAAGGCTGGAGAGCTATGCAAGTTATTAAAGGCTAACCAAATTACAATAGAGCATCGATTTTTTGCCAAATCACGCCCCGATAGTATTCCGTGGAGTTTTTTAACAATTAAACAAGCCGCTGCAGATCAGCATGAAATTATTAAGGCACTTAAAAAAATCTATAGGGAAAAATGGGTTTCCACGGGTATTAGTAAAGGTGGCCAAACAACCATTTATCACAGGCGTTTTTATCCGGATGATGTGGATGTTAGTGTCCCTTACGTAGCCCCATTAAATTTTAGTGATGAAGATGAAAGGGTTTATACTTTCCTGAAAAATGTTGGGACAGAGGAATGCAGGCAAAAGATTTATGATTTTCAAATCAGCTTATTTGAAAATAAAGATAAGTTAATGCCGATGGTTGAAGAGTACGCCTTGCGAAGAAATTATACTTTTTCGATGGGTATAGACAGGGCTTTTGATTTAAGTGTACTCGAATATTCTTTTGCTTTTTGGCAATGGTGTGGCGATTGCGATAATATTCCCGGGAAAGATGCTTCGGTAGATGAGTTATTTAAAAATTATTTATCTGTTAATCCTATTTCATTTTTTGCCGATGCAGATGTTGAATATAACCGCCCATTTTTTTATCAGGCTCTTTCCGAAATAGGAATGTATGGTTACGAAATAGAGCCATTTAAGCAATATTTGGAAGATACTGCCAATATTACTTTTGAATTTACTTTGCCAGAAGGCGTACAGGTAAGTTTTGATGCATCTGCTATGAGAGATGTTAGCCAATGGGTAAAGAGCGAAGGGAATTATATGTTATACATCTATGGGCAGAATGATGCATGGTCAGCAACTGCTGTTGAACCGTCAGCTACTACTAATGCCGTTAAAATGGTTAATCCGGGTGGATGCCATGGTACAAGAATAAAAACATTACCACCTGAAATGCAGGACAGCGTTTATAAGGTATTAGAAAATTGGTTAGGAGTAGGAATTCAAAGAAAAGTTAATGTAGGCGGCAGTTCATCTCAGGAGCTTTTTGAAATCTTGTAAAAGGATTTAATTAAACGATATATTTTTTACTTGTCTAATAACTATGTTTAATAAAAATAAGGAATACTAATGAAGAAGATACTTTTTTTAATAGGCCTCAGTATTACGATATTTAATATTCAGGTTAATGGGTGTACAATTATTGCTGTAGGTAAAAAGGCTTCAGCCGATGGTTCAAATATTATATCACATACCGATACCGGGCCCGATTCTCGAATTTTTGTTGTTCCTGCACAAACATTTAAACCAGGGTCTATGGCTCCTGTGTATTGGGGTATACAGGATGCAGACAGGCCTTTGAACGATGATGGTGAAATATTGGGGTATATTCCTCAAGTAGAAAAAACATTCAAGTATTTTCAATCTGCGTATTCGCATGTAAACGAGTATCAGCTTGGTATTGCAGAAAGTACAACTGCACAACGTGATGAACTTATTTGCATGAAAGGGGAGGGGAAGCAAATTATGACTATAGAACAGGCACAGATATTTGCTTTACAAAGATATAAGATAGCTCGTGAAGCTGTTCAGTTTATTGGTGATTTAATGACAACTTA
>Ga0209408_1001409_pt1 | contig 15127 bp, 9 predicted proteins | sample AD_UKC107_MetaG_FD_184422 | JGI IMG/M metagenome (GOLD analysis project Ga0209408, IMG submission 184422) | Active sludge microbial communities of municipal wastewater-treating anaerobic digesters from Hong Kong - AD_UKC107_MetaG (SPAdes)... | ecosystem: Engineered > Bioreactor > Anaerobic >... | reverse complement strand
CCAACTCGACAAAAAGAAAATGGATATCCACATCATATCATTTACCATTCCTTATCCCGCAAACTATGGTGGTGTAATTGATATCTTTTATAAAATAAAATCGCTTTACCAAGCGGGTGTTAAAATACACCTGCATTGTTTCCAGTACGACAGGCAACAACAACCCGAACTTGAAAAATATTGCACTTCAGTGCATTATTACCTGCGCCCTATCCGAAAAAAAGATTTTTTTTCTGCCCTGCCTTTTATTGTTAAAAGCAGGTCGGACAGCGAACTATTAAATAACCTGAACCAGGACAATTATCCTATATTAATAGAAGGTTTGCATTCTTCTTTTTTTATAAACGAGCTGCTTAAAAAACTCAGGAATATTATTATCCGCACACATAATATCGAACATGAATACTACAAGGAGCTGGCTAAAAGTGAAAGAAAGATAACCCATAAGATATTTTTTTATTCAGAATCGTTTAAACTTAAAAAATACCAACAAATCCTAAAATCGGATATAAGAATTGCAGCAATATCACCCAACGAATATCTGTATTTCAAAAAACTGAATGAACAAACCCAATACATTTCAGCTTTTCATCCTTATCAAACAATACAAATAAAACCCGGAAAAGGGAATTACATTTTATATCATGGCAATTTATCGGTTAACGAAAATATTCTGGCTGCTAAATATATTATGAACAATATATGCCCAAATATTGATTTTCCCTTTATAATTTCAGGATTAAATCCCGATAAATCCATTGTAAAATTAGCTGGTAAGCTAAGAAATGTTGAGATTATTCCAAATCCTGACGATGATAAACTTAGTGAATTAATTCAGGATGCACATATTAATCTACTAATTACTTTTCAGGATACAGGCATTAAGCTCAAATTAATTAATGCATTATATAACGGACGTTTTTGTGTTACAAATTCCATAATGGTGGAAAATACCGGACTGGAGAATTTATGCCTTATTGCTAATAATCCAAAAGATATTGGTTTAAAAATAAATGAATTATTAAAGAAGCCATTTAACGAAGAAGATATCCAAAACAGAGAACAAACGCTGTTAAAAAATGTTAATAACGAACATAATACTCAAAAATTAATAAATTTGCTGCAATAAAATCAAAATAAGTAAACTATGAAATCAATATTATTGGCTTTAATGCTCTTTATACCTTCTCTTTTTGCCTGTTCGCAATCGTATAAAATCGATGTAAAAATTAGTGATTTGAAAGATTCTGATATTTACCTTGGATATTATTATGGGCAAAGCACATATGTTAAAGATACAGTGAAGTTAAATGATAAAGGAGAAGCAACATTTAAAGGCGATAGCCTTCTGGAACAAGGTATTTATATAATCGTTTTACCCTCAAAAAATTATTTTGATTTGCTTATTGGCAACGACCAGGAGTTTTCAATTGAAACAAGCTCAGATAAATTGATGGAAAACCTTAAAATTAAAGGTTCAAAGGAAAGTATTGCTTTCAGGGATTTTCAGATGTTTATGATGGAGCAAAACAAACATTCTATGCAAATTCAGGGCAGAATGAGAAATCTGGATAGTGCATCGGATTCAGTTAAAATTTATCGTGAGCAAATGGATGCCCTATCTGATAAGGTTAAAAAGCATATAGATAAAACCATTTCGGAAAATGATGGTAACATGCTTGGAGTTATTGTAAAATTGATGAAAAACCCTGAAATACCGGAAATTACAGTACCAGACGAAATCGAAAATAAAGATTCTGTCCGTTGGTTTCATTCCTATAAATACAATATCGACCATTATTTCGATAACATTGATTTTGCCGATAAACGCTACCTTTTTACACCGGTTTTTCATAATAAGCTGGAAACATTCTTTACTAAGATCCTGATTCAGAACCCGGATACCATCATAAAATACATTGACATTGTTGCTCAGAAAGCGGAGCCTGAAAAAGATATGTATCGCTATATTTTACAATACCTTATAAATACTTTTGCCAAAAGTGATATTATGGGAATGGACAAGGTTTTTGTTCATGTTGCCGAGAATTATTATCTAACCGACAAAGTCGACTGGTTAGATGATACAACTATAGATAAAATTAAGGAACAAGTTGCCAAACTACGATTTAACCTCATTGGAAATACAGCTCAGGATTTAAAAATGGAAACCTTAAACGGAGAATATTCCCGATTAAGTGATATAAATTCAAAATTCACCCTAGTTATGTTCTGGGAACCCGATTGCGGGCATTGTAAAAAAGTTGTTCCAGCCGTTTATAAATTATACCATGAATATACCCGCGATGAATTTGATGTATTTGCCGTATATACGCAAACCAACCGCGAAGAGTGGGCTAAATATATCGAAGAAAAAGGTTTTGATGAGTGGCACAACGTGTGGGATCAATACAATCTTACCAATTTCAGGTTTTTTTACAATATTTACAGTACCCCGACACTTTATTTACTTGATGAGAATAAGAAAATTATTGCCAAACGTATTGGGCATGAAACCTTAAAAAATATATTAGATATTGAACTGGGCAAAAAGAAAATTTCAGATATAAATTTTGAAGAAGAAAAAGAGCACGAATAGTGCTCTTTTTTTTCAATTGCCTTAATCTTTATGTTGATCTGAATCCTTGATCAGTACAGAGAAAATAAACAAAACAATAACCGAAGCTACAAATACTACAAATAAGGATGTAAATATTTTACGCAGCACATCTTCCAACGATATTACATCCCAAATACCCAATAATGAAATTACAGTTATTAAAAGGATGAAAGCAATTAAAATGTAAGCGGTAATCTTCTTTAAACTTTTCATAATGGTTCAAATTTAGTTTGTATAACAAATGTAAAAATAAAATGATAATACTCTATAATTTACTATTCATAAAATAATCTCAATATAACACTATACCATAAACAAAATCCATTGCAATCATTTACACTATTTTAAGCATAGGTAATTCCATGAATTAAAGTTTTTTAACATTATTTTGTATAATCCGTATAAGATTAACAAAACGTTTTCTTATATTTAAAGACCTAAGCCTTAAAGAATCGTAATATGCGGAATAATTTAAGACAAATCGCAATAATAGTACTGCTTGTTTTAAGTACAAAATTTATTTTCGCTACTAAATACCAGAACGATACAATTTTTTTCAAAGGTAATTACGATTACCCTCCTTACCAGTTATTAGACGAGCATAATAATCCTACTGGTTTTAGTATTGATTTACTAAATGCAATTTCTAAAACAATGGGTTTAACCATACATTTAGAACTAGATGAATGGAATATTGTCCGTAACGAAATTGAAAAAGGTGAAATTGATGGAGTGATTGGAATGTCTTATTCTACTGAGAGGAACCGTTTTGTAGATTTTTCGACACCATATGTTTATATAACTCATGCCATTTTTATTAGAAAAGATAGTGAGATAAAAGATATTGAAGATTTAAAAGACAAGCAGGTTATTGTTGTAAAGGGAGATATAATGCACGACTATTTAATCGCTAATAGTATTACAAAATATATAATTCCGGTAAAGAATTATAAAACAGCACTCCGCCTGCTTTCTGCCGGAGAGTATGATTGTGCATTAATAAATAAATTACAATCGCAATTCGCCATTAACCAGTATAATTTATCTAACCTTAAGCCTGTTGGCACAACTGTGCAACCTAAAGAAATGTGCTTTGGGATTAAAAAGGGGCACGAAGATATTCTGGCACAAATTAACGATGGATTACAAATTATAAAAACAACCGGCGAATACGATTCAATATATGAAAAATGGTTTGGCATTTACGAAGAACAAGATGTAAAATCGCAAGTAATTAAGATAATAATATGGATTCTACTACCTGTAATTCTAATTTTATTATCCATTATTTTATGGTCGTGGTCGTTAAGAAAACAGGTAGCCTCAAAAACTGCCGAATTACAAAAGGAGTTAACGGAACGAAAAAAAGCAGAACAGGAACTTATTCAGGAAAGATCGCTGATTCGATCGATGATGAATTCAATCCCTGATTTAATTTTTTACAAAGATAAAAATAACAGGTACATAGGTTGCAATGAAGCATTTTGCCTATTTAACAACTTTAAACTGCAAGACATAGTCGGTAAAACCGATTTTGATATTTTCCCCAAAGAACAAGCTAAATATTTTGCCGAAACCGATCAGAAAATTATAGTACAAAAGCGGACTATAAGGCAGGAATCATGGGAAATAAATGCTAAAGGAGAAAAATTTTTATTAGATACCTTAAAAGTACCGTTTGTAGATGAAAACGGAAATTCATTAGGAATAGTTGGTATATGCCACGATATTACCGAACGGTATAAAACAGAAATAGACCTAAAAAATGCTAAGGAAAAAGCCGAAGAATCTGACAGGCTCAAATCTTCTTTCCTGGCAAATATGAGTCACGAGATCAGGACACCCATGAATGCCATCATTGGTTTCTCCGATTTACTGGTTGATTCGGACACCGGACCTGAAGAAAGAGAAGAACTGGTTACCCATATTAATAATAATTGCAATACGCTGCTGCATTTAATTGATGATATTATTGACTTAGCAAAAATTGAAGCCAATGAGCTTTCAATCTATATTAAACCAACAGACGTTAACCTGGTAATGAATGAAATTTACGAGTTATTTAAAGAAACCCGTAAGAATTTCAACAAACAGCATATTGATATAAAAATAAATAAGGAAAATTTTCTGGATCCTTTCCATCTTGAAACAGACCCATTCAGATTTAAACAAATTTTTAATAATTTAATCGATAACGCATTAAAATACACAGAAAAAGGCTTTATAGAATTCGGGTATACCATTTTCGACCATATTAGTTTTGTAGAGTTCTATGTAAAAGATACCGGAATAGGAATTGCAAAAGATAAACACATAGAAATTTTCCAACGTTTTAATAAAATTGAAACCGATAAATCGAAGTTATACCGTGGAACAGGATTGGGATTAACTATAACACAAAACCTTGTGGAACGTTTGGGTGGAACAATTCGTGTTGAATCTGAACCTAACCAAGGCTCTACGTTTTATTTTACCCTTCCTATGCGGGTGTCTCAAATACCCAAAGAAACTAATAAATTAAATACATCCTACGATAATAACTGGTATAATAAAACTTTGCTTATTGCAGAAGACGAAGAAAGTAATTTCAGGTACCTGGAAATGTTGCTAAAAAATAAAGGAATAAAAGTAATTAAAGCAGAAAATGGATATGAAGCTATTGACAGGATAAAGGAAAACAGCAATATAGACCTTATTTTAATGGATATTAAAATGCCAGAAATGAACGGGCTGGAAGCCACCACCAGAATTAAAAAAATGAATCCAGATATCCCTATTATTATTCAAACTGCCTATGCCATGCAAAACGATGAAAGAATGAGCAGGGAAGCAGGCTGTGATGACTTTATAACCAAACCAATTCAAAGAGATAGGTTACTGGCGTTAATCGAGAAATGGATTAATGTATAAAGGTTACGCCATAACTAAATACCCGATATTGATAATCAAAGAAAGTTTTTTTGCTCTAATTTTATGTCGTAATATAGTTTTTTGTTTTTTACTTAATATGGGATTCTACCCTTCAAATTATCTAAACAAAAGTAAAGCGGAGTTCCCGGGTCTGATGATGATAATTCAAACTCCAGTCTTTTTACCCTCCCTAGGCTGGTAAGATCTACGTATGCCCAGGTATCAACAATATAATCTTTTGTCGGGTCATCAAATCTAAAATCAGCTAAAAAAACATCAATTGTACCATTAATTTGCTCTACCATTCCTATGCCTATAATAGTAACCTTAAACCAATCGGGGTCTGAACCATCGGCACCACCAAACTTTTTAGCATAACCATATCCATATTTAATTGCCAATGCAGTATAAGTTGTATTGGTTAATTGTACTGTGCGTGGCTCCTCTCCCCTTAAGCTATCCTTAAAACTTATAACGATTTTGTTAAACTGGTGAGCCACGGCATAATTTTCAGATTCGTTTGCTCCTCCGCTTGGATATGCAGCAAACATAGCAGTAGAGTTATAATATAAGTAATTAATTACATTCGAATAAGCAAATCCACTCCAGGTATTCCAGTCGCGGTAAAATGTATTCCAATATACCTTATTGCCATCTGTAAATTTACCCGAACCATCTGAGCCATTCCAATAGCTCTGTTTATCCAATTTAATACTTTCAAAATCTGATACATCTGTTTTAAAATTATCATCATCACCACATCCAATTAAAAATAAGATGGTACCTACAATCAAAACTAATAAAGGGCTTTTCATTTTCTTTGTTTTATGTTCCGAAAATACTCTTTTATCCTTATTCTTGCAAGAATTAACCTGTTATAAATTCATTATAAATTATTTAAAATCATAGCGCAATTTTCATTAATTCTTCCTTTTGATTCCAGGATTAATTCAGGTATAAAAGTTAAAAATAACTTTTTGTGTTAATAACAGGTTTTTGATGTTAATAACAAATATTTGAACTTAACCAAAGCATTTGTAATTTTGTTTTTCAAAACAATCGATTACATGAATAAGGAACAAATAAAAGTCCGCATATACCATTTAAGGGATTTAATAGAGCATCATAATTACCAATACTATGTTTTAGCACAACCTGAAATCAGCGATTTTGAGTACGATCATCTTTTGAAAGAGTTAGTTGAACTTGAAAATAATAATCCTGAATTTTTTGATGAATCATCTCCCAGCCAAAGAGTTGGAAATGATATAAATAAGGAATTTGAGCAGGTTGTACATAAATATCCAATGTTGTCGCTTGGAAACTCATATTCCAAAGAGGAAATTATAGATTTTGAGAGCCGTATACGCAAAATATTACCTGATGCAGACATAGAATATATTTGCGAGTTAAAATACGATGGTGTTGCCATTGGAATTAGCTATAAAAATGGAATACTTGAGCGTGCAGTAACCCGTGGTGATGGTGTTCAGGGTGATGACGTTACCAATAATGTAAAAACCATAAAAAGCATTCCTTTAAAACTTAGAAATTCAGGCTTTCCGGAAGAATTTGAAATAAGAGGTGAGATTTTATTACCACATAAAAGTTTTGATAAAATTAATAGTGAACGCGAAGAAAGAGGAGAACAGCCCTTTGCTAACCCCAGAAATGCAGCAGCAGGAACCTTAAAACTACAGAAATCATCAGAAGTAGCCAAGCGCCCATTAGATTGTTATTTGTACTTTGTGTTGGGAGAAAACCTGCCATTCCATTCGCATTACGAAAACCTTACAGAAGCTAAAAAATGGGGATTTAAAATACCGGAACATATCAAAAAATGTAAATCAATTGATGAAATATTTGATTACATCAATTATTGGGATTTTGAACGCAAGAACTTGCCATTTGATATTGACGGGGTTGTAATAAAAGTTAATTCGTATAAACAGCAGGAACAACTGGGTTTTACGGCTAAATCGCCACGTTGGGCTATTGCCTATAAATTTAAAGCCGAACAGGCTAAAACACGATTATTAAGCATTGATTACCAGGTAGGAAGAACAGGCGCTATAACACCCGTTGCTAATCTCGAACCTGTTCTTTTAGCAGGTACCACCGTTAAAAGAGCATCATTACATAACTTTGATCAAATACAACTTCTCGATATCAGGCTAAATGATTATGTATTTGTGGAAAAAGGCGGCGAAATAATCCCAAAAATAGTTGGTGTAGATAAAGGAATGAGAAATACTGAAAGCCGTGAAATTGAATTTATAAAAAATTGCCCTGAGTGCAATACCGAATTAATTCGTATTGAAGGAGAAGCAAAACATTATTGCCCTAACGAAACCGGATGCCCGCCACAAATAAAAGGAAGAATAGAACATTTTATCAGCCGTAAGGCAATGAATATAAATGCCGCCGAAGCAACGGTAGATGTACTTGTAGATAAAGGGCTTATAAAAAACAGTGCAGATCTATATTACTTAACCAAAGAAAATATTTTAACACTTGAACGATTTGCTGAGAAATCAGCTACAAACCTGATTGAGAGTATTGAAGAATCTAAAAAAACACCTTTTTATAAGGTTCTGTTTGCTTTAGGAATAAGATATGTAGGCGAAACTGTTGCCAAAACACTGGCAAACGAATTTAAATCTCTTGATGCTATAAAAAATGCAAGTTTTGAAGATTTAATTTCAGTAAACGAAATCGGTGAGCGTATTGCATCAAGCATTATTGAATTTTTTAATAACGAAAAAAATATTGAAATTATTAAAAAGCTTGAAAATGCAGGCGTGCAGCTTAAAATGGATGAGCAAATTAAAAATTCGGTTAATAATAAACTAAATGGGCAAACGTTCGTTATAAGCGGTACTTTCGAAAAGCACTCGCGCGATGAACTAAAGGATCTGATTGAAAAATATGGAGGAAAAAACACAGGGTCTATATCGGCTAAAACAAACTTTTTACTGGCTGGTGAAAATATTGGCCCTTCAAAACTCGAAAAAGTTAAAAAATTGAAAATTCCGATTATTAACGAAGATGATTTTATTAAAATGATTCAGGATTAATTAACTTTAGGCAATAAAATTGTAAACAAGTAATAAAGTGAGTATAAAACTAAAAGTTGCAAGTTTCTATCTGAAAAAGAAACTTAAAAAGCAAAAGAGGATATTACAAACACATAATTTCAATACAGCAAAATATGCCGGTATTTTATTTAATTCGCCCAACGATAAGTCGTTTGAAGTAATCAAAGATTTTATGTCTTTTTTATCACAGAAGAACATAAAAGTTATTTCATTAGGATATATAGCATCGAAGAAAATACCAGAAAACTTTTTAATGCGAAAAGGATTTAATTTCTATTGCAACAAAGATTTTAACTGGTTTTATAAACCTAAAAATGAAATTATTGACCAATTTATTGAACAACCTTTTGATATATTATTTGATTTAAGTTTAAAAGATTATTTTACTACAAATTATGTATGTAATTTATCTAAAGCATCTTTCAAAATAGGAAAGCAATCCGAAAATTCATCACACGACCTTGTATTCGATATTAATAAAAACCAAAGTGTTGAATACTTAATAGAACAAATTAAATATTATCTGAACATCATAAATAATTCGTAAAAAATGGACACAAAAAATACATTTACAGGCACAGGAGTAGCTATTATTACTCCATTTAAACCAGATTTTAGTATAGATTATATTGCCCTGGAACGGCAAATAGAATATCTAATAGATAATAAAATTGATTATATTGTATTGCTTGGAACAACAGGCGAATCTGTTACTTTAAGCGAATACGAAAAAGCTGAATTAATTAAATTTGTTATACAAAAAGTAGATCAAAGAGTACCTATTGTATTGGGTATTGGAGGTAATAATACACAATCGGTAATTGATAAAATAAGAAAAACCGATTTTGAACACATCAGTGCCATACTTTCGGTGGCACCATACTACAATAAACCAACCCAGGAAGGATTATACCAGCATTTTAAGGCTATTGCCACAGCAAGTCCGGTTCCTGTTATATTATATAATGTTCCCGGCCGAACCGGTTCAAATATTAAAGCAGAAACAACCGTTAGATTAGCAAACGATTTTAAAAATATTATTGCTGTAAAAGAAGCTTCGGGCGATATGTCGCAAGCAATGTATATTGTAAAGAATAAACCTTCCGATTTTCATGTAATTTCAGGAGAAGATGCTTTAACTCTGCCTCTTATTTCAATAGGATTCTCAGGAGTAATTTCTGTTGTTGCCAATGCTTTTCCTGCTGAGTTTTCTCAAATGGTGAGGTTAGCATTAAACCATGATATTTGTGAAGCTCAAAAAATACACTATAAACTTTTAGAATTTATCGATACACTATTTATTGAAGGCAACCCGGCAGGTGTTAAAGAAGCTTTATCAATAATGGGAATAACCAGTAACTATTTGAGATTACCATTAGTTCCGGTGAGTGCACAAACTCATGAAAAACTAAAAAAACTTATCGGGGAAATAAAAAGTTAAACTTGGCCTGATATTTGTTGCTTGCGTGATAATTTTAAATTTATAAAATGATGAAGAAATTATACCAAAAAGCAGGATTATTTTTTTTAGCTGTTATGTTAACATTTGGCTGTGCTCCTAAAAGACAGGTTCAAAGAATCGAAACAGAACAGAGTATTGATTTAAGTGGCAGATGGAACGACACGGATTCCAGAACTGTATCTGAAGAAATGATAAAGCAGCTGTTGCATGAAAAATGGATTGAAAATTACACCTTAAAAAATCAGGATAAGAAACCCATTTTAATTGTTGGTTTAGTTAAAAATAAAAGTCACGAACACATTGATGCCAACACTTTTATCAGGGATATTGAAAGAGCGATAGTTAACGATGGCTCGGCACGTTTGGTGCAGGCAGGCGATAAACGTGAAGCATTGCGCAACGAACGCGCCGGCCAACAAAGTTTTGCTTCATCAGAAACAGCAAAAAACTGGGGAAAAGAGCTCGGAGCCGATTTTATGCTACAGGGAACTATCTCTTCTATTGTGGATACTTATAAAAAAGAAAAGATAATTTATTACCAGATTAATTTTGAACTCTCGGATTTAGAAACCAACGAAATTGTTTGGATTGGAGAAAAGAAAATCAAAAAATACGTTAAAAATTAAGTAAGCAAGCATCTCCTAAAATCCGGTTTACATGAGAAACATTATTATAAAACACGGACATAAAATTGTTTATTTCCTTATAGTAATATCTTTAGCAAGTTGTGCAACGTATTACGCTCAGAATATTGATTTTCAGAATTATATACTTCAAGGGCAGTTCGATAAAGCAGATGTTTATCTGGATAAAAACACAAAGGAGTCTGAAGGGAAAAATAGTTTATTGTATTATCTGAACCGGGGTTACGTTTCGTTTATGTTGCAAAATCCCGAAAAAAGTAATCAGTATTTTACAATTGCAGAGCAAATTATTGAAGATTATATTAAAAATTATTACCTGGAAGCATTAACCCTACTCTCAAATCCAACTATAAAACCATACAAGCCTGAGGATTTTGAAGTAGTTATGGTGAATTATTTTATGGCTTTAAACTACATACAGCAAGGCAAATACGACGATGCAATAATAGAATGTAACCGCATAAATATAAAACTTAACCAACTTAACGATAAATACAAAGACCATAAAAACCGATACCAGCGCGATGCATTTGCTCATACACTAATGGGGATTCTGTATGAAGCAAATAAAGACTATAATAATGCCTTTATTGCCTATCGCAATGCTTTAGAAATATATGAAACAGATTATAAAGAATATTTTAATATACCTGTTCCGGAACAATTAAAAAAAGATATTATTAGAACAGCATATTTAATCGGATTTGAAGATGAAGCTGATTTCTACCAGGAAAAATTCAATATAAATTTCGATTACAAACCTAGCAAATATGGTGAACTGGTATTTTTCTGGATGAATGGTTTTGGGCCTTACAAAGCAGAAACAAGCATAAATTTTGTTAAGTTGCCAAATGCTGAGCGTGGATATGTTACTTTATACAACGAACAATATAATCTTTCATTTCCGGTATATGTCGGGAATAAATCAGCAAAAGAGCGAAAGGCAATAGAAGAGCTCAGATTTTTCAGGGTTGCCTTTCCAAAATATATCGAAAGGATACCTTATTATTCTAAAGCAAACATTGAAGCCAATAATCAGAATTTTACCTTAGAAATCCTTCAGAACATTAACGATATAGCATTTAAAACTTTACACGATAGGATGTTACGCGAAATGGCTTCGGCAATAGCCAGGCTGGCAACCAAGAAGGCGTTGGAAGCTCTTGCAGATGAACAGGAGCCAGCTTTGGGTACATTACTGAATATTGTAAATACAGTAAGTGAAAGAGCCGATACCAGGAATTGGCAGTCTCTTCCCTACTCTATTTCGTATACAAGAATTCCCTTAGATGAAGGGCTTAATACGATAAATTTTAAGACCTATGATGCACAAGGCTCATATAGTAAGCATTCATTCAAATTTAAAGGAGAAAAAGGGAAAATACTATTTCATGCCTATCACAGCATAGCTACCAAATAAAAAGGAGGCTTTTTTGCAGCCTCCTTTTAAAATACTATTGTATATTTTTATACTTCTCCTTTGCCATGGCAGTTTTTATACTTTTTACCACTTCCGCATGGACAAGGATCGTTTCTACCTACCTTTTTTTCCACTCTAACCGGTTCTGCTTTTTTATTGCGATCATCACCTCGTCCTGAGGAATCATCTGTCCTGCTTGTTTTATAATTGCTGTAATCGGTTCTGCGACGTTGTTGTGCCTGCCTTACCTGGTCAGGGTCCTGAATTGGTATATGGCCTTTTACCAAAGTAGCAACTACATCACGATTTACTTTATCAATCATTGTTTTAAACAATTCGAACGATTCAAATTTATAAATTAACAATGGATCTTTTTGTTCGTAAGAAGCAGCCTGTACAGATTGTTTTAAATCATCCAATTCACGCAAATGTTCTTTCCAGGCTTCATCAATATGAGCTAATATAGCAGATTTCTGATAAGATTTTACCAATTCCCGGCATTCGGTTTCATACGATTTTTTTAAGTTTGTAATTACCTGAATGGTTTTTGTACCATCAGTAATAGGAACTACAATATTTTCGTATGTATGGCCACTACGTTCAAATACGTCTTTAATTACCGGAAAAGCTTGCTGAGCAATTGTTGCCTCTTTTCTTTTGTATGTTTCATGAACCTGGTCAAACAATTTTTCCGATAATTCATTGGCATTTTCTTTTAAAAATTCCTGTTCACTAAATGGAGATTCTATAGAGAATGTACGTAACAATTCAAATTTGAATCCTTCGAAATCGGCACTATCCTGGTATTCAGCCACTATACTTTCACAAACATCCGACATCATATTGGCAATGTCAACACTTAAACGTTCACCAAATAATGCATTACGGCGTTTCTTATAGATAACTTCACGTTGAGCATTCATAACATCATCATACTCAAGTAACCTTTTACGTATACCGAAATTGTTTTCTTCTACTTTCTTTTGTGCTCTTTCAATAGATTTTGAAATCATTGAATGCTGAATAACTTCACCCTCTTTTAATCCCAAACGGTCCATAATACCGGCAATACGCTCAGAACCAAACAATCTCATTAAGTCATCCTCTAATGACACAAAAAACTGAGATGAACCCGGGTCACCCTGACGCCCTGAACGTCCGCGCAACTGGCGGTCAACACGTCTTGATTCGTGACGCTCAGTACCAATAATTGCCAAACCTCCTGCTTCTTTAACTTCTTTTGAAAGTTTAATATCGGTACCACGGCCAGCCATATTAGTTGCAATAGTTACAGTTTTAGATTTACCTGCTTCTGCAACAATATCGGCTTCTCGTTGGTGTAACTTAGCATTTAATACATTGTGTTTAATCCCTTTTATTTTAAGCATTCGGCTTAAAAGCTCCGAAATTTCAACCGATGTTGTACCAACCAAAACAGGGCGCCCTTGGTTTATTAAATCATTAATTTCTTCAGCTACAGCATTATACTTTTCACGCTTTGTCTTATATACTAAATCGTCCTCGTCTTTTCTTGAAATAGGCCTGTTTGTTGGTATTACAACAACATCCAATTTGTAAATATCCCACAACTCACCTGCTTCGGTTTCAGCTGTACCGGTCATACCCGCAAGTTTGTGATACATCCTGAAATAGTTCTGTAATGTAATGGTTGCAAAAGTTTGGGTAGCAGCTTCTACTTTAACCCTTTCCTTTGATTCAATAGCCTGATGTAAACCATCCGAATATCTTCGGCCTTCCATAATACGGCCGGTTTGTTCATCAACAATTTTAACTTTATTCTCAATCACAACATATTCTACATCCTTTTCAAAAAGCGAATAAGCTTTAAGTAATTGATTTATAGTATGTATACGTTCAGATTTTATAGCATAATCCTGTAATAACCTATCTTTTTTAGCTATTTTTTCAGATTCTTTCAGATTTGATTTTTCAAGTTCCGCAACTTCAGAACCAATATCAGGCATGATAAAAAATGCAGGGTCTTCAGCATTTGAAGTAATCAAATCAATACCTTTATCTGTCATCTCGATAGAGTTGTGTTTTTCATCAATAATGAAATACAACTCATCGGTAACCTTATGCATGTTTTTATTATTATCCTGCATGTAAAAATTCTCGGTTTTTAACATGAGCGATTTATTACCTTCTTCGGATAATAATTTTATTAAAGCCTTGTTTTTAGGCAAACCTTTATATGCTTGTAAAAGCAAAAAACCAGCTTTTTCGGTATTATTGTCGTTAAGTTCCTTTCTGGCTTCGGCTAACACCTGATTTATTAATTTCTTTTGATTTTCAACCAAAATCTCAACTTTTGGCTTTAACTCATCAAACAATTGGTTATCACCCTTTGGGACTGGCCCAGAGATAATTAAAGGAGTTCTTGCATCGTCAATTAAAACCGAGTCAACCTCGTCGACAATTGCGTAATGATGTTTGCGTTGTACCAAATCATCTGGGTTAATAGCCATATTATCACGCAAATAATCGAAACCAAATTCGTTATTTGTTCCGTAGGTAATATCGGCATTATAAGCTTTACGCCTTGATTCTGAGTTTGGTTCATGTTTATCAATACAATCAACAGATAAGCCATGGAACTGAAAAATAGGGCCCATCCATTCAGAGTCACGTTTAGCCAGGTAATCATTTACAGTTACAACATGCACTCCTCGCCCTGCTAAAGCATTTAAAAACACAGGTAATGTAGCCACAAGAGTTTTTCCTTCACCTGTAGCCATCTCTGCTATTTTACCCTGATGTAAAACTATACCACCAATTAACTGAACATCGTAATGAACCATATCCCAGGTAGTTTCATTACCTCCTGCAATCCAGGTATTATAAAATTTCGCTTTATTACCGTTTATTTCAACATGCTCATAAATTGCAGCCAAATCACGATCAAAGTCAGTTGCAGTTACTTCAATATATTCATTTTCTTTAAATCTGCGT
>Ga0209408_1001403_pt1 | contig 15171 bp, 14 predicted proteins | sample AD_UKC107_MetaG_FD_184422 | JGI IMG/M metagenome (GOLD analysis project Ga0209408, IMG submission 184422) | Active sludge microbial communities of municipal wastewater-treating anaerobic digesters from Hong Kong - AD_UKC107_MetaG (SPAdes)... | ecosystem: Engineered > Bioreactor > Anaerobic >... | reverse complement strand
TAAAAAATTTTAGCAAAAAATGTAAAAAATTAGCTTTCTGCCTGATTTTCAAATATGCTAAAATTTACGCCACCATACTTTCTTATTTCCTTAAATCCGTGATGCCTGCTAAAATTGGTCTTATCTCCATGTTCAACTATTAACCAACCATCTTTTTTTAATAGTTTCTTCTCTAATATTAGTCCGGGTATAGCATCAATATTTTCCAGCTGGTATGGTGGGTCGGCAAAAATAATATCAAACACAGCTGTACAGCTTTTTATATACCTGAAAACATCTGTTTTTATTGCTTTTATCTCTGTTATTCCCAGGATATCGCATGTTTGTTTAATAAACTGAAAATGCTTGAAATTATTTTCAACAGAAATTACCTGTTTACTTCCTCTCGATACAAATTCGTACGAAATGCTTCCTGTGCCTGAAAAAAGGTCAAGAACATCCAACTCCTCGAAATCAAAATGGTTGTTTAATACATTAAACAGGTTTTCTTTTGCAAAATCGGTAGTAGGACGTGCACTAAAATTTTTAGGCGGATGTATTAACCTGCCTTTATATAAACCACTTACTATTCGCAAAGCTCTAAATTAAACAAATTAGAAAATGTATGTATTGGGATGCTTTTAAACGTATAACTATAAACGAAATTTTCTAAAGGTTTCTCAAATTTAACATGGGGTAAGAATTTCTTTATTTCTTCAAAAACTTCTGATTTTTTAGTTATTAATCCACTTAAAATTAATTCGTTTGTTTCTTTATCCAGATTCAACTGATCATAAGTATATAGAATAAAATACAACAAATCGCTCGATGTTTTTATTTGAAAAGTATTGCAGAGTAATATTTTATCATCCTGGCAAACCAGCGTATCTATAAAATCATTATGGATATGTACAAATATTTTCTTTTTATCCGAAAGGTATTGTCCTAAAATATAGTTTATCCACGGGATACTCTGATTATAAAAACTAACTTTCGTGAATTTCTTTTTTATGATAGATGCTACCTGGCTTGGGATAATATATATGCAGTATGAATCATTGTAGCTGAGTTTTTTATAATGCAACTCATCCAACTCATCTATTTTCTGATTTAGCACAAACTGCTTTTTTATATCATTGGGATTAAAGAAAACAGAAGGTATTATAGCCGCTTTTGGCGATTCCCAGGTAAAATGTACTTTTTTATAAGTATAGCCTAATAAATCAATACTTTCCAATGTTTTCTCAAACTCATCTAAAAAATCATCAAATGGAACATCTTTTTTAAACGTTTGATGAACCAGTACTGTAAATTTATTAATGAGCGGATCGAAAACACAAAAAGAAAGTCCATTCAAGTCGGCTTGAATGGACAAGTTATATGTATGTGTTAAATTAATATCTAATGTTTCATCAACAAAAGAAAAATTTTGCATAGTACTTTTTCTTATTCCCAGTTTCCGGCATTATTGTTTGGTTCATTCAAATCACCAACTTTTACGCCCGGGAAGTTATTTTGGTTTTTCATTCTGTCGTTAAGGTTAACAACAAGTTGCCTGTCTAAGCCATGCAATAAAATATCATTATGCACTTTTGCTTCGAATACATTAACCTGTAATTTTGATACCTCAACAACACCAGCTCCCATTTGTAAAGAGTCGTTTTCTGTAAAAGGCACTTTCCATAATATAGTTGGGTCAAAATTTGGGGCAAACAAAGTGTCTTTTACTGCTTTACGGATAGTATCACGTATAATTAAACCTTCCTTAACAGCAATTTCTTCTGTCCATCCTTGTGCTAACAATTCGTCAGATATACTTCCTTCAGCTCTTACATATTTTAATGAGTCTGTCTGAATAAAATTTATCAGGGTATCAAAGCTTCCTGTAAATTTCCCATAAACATCTTTATACGCAAGCTGTGCAGTCCTAATATCAATAAGGCACTGAATGGTTGCAGCATAACGTTTATCTTTTTCTTTATTAAAACGGATTGGAGTTTGAACGCTTTCCCAAATCAGATAAGCTAAAACTACAATAACTATTGCTAATACAATTTGAATTACTTTTTTCATTTTGCTTGATTTAATTTTTTATGTTTGTCTGCAAATTTATAAGAAAAAATTAAATATTAAATTTAAAATCCATATAATTTACCTAAAATGTTAACCGATCATATAAAATCGTTAATTATACAAAATTTGGTATACGAGCCTACTAACGATCAGTCGGTTTTAATTGATGGTATTTCTGATTTTATTTTAACGGATGATTTAAAACCTGCTTTGTTAATTAAAGGATATGCAGGAACAGGAAAAACTACGGTAGTAAGCGCATTGGTTAATGCTTTTCGAACATTACACATAAAATCGGTTTTGTTGGCTCCTACAGGACGTGCAGCCAAGGTTTTATCGGCTTATTCAACAAAAAAAGCGTATACGGTCCACAAAAAAATATACAGGCAAAAATCATCTAAAGATGGTTTTGGTAAATTTGATTTGGATGTAAACTTACACGCTAATACTTATTTTATTGTGGATGAAGCTTCCATGATATTCGATTTTTCGCCTGAAGGTTCTGTTTTTGGCTCGGGCAGGTTGTTGGATGATTTGATTAAATACGTTTATAACAATAAAGGTTGCCGACTGGTCTTAATTGGTGATACAGCTCAGTTGCCTCCTGTGGGGATTGATATTAGCCCGGCTTTGGAAATAAAAGAACTTATATCCAAGGGGCTACAAGTAAAGGAGTATATCCTTAAAGAAGTTGTGCGCCAGAAATCGGATTCGGGAATACTTGAAAATGCCACTAAAATCAGAAATAAGATTGAAAACGAAGAATACAACTTTCCTAAAATTGGTGTGCAAAATTTTAGTGATATTCATGTTGTAAGTGGAAGCGAGCTAATAGATTGTATAAGCAGTGCATACGATAAATACGGGTATGAGGATACAATTATTGTAACCCGATCTAATAAAAGGGCAAATCAATACAATAAGGGGATACGAAACCAGATTTTATGGAAAGAGGAGGAAATTGCCAATGGTGATTTTCTGATGGTTGTAAAAAACAACTATTACTGGAAGAAAGACGAAAAAGAGGGCGATTTTATTGCGAATGGTGATATTGCAGAAATTCTCCGGATTAAAAAATACGAGGAAAGATATGGGTTCCGGTTTGCGGATGTCGAATTGCGTTTTATTGATTACGAGAATATGGAGATTTCGTGTAAAATCATGCTGGACACTTTGAATATAAACTCAGCAGCATTAACCGCAGATGAAAATAAAAGGCTTTTTTATAGTATTTTGGAGGATTACCAGGATGAAAAAAGTAAAAAGAAACAATACGATGAAGTAAAAAATAACGAATATTTTAACGCTTTGCAGGTTAAATTTGCTTATGCTATAACATGCCACAAAGCACAAGGGGGGCAGTGGAAAAATGTTTTTATCGACCAGGGTTATATTAACGAGGATATGTTAAGCAAGGAATACCTGCGATGGTTATATACAGCATTCACAAGGCCTGTGGAAAATTTATATCTAGTTAATTTCGATAAACGTTTTTTTGAAAATCAGGATTAAGATTTATTTATTGCATTTTTATCTGCACAAATGTCAAGTTCCATTTGAATCGTAACATGTTTAAATTTAAAGGTATTGTACAAAATATCTTCTAATTCTGCCCGGATTTTATTTGTCTCGCTTATTCTCATATCATTTACAACATCGGCATGGCACTCAAAGTGCATAATATTATCCGATAATTGCCATACATGAATATGATGGATATTTCTGATTCCTGGATGTTTTTCGAGTTCTTCTTTTATTTTTTCGATTTCTACTTCTGTTGGGCTCGCTTGCATCAAAATATTTACGGTTTCCTTTATAATTCCCCATGTCCCACGAATAATAATTAAGCCAATTAAAACAGTTAACACAGGGTCTACCCACGTAATTTTATAGAAATATATAAGTATGGAACCGATTATTACACCAACCGATGATAGTGTATCGCCAAGCAGGTGGAGGTAAGCGGCTTTTACATTTAAATTATTAGACGAATCTTTATGTAATAATAGCACAGAAACCAGGTTTCCGATTAAACCGACAGTGGCAACAATAAACATTAATTTGCCTTCAATAGGTTCTGGATTTAAAAAGCGTTGGTATGCTTCAAAAAATAAGTAAACCGAAATGGCTATTAAAACAACTGCATTAAAAAGTGCCGCTAATATCTCAATTCTTTTATAACCAAACGTATTTTTTGAAGTCGATTTCTTATTTCCGATTCGCATGGCAATATAACTTATTATAATAGCCATTGTATCGCTTAGGTTATGCACAGCATCGGAAATAAGAGCCAAACTATTGGATAAAAATCCTCCTATAAATTCAGCTAAAGTTATTGTTGCATTTAGAACAACGCTAATCAACAAATTTCGCTTATTAGGTTCAGTATGGTGGTGTAAGTGCGACATATTTATTCTTTTGTTGATAACAAAGAATGAATAAAATAGTTTAATCTTAGTCAGCTTAATACTTTAATTAATTACAAATGTTAAAACGGTGATTATAAGACTAATAATCGAACTAAATAAAGAACCAACCATTAGGTTTTTTTTCTTCTTGATTAATGAGTAAAACAGTAATCCGAAAGGTAAGAATAATAAAAAAATATAAATAATCGAGTATATCGGTTTAGATATGAAAAAACCCAAAGTGTATATTAAATCATATATTTCGTTATGCCCTTGTGTATTTTTTTCAATTATAAATTTTACCAGAAAAGAGAAGATGCATAACATTACGATGTATATTGCTGGGAAAAGTAATTTTATTTTTTTTGAGTTCATAGCCTGGTTAACATTTAGGTGTACTTTATTTTTATTCTCCAATAATTTTAATCAGAATTCTTTTCCTCCTTTTTCCGTCAAATTCGCCGTAAAAGATTTGTTCCCATGGCCCAAAGTCGAGTTTGCCTTCTGTTATAGCGACAACAACTTCGCGCCCCATAATGGTACGTTTTAAATGGGCATCGGCATTATCTTCGGCATAATTATGTTTGTACTGCGAATAAGGTTTTTCGGGAGCAAGCCCTTCCAACCATTTTTCAAAATCATCATGCAAGCCCGATTCATCATCATTAATAAAAACGCTTGAGGTTATATGCATAGCATTTACAAGTAACAAGCCTTCTTGAATCCCGCTTTTATTTAATGCCTGAATAATTACTGGTGTAATATTTATAAATTCTCTTCGCTTAGTGGTATTAAACCAAACTTCTTCTCTGTACGATTTCATATTATAATCCTATTTTTTTTAGCTCAAAACCCAGAACTCAGAACTCAGAATTCAGAACTCAGAATTCAGAATTCAGAACTTTTAACTTTTAACTTTAAACTTTTAACTTTAAAATCAGAACTATATCCCCAATGATTTAATTATACCCTCAATTTTTTTATCTAATTTCTGATTGATTTTTTCAAAATCCTCTCTTCTTTCCAGGTTTTCTTTAACACCAACATAAAATTTAATTTTAGGTTCAGTACCTGAGGGTCTCACCGATATTTTTGTCCCATCCTGCAAAATAAATTGAAGCACATTTGATTTTGGCAGGTTTATGTCGTAACGCAAATGGCTCATCTGGTCGAATGTTTTTTGTTTTTCAAAATCATGAATTAACATCACCATCGAATTATTTATCGAATCGGGTGGGGTATTCCTATAGTTATCCATAATCGCCTGTATTTCTTCACTACCCGATTTTCCTTTGCGGACTAATGAAACCAAGTGTTCTTTATAAAAACCAAACTCAACATAAATATCGATTAACTGTTCGTATAAAGTTTTTCCTTGTTCTTTAGCAAAAGCAGCTGTTTCGGCTAAAAGTGCACACGACATTACCGCATCTTTATCACGCACAAATTCGCCGGCTAAGTAACCATAGCTTTCTTCTCCTCCTCCGATAAACTTTTTCTTTCCTTCGTTTTGTTTTATGATATCGGCAATGTATTTAAATCCTGTAAGTACATCGTAGCTTTCAACCTTATATTTATCAGCAATATCCTTTAAAATTTCTGATGTAACAATGGTTTTAACAATATATTCTTTCCCTTTCAGTTTCCCTTTTTCTTTCCATTGTGTTATCAGGTAATTAATAAGTAATGCTGCTGCCTGGTTTCCGTTTAATAGGATATATTCGTTTTTGTTATTCTTTATAGCAATACCAACTCTATCAGCATCGGGGTCGGTTGCCATTACTATATCGGCATCTGTTTCTTTGGCTTTTTTTATTGCCAGCTCAAGTGCAGCAGCTTCCTCAGGATTTGGCGATTTTACAGTAGGGAAATTGCCATCCGGAGATTTTTGCTCTTCTACTATGTAAATGTTTTCAAAACCATAAGCTTTAAGTGCTTTAGGAACCAGCTCAACTCCTGTTCCATGGATAGGTGTGTAAACTATTTTTAAATCTTTTTGTTTTTTAATGATATCGGGATTTAGCGATAGTTTTTTTAACTCGTTAATATATTCATTATCAATTTTTTCTCCAATAATTTGCACAAGCTTAAGGCTGTTATCAAATTTTATTTCATCTACATTTTTTATTTTCTGAACCTCAGCAATAATGTTTTTGTCGTGTGGTGTAATAATTTGCCCACCATCTTCCCAATATACTTTGTATCCATTATACTCTTTCGGATTGTGCGATGCTGTTACCACTACACCACTTTGGCATCCAAAATGGCGAATAGCAAATGAAAGTTCTGGTGTTGGCCTTAAATCTTCGAATAAGTATACTTTTATTCCATTAGCTGAAAATACACTCGCTGTTTTTTCTGCAAAAAGCCTGCTGTTGTTTCTTGAATCGTGTGCAATAGCAACTTTTATTTCGTTTAAGCCATGGAATTGTCCTTTTAAATAATTACATAAGCCTTGTGTTGCCATCCCAACAGTATATATGTTCATACGGTTGGTTCCAATACCCATTATTCCGCGTAATCCACCTGTACCAAATTCCAAATCTTTGTAGAATGATTCTATTAGTTCATTTTCATTATGTTGAATCATCTCTTCTAAAATCTTTTTCGATTCAGTATCGATATTTGATTCTAACCAATTTTTTGCTTTGTTATGAACAAGTTGCAACAATTCCTGATCAGCCATATATTGATTTTTTTTAATTAAAATATAAAGTTATAAAAAGCTAAGAAGAAAACGAACGGCTTACATTATTATTCTGTTAAATTGCTTTAAAAAAGTCGTTCAGGCTTTCACGCCAATGTGGGATTTTTAATTTGTATGTATTTTTAATTTTTGATTTATTTAAAACACTATAAAAAGGGCGTTTTACTGGTGTTGGGTAATCTTTTGATTCTATTGGGTTAATCTGGCATTGCGAATAAGCTTTTCGGGCTATTTCTTTGGCAAAATCGTACCAGCTGCAAACACCTTCATTTGAGTAATGATAAATACCGGGAATAAACAGATTATCAGTTATTGATTGCTGTACGATATTTAAAATTGCATTCGCCAAATCGGCAGCATAGGTTGGTGTACCAACCTGGTCGAACACAACATTTAGTTCTTCCCTCTCTTTACATAATCGGTGTATGGTTTTTGCAAAATTATTTCCAAACGAAGAGTATAACCACGATGTCCTGATAACCATCGAATTAGAGTAGGATAGGGTTATATTTTCACCTTCCAGTTTCGATTTTCCATAAACAGATTGCGGATTAGCCTGCATGTCTTCGGTATAAGGAATATGGCTATTCCCATCAAATACATAGTCAGTTGAAATATGTATAAATTTGGTTTTCTTATTAGGAATAGCATCAATCATATATTTTATGCTTGTTGCATTTACCAGTAATGCTTTTTCAGGCTCCTTTTCTGCCTGGTCGACCTGTGTGTATGCAGCACAATTAATGATATAATCAAAAGAATGGTCTTCAAAAAACTTCTTTAAAAATATAGAGTTTGTTAAATCAAGTGTATCAACATCAGTAAAAACAAAATTTAGAGCATGCAAATTTTTTTTCAGTCCTTGATTGTATAATTTCTTAATCTCACTTCCTAACTGTCCGTTAGCACCTGTAACTAAAATATTAATCATACTTTTCAGAATTTAAAGTTTTTTTCAGCATCCTGAAGCCAGGGCAAAACTTTATCTTTTGCCGATACAATGGCTTGCTGATTGTCAATTTTCCAGTCAATATTTAAATATGGGTCGTTATAATTAATTCCACGTTCCGATTCGGGATTATAAAACTGGTTTGTTTTATAAAAAACTATTGCTGTTTCGCTTAATACAGAAAACCCGTGAGCAAATCCCTTAGGAACAAATAATTGTGTTTTATTTTCGCACGAAAGTTCAATGCTAAATTGCTTTCCATAGGTTGGCGATTTCTCTCTTAAATCAACAGCAACATCTAAAATTTTTCCCTGTATAACCCTTATTAATTTAGATTGCGCATATGGTTCAAGTTGGTAATGCAATCCTCTTATTGTTCCGTATGCCGATTTTGATTGGTTGTCCTGAACAAATTCTGTTTCTCCTATTAGATCGTTAAATAATTTTTTATTAAAACTTTCGAAAAAATATCCACGCGAATCTTCAAATATTTTTGGTTCGATAATAATTAATCCGGGGAATTTTGTCTGTGTAACTTGCATATTTATTAGGTGTTAGCAATTTTTAATAAATACTTTCCGTATTGATTGTTTTTTAATTCGTTTCCTAACTTAATAAGTTGTTCTTTATTTATAAATCCTTTAATATAAGCAATTTCTTCTAAACAGGCTATCTTTAGCCCTTGTCTGTGCTCAATGGTTGCAATATAGTTTGAAGCTTCTAATAAGCTTTCGTGCGTACCGGTATCTAACCAGGCAAATCCCCGGCCTAAAAGCTCAACCTGCAGCCTGTTTTCCTGCATGTAAATGCGATTTAAATCTGTAATTTCAAGTTCTCCACGCTTACTTGGTTTAAGCGATTTTGCTTTTTCAATAACATCGTTAGAGTAAAAATATAATCCGGTAACAGCATAGTTCGATTTAGGGGTTTCGGGCTTTTCTTCCAGGCTTAAAACATTCCCTTCCTTATCAAACTCAACAACACCATATCGCTCGGGGTCGTTAACGTAATAACCAAATACAATAGCTCCATCTTTAAGCTCTGCCGAACGGCTTAAAACTCTACTAAATCCGTATCCATAATAAATATTGTCTCCTAAAATAAGGCATACATTATCATTACCAATAAATTTTTCACCAATAATAAATGCCTGAGCCAAACCATCTGGTGAAGGTTGTATTTCGTAACTGATTTTTATTCCGAACTGATTTCCATCACCTAATAAATCTTCATATAAATGAATATCTTTAGGTGTTGATATGATTAAAATATCTCTGATTCCTGCCAGCATTAATAACGATAAAGGATAATAAATCATTGGTTTATCATATATCGGGATAATTTGTTTTGATATACTTTTAGTTATGGGGTAAAGCCTTGTACCTGCCCCGCCTGCAAGTATTATTCCTTTCATATTATATTACAGTTTTAAAATAATCAATTGTTTTTATTAATCCTTCGCTTAATTTAATATTTGGTTGCCAGTTATTTAATTCTTTTTTAGCCAACGTAATATCAGGTTGCCGTTGTGTTGGGTCATCCGCTGGCAGAGGTAAAAATGTTATTTTTGATTTCGAACCGGTTAAACGGATTACCTCATTGGCTAATTCCAGCATGGTAAATTCATCTGGATTGCCAATATTAACAGGCCCTGTAAAATTATCTCCCGTATTCATTAAACGGATTAATCCTTCAACCAAATCATCAATGTATTGAAAACTTCGTGTTTGAGTTCCGTCGCCATAAATTGTAATATCTTCACCCTTTAAGGCTTGAACAATAAAGTTCGAAACCACGCGTCCGTCATTAGGGCTCATGTTTGGTCCGTATGTATTAAATATGCGTGCTATTTTTATTTTTACTTTATTTTGTTGATGGTAATTAACAAATAACGATTCAGCGCATCTCTTACCTTCATCGTAGCACGACCTGGATCCGATAGGGTTAACATTTCCCCAATAACCTTCAACTTGCGGGTGTACAGTTGGATCGCCATAAACTTCGCTTGTGGATGCCTGCAGTATTTTTGCTTTTATACGTTTAGCAAGCCCTAACATATTTATGGCTCCCATTACCGATGTTTTAATTGTTTTAATAGGATTGTACTGGTAATGGATAGGCGAGGCAGGGCATGCCATATTATAAATTTCGTCTACTTCAATAAAAAATGGTATAGTTACATCGTGGCGAATAAATTCAAAATAGGGATTTTTAAGTAAATGGATGATATTTTTTTTCGATCCTGTAAAAAAATTATCAAGGCAAACAACTTCATTACCTTCATTTAATAGCCTCTCACACAGGTGAGAACCGATAAAACCGGCACCGCCGGTTATTAGAATCTTCTTCATGCGTAATTGTTTATATTATCTGCTTCAAAAGTAAAAAATATATCCTATTAAAACTATTTTATAAAATCCAGCAAGGCAAAAATCCCAGATTTTAAAAATAAGATTTAAGTTTTTTATATATCATCAATATTTTTAATCCTATTGTTTAACACATTTTATGTATGTTCCGTGATTAGTTTAGTCAAAATTAAAAGGTTTTTTAGTGTGTTTATTTTTAAATATTTAAATAATAATATACTTTTGCACTTTCATTTAATCTATAAATAATGTCTAACTTATTAAATGTAATTAAATTAATTTAAATGACTGAACAAGAAATGAACAATGCTGTTGAGCAAAACGAGAATGTAGAACAGCAAGAAAATGTGCAGGTTGAAGAAGCTGCGAAGGAAGAAAAAAAAGCTGAGAAAAAAGCTGAGAAAAAAGAATCAAAACAAGTAGTAAATTTTGCTACTCCAAGTGAAGATTTTGATTGGGACAATATCGCAAACGATGGCGATTTTAAGAAAAAAGGAAAAGAAGAATTTGAAAAATTGTACGATCAAACACTTTCTACAATTACTGAAAACGAAGTAATTGACGGAACTGTTGTATCGTTAAACAAACGCGAAGTTGTAATTAACATTGGTTACAAATCGGAAGGTGTTGTTAGTTTAAACGAATTCCGCTACAATCCTGATTTAAAAGTTGGTGACAAGGTTGAAGTTTATGTAGAAAGCCAGGAAAACAAAGATGGACAATTGGTTCTTTCGCATAAAAAAGCAAGAGCATTGCGTTCTTGGGACCGTGTTAACGAAGCTCTTGAAAAAGACGAAATTATTCAGGGTTATATTAAGTGCAGGACTAAAGGTGGTATGATTGTAGATGTATTCGGAATTGAAGCATTCTTACCAGGTTCTCAGATTGATGTTAAACCTATTCGCGATTACGATGTATTCGTTGGTAAAACAATGGAATTTAAAGTTGTTAAAATTAACCACGAATTCAGAAACGTTGTTGTTTCTCATAAAGCTCTTATTGAAGAAGAACTTGAACAACAAAAGAAAGATATTATTGCTAAATTAGAAAAAGGGCAGGTTCTTGAAGGAACTGTTAAAAATATTACTTCGTACGGAGTATTTATCGACCTTGGCGGTGTTGACGGATTAATTCACATTACCGACTTATCTTGGGGCCGTGTAAATCATCCTGAAGAAATCGTTCAATTAGATCAAAAATTAAATGTTGTTATTCTTGATTTTGACGATGACAAGAAACGTATTGCATTAGGATTAAAACAATTAACACCACACCCATGGGATTCTTTAGACAAAGAACTTAAAGTAGGTGATACTGTAAAAGGTAAAGTTGTTGTTTTAGCTGATTATGGTGCATTTGTTGAAATTCAACCAGGAGTTGAAGGTTTAATCCACGTTTCAGAAATGTCATGGTCACAACATTTACGTAGTGCTCAGGAATTCTTGCAAGTTGGTGACGAAGTAGAAGCTCAGATACTTACTTTAGACCGTGACGAAAGAAAAATGTCTTTAGGTATCAAACAACTTAGACAAGATCCTTGGAGTAATATCGATGAAAAATATGCTGTTGGAAGCAAGCACACTGCTGTAGTTCGTAACTTCACTAATTTTGGTGTATTTGTTGAAATAGAAGAAGGTGTTGATGGTTTAATTCACATCTCAGACCTTTCATGGACTAAAAAAATTAAACATCCGGCAGAATTTACTTCAATCGATGAAAAAATCGAAGTTGTTGTTCTTGAAATCGACAAAGAAAACCGTCGTTTAAGTTTAGGGCATAAACAATTAGAAGAAAATCCATGGGATGTATTCGAAACTGTATTTACAGTAGGTTCGGTACACGAAGGAACCATTATTGAAATTTTCGATAAAGGAGCAGTTATTGCATTACCATACGGTGTTGAAGGATTTGTTACTCCTAAACACTTAGTTAAAGAGGATGGTTCAAATGCAAAAGTTGATGAAAAATTAGAATTTAAAGTAATCGAATTCTCAAAATCAGCTAAAAAAATAATTTTATCACACAGCCGTATTTTCGAAGATGAGAAGAAGGAAGAAGCAGCTGCTGATAAAAAACAAAAGACAACTGCTAATAAAAAAGCTGTGAAAAAGTTGAAAGCTAACTTAGAAGTTACTACCTTAGGGGATATAACTGAATTGGCTACTTTAAAAAGCGAAATGGAAGAAGAGCAAAAGAAAGAATTAGCTGAGAAGAAAGCTGAAATGGACGCTAAAGAAGAAGCTAAAAAAGCAAAAGCTGAAAAGAAAGCCAAAACTGAGAAAAAAGCAAAAGCAGCTGACACAGAAGAAGCAGAAGATGTTCAGGAAGAAAAAAGTGACGAAAGCGCTGCTGAATAATCTTTACTTAAATTAAAAAATTTGAATAATGGAATTTAAGATTGAAAAGCAAGAGAAGTACACCTTAATTCAGGTAATGGAAGAAAAACTAGACACCAATGTGGCTCCAAGTTTAAAATCTGAATTAGTTTTAATTTCCGGTAAAGGAGAAAAAAATATAATTCTTGATCTAAGTAGCTGCCGTTATTGCGATTCTTCTGGCTTAAGCGCTATTCTTGTTGCCAATCGTTTATGTAAAAATGCTAATGGTACATTTGTTTTAACAGGATTAAACGATGCTGTAGACAGATTAATAACCATATCGCAGTTGGATACTGTTTTGAATATTGCATATTCAATAGACGAAGCTGTAGATATTGTAAACGTAGAAGAAGATAAACGAGAGAATGGGAAATAAACCATTTTTCAAGTGACTTTCGAACTTACAATATTAGGAAGCAGCTCAGCAGTTCCAACTTCGAAAAGAAACTTAACCGCTCATGTGCTTAATGTACATGAGCGGTTTTTTTTAATCGATTGTGGTGAAGGAACACAGCTTCAGTTGAGAAAAAACAATATCCGGTTTGGTAAAATAGATCATATTTTTATAAGCCACTTGCATGGTGATCATATTTTTGGTTTATTTGGTTTGATTTCGACTTTTAACTTATTAAATAGAAAAAATGATTTGCATATTTATGCTTATCAAGAAATTGAAAAAATATTAGAATCGCATATTGCATATTTTGAACGGAATATGTCGTATAAATTGGTATATCATTTTTTTAATCCTAAAAAAAACGAATTGGTTTTCGAAAATGATAACCTTACAGTTCATACCATTCCTTTAAAACATAAAGTACCAACCTGTGGATTCCTTTTTAGGGAAAAGGGACATTTAAGAAATTTAAGAAAGAATGTGGTAGAAACATATCAAATTCCAATTAAGCAAATTCAATCAGTTAAAGAAGGAAATGATTTTATAAATGATGATGGAGAATTAATACCTAACGAAAGATTAACCTTGCCACCATATAAAACCAGGTCGTATGCATATTGCACCGATACTGCTTATTCCGAAAAAATAGTACCAATTATTGAAAATGTGGATTTACTTTTTCACGAAGCTACACTGGCTAAAAATTTGCAAAAACAAGCCAAACAAACAACACATTCAACAAGTATTGATGCGGCAACAATTGCTAAAAAGGCAAATGTAAAAAAACTGATTATTGGTCATTTTTCTGCTCGCTATAAAGATGTTAGTGTATTGTTGCAGCAGGCACAAGAAATATTTCCCAATACAGTTGCTGCAGAAGATGGCGAAAAGTATTCAATAGAATTATCAAGATAAGCGTAATGAATTACAAATTAATATTTCTCATTTTTTACAAATCGAAATATTAAATCAATAATATTATCTTTGCACATGAATTTAAAAAGGCATAAAAAAGAAATATAATGCACGAAAAAATTATAATACTCGATTTTGGGTCACAATATACTCAGCTAATTGCCCGCAGGGTAAGGGAATTAAATGTTTATTGCGAAATACATCCTTTTAATAAAATTCCAGAACTTACTTCAGGTGTAAAGGGCATAATTTTATCTGGCAGCCCTTTTTCTGTCAGGGATGAGAATGCCCCGGTACCAGATTTATCAAAAATAAAAACAATGTTTCCATTGTTAGGAGTTTGTTATGGAGCTCAATTTTTAGCACATCATTACGGCGGAGAAGTTTTACCTTCAAAGCACCGTGAGTATGGCCGCGCCAGGTTAAATTTTATCGATCAGGATAATAAACTAATGAAAGGACTTACCCAAAATACTCAGGTGTGGATGTCGCATGGTGATACAATAACAAAAGTGCCTGATAATTATCAAATTATAACAAGTACAGCCGATGTTAAATTTGGCGGTTACAAAATAATGGATGAAGAAACATATGGAATTCAGTTTCATCCCGAAGTATACCATACTGAACAAGGAAAACAATTATTAGAAAATTTTATTGTTGGTATTTGTGGTTGTAAACAAGATTGGACACCTGCTGCTTTTGCCGATGAAACAATTAAAGAATTAAAAGCAAAATTAGGTGATGATAAAGTTGTTTTGGGCCTCTCTGGTGGAGTTGATTCATCGGTAGCTGCTGTGCTTCTAAACAAGGCAATAGGTAAAAATCTTACATGTATATTTGTTGATAATGGGCTTTTACGAAAAAATGAATTCGAAAAAGTTCTCGAATCATATAAAGATATGGGTTTAAACGTTATTGGGGTTGATGCGAAAGAGCAGTTCTTAAGTCAGTTAGCAGGTATTTCTGACCCTGAAGGAAAACGTAAAGTTATTG
>Ga0209408_1001400_pt1 | contig 15182 bp, 12 predicted proteins | sample AD_UKC107_MetaG_FD_184422 | JGI IMG/M metagenome (GOLD analysis project Ga0209408, IMG submission 184422) | Active sludge microbial communities of municipal wastewater-treating anaerobic digesters from Hong Kong - AD_UKC107_MetaG (SPAdes)... | ecosystem: Engineered > Bioreactor > Anaerobic >... | reverse complement strand
CAAATATCGTGTGGTTTTAATTGCTCTACTTTTTGTATATCCTCTCGCAAACTTTTTAAACGTGAATACAGTTGATACTCTGATATATTTGATGGATTGGGTTCCGGCTCTTTTCCATTTTTTTCAACAAAATCATTGATTTCTTGAAATGAAGCCAATAAGCGCTCGTCGGTAGTACGTGTATTCGACTTTTTTGGTTTTATATTTAGTAAACCAAAAGGATCGTTATTAAATATCTCTTCTAAAATTGTATCCTTATCCATTTGCTTCAGCTCGTTTGCGTTTTTCTTCTTTCAAATAAATGATGCATTCAGCCATTCTTTTTTCAAGTGGATCATTTGAGTTGAAATTTGGTTCCCTTTTGTACATTTTTATGAATTCCTGAATTTTTGGCCAGAGTATTTTAGCTTCTTCAAAGTCCATTTTTATCCGTGTTGCTTCTATATGATCCTGAATAACTTTTAACACTTTGGTAGTCACTGATTTTGAAAGTATCTCAAAAGCTTTCTGAAATGGATTTACTCTGTCAATTAAGTCAATATGAATATCATCAATATCCACGAACGAACCAGCCATTCGGATAAATCTTTTATCCCCCGTTTCTTTAATTTCTCCGTTTTTGATTACAGAATCAACCACTACATGCTGACGAACTTCTTCCACTTCTTCATCTGATAAATCCGGATATTTTATTTTTATGATCTTTGGTATTAAGACTTTATTTATGACCTCCGGATCAACATTTCCCGGCATGGCTTTTAACATAGTATCATCTTGCAATACCGTTGCTTTCAAGTCATTTAAATCAGATTCCAGAATGTCTTTTACTCTTTTAGAACTAGGCTCTTTTAATCCCCTGATTTTTATTTCACCCGGCTTAGCCTTGTCATCATCGCTAAGTTTTGTTTTAAATTTCCAGTTTGGTGCTAAAACCTGCTCCATAAGCAATGAAGCAGTGATTGCTTTTAACATATTGTTTACCGATAATTTTACTAGATCGTTATCTGCATCTGGTTGTGCAATAAGATTGGTAAACTGTGCATGTGTTTTATTCTCGCTGTCACGGGTGGCCCTTCCAATTATTTGAATAATTTCGGTAAGAGAACCACGATACCCAACCGTTAAAGCATGCTCGCAATACGGCCAGTCAAAACCTTCCTTGGCCATGCCTAATGCAATAATCAGATCCATATCATCAACGGAATCTATTTTTCTCAGGTAGTTCACGATTTTATCCCGTTCTCGTTGATTGTCTTCTACCAAATCTGCAACTTTCAGTAATTTGCCGTCATTATGGCGTTTTACGAAAATTACCCCTGTTTCTTTATCCTGCTTTATTACATCACCAATGGCATCCAAAATATAATCTACTTCATTATGCTTGTCTTTTGTTGATTCACCTGAGTTTACATTGGGAATATGCAGAATTGTTTTCTGATCGGTGTTTAAAATTTCCATTATAGCATCGGTGTATCTTCCCTGATAGAAATGATATCCAATTCCCAATGATTTTAAGTAGTCGTAGCCATTCAACTGCTCATAATAATTATATGTTACTTTGGTGAATTTTTCTTCATCCTCTGGTAATAAAACTGGTACGCTATCACCTCGAAAATATGAGCCTGTCATTGCAACGATATGTGCCGAGGATTTACTCATTATTCCGCGTAATAATTCACCAAGACGGTTATTCATTGAATCAGCTGAAACATGATGAAATTCATCAATGGCAAGCAATGTATTATTAAACTCACTTTCGTCAAGTTCTTCGCAAGCAAATCTTAATGTGGCATGTGTACAGATAAGAATCTTCTCATTGTTTTCCATAAAATTGTGAAATGCCTGAACTTTGCTTTTACTTCCTTCATTGCCTGGAGTACATAGGTTGTAATTATCGTTCGGTTGCCAATCGGCAAAAAAACCAAACTTTTTTAATTCGGTTGGGGCAAATGAACTACCGATAGAACGTTCGGGAACAGCAACAATAACTTTTTTTACACCCTGATTTACCAATTTGTCTAACCCCAAAAACATTAATGCCCTTGATTTCCCAGAAGCAGGGGGCGACTTTATCAAAAGGTATTGAGCATCACGGTACTCAAAAGCACGTTCCTGCATCTCACGCATACCGTATTGGTTAGTGCTTTTGCTTTTTCCTGTTTGTTGGTAGTTTACGTTTACTATATCTGGCATTTTCGTCTAAAGTTTTGTCTAGTGTAATTTTGTTAAATGCATGTCATAAAAACACTTAATGAAGCTAATGTCTAAAAAATGTCTAAAAGTTCATCTAAATTATTTCAGTTTAGACATTAGATATTTTCCATACTTTACCATGAATTTCGATTTTACCTTCATGCTTAAGCGATTGTAAATTGTTTTTTATTTTATTCCGCTTTTGTTGAATGTCTAAAACATCGGGCAATTTGTTTAATAAAATATTTTCGAAATCTTCTCTTTTCCCTTGTTTAAACTTCATTAAATAATCGATGATAATTTTTTTACAATAATCATCGTCTATGCCACGCTGCTTTATATATTCAGCTTTCTGACCTGTTTCAGATGCTACAATGCTTGAAATATGGATATTCGGTTTGCGACCTTCAATAAGTGCTTTGTTGCGTAGTACTTTTATTTCGTTATCGCTTAATTCTTTATTTTTCTGAACCTTATCAAGCAACATAATTTCGGGCAAGGTTAATTCTTTCATTTGTGCCAGTTTACGGGCATAATTCAGGTCGATAACTTTCCCAATTATGCTGACTGTAACTTTTCTGTCGGCGAGGTTATATTCGGGCAATGGGAAAAACTTGTTCTTTTGAATCACAAACAATCGTTTTATGCCACTGCCTATGGTATCAATCATATTCAGGTTTACCATAGCATTCGCCAAAAATGGGTTTCTGTATTGTGTTTCGGGGGCATCGGCTTCAATTACTTTTTCAATTGACTTGGGAATAAAATCGCCCGAGTTGGAAAATATCAAAATCCCGTCTTCTCGCTCCACAAGGTTTATTTTTCCGCCCATGGTGTAATCCTGATGGGCAATGCAATTGTTTAAAGCCTCACGAATGGTATAAGGTTCAAATTGGTTTACTTCATCGGGAAACAGAGTCCCTTCCTGCATGTATCGGTATTTGATGTTGCGTATTTTACTATACACATTCTGAACCTGCATAAACAACGGACAACTAAAATGCTCGTAATCTTTTTCAATTCCGTCGCGGTCTTTCAAAACCCAGGTGATTTTTGCCGATGCCGGGCTAATAAAATGTTCCGATTCCGATTTTCCTAATAACACAATGGCTGCATTTGTAATTTTGCCATTAATAAGAATTTTGGCCTTGTTTAAAAAAGTGGTATCGTTCCATGTTGGAATTTCATCTTTTAACTGCGGGTTCTTTTCGGCAAATTGTTTGCGTGCCAATAAAATAGCGTCTTTCGATAAATCGTTAATGCTTGCTTTCTCGATAATTTGTGCGCTCCAGTCAACCGCTTTTCTTTGGTTGCGGATTCGCTCCAGCTCGTTTATATTTAAACCGCCTAAACTTTCACCATCGCGACCATAATACAAACCTTTCCATGCCACCGGCATACCTTGCGGTGCAGGCGGTATTTGCAGCATGAGTACCGTTTTCCCGTCAACAGTTAATCGGTGAATATCAGTAAAACTCAAGGTTGGTGAAGTGTGGTTTGCCATTTCAGCCTTGTAATCATTTAATTGAGCATCGGAAATTGATGTGCCAACCACTTGCTTTTGGTTGTTTACACCAAAAAGCAACCATGCCGAAGTTTTCCCTTTCAAATTAGCTTCGTTGCTCAATGCCGAAAAGTATTTACCCAATTTATCCTTGTCGTATTGGGTTTTAGCTTCTTTAAACTCCAACACTTCGGTTTCGGTGGTTGTTTGTAATAACTTATGCAGTAATGTTTCCATTGGCTTATTTTTTCTTTCCTTGTTTGATATTTTTTTGTTTCGCAAACAAAGTTCCTTGCTCTTGTTCCTCAGCAATCATTTTTTCGTATAGCTTAAACAAGTATTCCAATCGTTCCTCATCGCTATTAAAAGGAGTACTTCGGTAACATTTTTCAATTATTAAGTCGTTTTGGCGGTGTGCTTCACGCAAACCTTCCGGCATTTTATCAGGGTCATATAATTCCGCCAAAGTTTTGTCAGAGTGTTTTTCTCGTTCCTCTAAAATACGAAATACAGATTGAGTTATTTCGTTTTTTCTTTGAGTAGGAATATTAGGAAATGGAAAAGTATTGTAAACCATCTCTGTGGAATATCTAATTCGAGATTCAAGTTGTCCACCAACAGATTTAACCCAAATGTTATGCATTTTTGAAGTTAAAACACCAAAAAGTGAAGGCTCTGTGTCATAAATTACATTTGCTGAATTTGTTACTACCGAACCTTTATTCAGATACCCGATTGGAATATATTCTCTCCGTTCTGACGATGTTGAAGGAACAATAATTGGATTTGCATCTTTATAACATCTTTGGGCAAACTTATGTGGTATTGATGCGTAAGCATTAGTTGTTTTTGCTTTGGATTCTACTCTAAATTTATATACGTTTTCAATTCTTGTCTTAATTTCATCAAAACTCTCTGCAAATTCCCTTTGTTCTTCCTCAATCCATAAGCAAAACCTTTCTTTTCCTTGAATAAACTCTAAAGAGCCATACAGTGGACGTATTAATGTATTGATTTCAGGATCAAGACTTATAAGTTTATCTCTCTCTTCAGGTAAGAGGATTAAATATCCTCCATCACGAGCCATACTTCCAATTGACATATGTGTCAAGAATTTTGAGAGGATGCTAGATCTCCTTTCAATAAAAATATTGTCTCCACTTGTTAAGTAAGGCGAAATGTTTGGAACTAATGTTTTATGAACTCCTGAGAAAATATATTTTGGCTTATTACTTAAATTTCTAACTCCAACAATTACAACTGTAACACCAGCATTTGCTTTTGCAGAGTTGCCCCATTTAAATGACTGGTGTGCAAAGTGTATTTCTTGATTTTTATTAAAGATTAGTGGCCAATAATATGCGACTTGTTCTCCTTGTGTAACAGAATTAGTTGAAACAAAAGCAAAACTTGAATTTGCTTCGTAAATGTATTCAGAAGCTTTTAAAAACCAACAAGCGATATAATCCGAATCTTTATAAACGGGATTTTCATTAAAAACTAATTCCATGTCAGCCTTTTGGTTTTTATCTTGCATACGAGCACCCAAGTAAGGAGGATTCCCTAAAATATACACTTCGGCAGGCTCAGTACTTCCTTTTAAAGTTTTCGGGCAAACTTCTTCCCAATTTAAACGTGTTGCATTTCCCTGCACAATATGTCCGGCTTCGCTTAAAGGAAGTGTTGGATTAGTACGCCCAAACTCTTTGTAAAACTCTACATTCATTTGGTGTTCGGCTAACCATAATGCTAGTTTCGCTATTTCACCTGCAAAATCATCAATTTCAATTCCATAAAATTGCGAAAGTTGAATTCCTGAAAGAGCCATCATACCACCCGCTTTAAAAATCTTCATTTCAAGCAAACGCAGCTCTTTGTAGGCAATAATCAAGAAGTTTCCACTTCCACAGGCAGGGTCAAATATTTTAATGTTGTGTATGCGGTTTAGTAATGCCTTTAATTTCTTTTGGTCTTTTCCTGCTTTTTCAAATTCCTCGTAGAGTTCGTTTAAAAACAAGGGTTCAATTACCTTCATAATGTTTGGTACAGAGGTATAATGTTGACCTAGGTTTCCACGTTGGTCAACCGAAATAACCGCCTGAAACATGGAGCCAAAAATATCGGGATTAATAGCCGACCAGTTTTGGTCGCCATTGTTCAATAAGGCTGCTCTCGAGCTTCTTGAAAACTTTGGAGAAGGAACGTTGTCTTTAAATAATCCGCCGTTTACAAAAGGAAAAGCATTCAGGTACTCAGGTAAGTTGTTTCTTTGGTTTTTAGGTGTATTTAGAATTTCGAAAAGTCTATTTAAAAAAGAATCTAAATCACTACCATCGGTTTGGGTATGCGAGTCAATAGCATTTGTAAACTGGTTGTCTTCAAAGATATGGGTATCCTCGGCAAAATAGCAGAACAACAAGCGAGAAAGAAAAACATTTAGTCCGTGTATGAATTCGGGTGAATTATCGGGGTTGTCCTTTTTAATCACATCGAAAAGCTTTGCCATTTTTTCGGCTGCCTTTACATCGGCTGGGTTTTCATCGATGTGTTGTGCTTTTTCCATGCCAGCCCACGGCAAAAAGAAATCGTAATACTTAGGTAAATCGGTTATTGCACAATCTAACTTGTCATCTGTTTTTGTGTCAATTGCCAAAAGTGTTTTGTAGTCGGTTACAATCACAAAACGTTCATCATGCTTTATACTTTCTGCTAACTCAGAAATAGTAATATGTAAGTCATCATTAAGTTCTTCTCTAAAAAAAAGTTTTTTCTTCCAGGATATTTCGCCCTCTTTTTTTGACATGTTCAGGTTACCTTTTTGTAACCTGGTAACAGAGGCCTTTGGTAAATCGTAGGCTAAAAGCAAATCGAAAATAAAGGTTTCTTTATTTATTGTTGCTATCAGCTTCTGAAGGTTTATTTCAATTTGTGCTATGTTCATTTAACAATTCTCAATTAATACGTTTTTGAATTCCAACGTGCAGTTGGCAAACTACAAATATCTTGAATAAATTTGTTATAATATTCAGAATTTCGACCAGTTTCAGTTTGAATTCTTTTGTATATCAGTCTGTCATTAACTTTTCTGTAAAAATCTCTGAAAATATTTTTTACATCTGCTGATAATGTGTCTTTATATCCGTTTTCAATTTCAAGATATTTACGCGTAAGGAAAAGTAATAAATCTGAGATTTGAATCATAGTATTTTTCTCAGAATCTACAGCATAGCTAAATTCTACAATCCATTTAATCCGTTTATTTAACGCTCCGTTAAATCTGCGATATCTTGTAATTGCTTCTATTTCATTTATAAAGCAATCTTTTTCATCAATAATTACTAATGCTCTTGCACTTTTACCAAGTTTATCTTTTGTGTAGTTCTCGTATGCAGTAATTAAATAATCGTAAGCAATTAAATATGGAGTTTTTAAATCAAAATACGATCTATCTCTCACTTGTGAAGTATCATAGGCATTGAGCTTCGATTTGTCAATTGCAAAATAGTAATATTGGTGTTTCCGAGTTGCAACAAGGTCTAAGATGTCATTAATCAGCTTGTTCCTGTTGTCTCTTGAATGTCCTTCAAAATGTCCAGTTCCATTTGGTGAAAACAAGTCTTGAGTATGAAACTCAAAATTGTCTGGAACGTGTCCGTTAAAATATTTGGAAATGATTTTTTCAAATTCAACGTGAGTTTTATTCCAACCTTCATCTCTTAAAATCACTCCACCTGAAACAAATATTGGTTGTTGTATCTGTGTTAAGTCTCTGCCATTACAGCCTGTTTCGTCAATATAAAAGAAATGCATAGTTTAAATTTAGTAGTAAAGTTATTACGAAGTTGGAGCGATAACAAAAATTGCACTCTTATGCAAATTTTGGTCTGAGGGTCAGATTGTGCGATTTGCAAAAGTGCTTGGATGTATGGGCTGGATTACTATTTTTCATCAATATCTCTAAACCTATCTCCTTCAATATTTTTATTCACGCTGTAAGTATCCCCTAAACGTGGTAGAAAAAATGCATAATGCACAATATCAAATAAATATTAGAACAGTAATTTGTGTTTAATGTAAAATTTGTTTAAAGGTAAGAGAATTTACAATTAATTGTTCAAGAAATTCTTGTTTTTGTTTAAACTGTAATTTTCTTACTGTTCAAAGCATAGTAATTAGGTGCTTTTGGCAAACAAATTATTCAATTTCTTCATATCTATGAAGTAAGATATATTTTCACGTCTAATTTGTAGATTATCCACAAATTTGCCATACAAAAAATGGCGCAGCAGCGAAGGAATTACCACCTATAGTATAAATATCATTCCCAAATTCCCCAGAGAGTTTATACTAGCTAAAACCTTTCTCATCCCTTTTGCAGTACCACTTATGACTATCGTCTTCAATGCAGCAACCGCCCAGCATAACCAATCCCTTATCGGCTTTTTCGAAAAGTTCGGGGCTATTGTAGCAAACCGGTTTCTTGTTTGATAATGGTATATAACAACCCAGCACCTTTAATTCATCAAAATCATATCGCTCTAACATAGGCCATATTAAAGACTTGAATTTTTGCTGCCCCGAAAGAGTATTGTTAATATTCTGCTCAAGTTTCTCAAGATTGTCAATTCCAGATATTATAAAAATTTTCCCTGCTGTTTAATTCCAAGAAGAAACCATCCGCCATTGGTGTTTGAAAGGCGCTAACCGTTTCCCAAATATTTTTGGGAAGTTCTGACTTCGCCTATTTTACCTCAAAATCTTCCCATTAGAGGTCATTTGTACGATCTACGAGTTGGTCTTTGGTAATTTCCTAGGTATTCATTTAGTAAACTTAAAAACTACAAAACTAAAGTTAACTGGAGTTGAAACTTTATAATGTTTCTTTCTAAAACAAAAACAATCTTCTATTCATATCTCTCCGCTGCTTCATCATGGATGCTTCTTATTTCTTCGGCAAGCAATTTGGGCTCTAAAACCCTAACTCTTTCACCGTGTGACACAATTTCCATTACAAAATCTTCAGTTATATAAACCTTTAGTTTGATACGAAATTCTTCTTCTGTGTCGATTAGTATTTGCTGCGATTCGTGCAGTGGCATCGATTTTATATATCGTCCTTGAAATGGAATGAATGAGAGAATTACCTCCGAAGGAGAATCGGCATTGGGGGCAATAATGCCGAAGCAGTGGCGGTAGTACTCGTTTACGTTAAACCCGCTGGGTTTAAAACGCTTCTTGGTGATATTCAGGTCGCTGAGCCTGTCGAGCCCAAACGATTTAATACCATTGTCCTTTAAATCTTTCCCTACAACGTACCAGCGGTTTCGGAACTCCTTCAGCGCATAGGGTTCAACGGTTCTCTCCGAGATATCTTCATCCCAAAATTTATAGTGCGTAAACTCAATCACCAAACAGTTTCGAATAGCATGTAACAGCCCGTTGAAGTTTTCTGTTCCCTGTGGACGGCGATTCTCAAAGTGGATGTACTGCGAGATGCGCTCAGTGGTGTTCAGGGCATTGAAGGTATCGAAAGCCTCAAGCATTCGTTGGCCCAGCTGGTCGCTCTCCTCGTATGCAATGTAGTAAACCCTGTTGGCGTAGTCGAACTTGATTTCGATCTTGTGGATATGGTAAATATCGTTTATGTCGCGCTGAAAGGTTCGCTGCGAGATGCTGTAGTTGTACCCATCAATTTCGCCCTGATTCTGGAGGAAGAAATCAATCTCATCGTATGAAGCAGGCCCTCGCCTCAGTTTATTGATTATTAGCCCGTAGCGGGCTATGGATTCCCTTTTCGACATGGTATTGAGCTTTGGTTTATGTCAAAGGTAGGAATTTGATGCGACAAATTATGACGTTATAAAAATATATGAATTATTCTGTGCTGGATATAAATAGTACTGCTAAAGAATTAATCGAAAAGAGTAGGGCCATCACAAGATGTTACCTTTCTTTTTCGGCTCTTGTAGGAGTTCTTGAAGAAGAAGTACTGAGCATCAAACGTTGAAATGGCATCCTTTACCATTGTTACAATGTGACCAGGGACACTCTTATTATTAACTCCATGTACCTGATTTATCTCAAAGCATCGCTTTTTAGAATTCTTTACTATTTCAACAGTGGCCGAAACATCAAGCTTTACATGCAAAAAAAATGATTTTTTCGCCTTAAGCTTAGGCACATAGCTACCCACGCAGTGACTCATTCTTCGTCCCTCTTTTACAAGATCCTCGGGCGTTTCGATAAGGTTCATTCCTTTTGGTAACGGAAGGGTTCCAAAGTAAATAGATTTTTTTTGCTTCTCCTGAAAAGCAGCAATGCTTACAGCACTATTTGCATATGCTGGGTACTGATTGGTTAAATCACGACAGGAATCGAACTCTCCATCGAGAATTATTAAGCAGGAATCCCTGAACAGGTACTTATCGTCTCCATCCAGAATGTTAATTTGCTTGTTAACCTTGTAGACTGTTAAAAAACAATCGAGGGTTATGCTCATTTTAAAGCACAGGTTTACAAGTCGATAGAAAGCATAGTTTCGAGAAAATCGATGGGTGAGCAGCGCAATTTCGCGAATGGTTTTTTGAACGTTTTCGGTAACCATTAGCAAAAAAATGGCGATTTTTATTCTATCCCACGAGTCGAAGTGTGCATTAGCAAGAACATTCTTCGAGAATAGTTTTGGGGAAACTTTTTTCGATAGCTCTTCGCCAAGGATAAAGCCTGCCAGGCTGACTGGATTTGTGACTTTTTTAAGAGCCACCTGTTCAAGGATCGTTCTATCCAAGTATAGTTGTGGATGGGGCAAAGCTTTTGTAATCCAGTCAACCCCCAAAGCATTATAAAACGAAGGTGTATTTACAAGAAAAGTTGAATTGATATCAAATTCATCATCCAATTTCAGCTTGCTGTTAGCCGCATTGATTTCTAAGCATATCTTTTTGCTTCCCATAATCGGGTCGTCCTCCCAAAATATCCATTTAGTAGTTTCACCTTGGCTCACATAACCATAGTTCAATGCAGGCAACGATGGTTCTTTTTGCTGATTCACAATGCTATTCATAGTGTAATTACGATATAAATATTTCATAATTTAGCAAAAAGAGGTGTATTTTTTTGAGCTGAGTAATGAAAGATATTAACAATCGCTAAGAATTTTGCCTGTAATAATCCGCTCCTCAATTTCAACCAATTTATCCCACATGTGCGATTGCTTAAAGTGGCTGAAGTCTGAAATGGGAATATAGCGTTTGAACCTGTCGAACATTTTAAAATTCCAGCTAATCTCTCTGTTTTCAATCAGCTCCTTCCAGTCCCATTTATCAATGAACTGTTCAATGATTTCGGATGTAACGAAGCAGGCATGTCGTGAAATTGATTTCCAGTTCCAGCTCGATTCGAAACTCTTTATTAAGTTCCAGTCAATTTGCTTTGCTTCACGATAGTTTGTGTCGATAATAGACTCGGATAGAGCATTCCAGTTAATTCGAGACCTAAACTTTTCGATAGTCTCTGCGGTCCAAGGAATGCTTTTGTTTTCGCACAGCTCATTCCAGTCCCAGCTATCGGCGTACTGCTCTATCAACTTTTCACTCCAGGGTACCTCTGAACTGGCAGATACTTTTCTCCAGGCATCGTTCTCCCTAATTCGCTTAATAAACTCCTCCTCAAAGGATTGTAGCTCGTTTCGTGATGTCATAATAATACCTCCATAGTTTAAGTTAGCTTATGAAGCAAATCTAATGAGAGGTGACGTCAAAGAATGGCGCCGGGATTTTTTGCGGTTAAAATTTCTTTTAGTTTTTTGGCTACCTCCTCAATATCCCTAATCGAGCTTCGCAATCTGCGATATCCAATTATTCTGTAACCGTTACATTCTGCATAGCAGAAATGCTTGTTGATTATTACATTGCAGCTTCGGTTTTTAACAACCCTGTCGAAGGCGCTTTTCCCCTCGCATATAATTATCTCGGGTTCAACCATTTCAATTAATCTGTTCAGCCAATCACTGCTCTTCTTGTATAGCTTAAACTCTTTCAGCTTACTGAGCATTTTATATAGATTGACTTCGTTCTGCGTTGCCAAAAAGAAGCAGTTCGTTTTCACGGTGTCTGCAAGGTGATTGCTGCAGCCCGCCAACTCGAAAAGTTTCCTTGTGTTGATTGCCAATGCGTACTTATAGCAAGGGTAAGCATACTCGAGTTTTTCCTGAATATCGAGTTTCCGAACCCTTTTCCCTTGCTGTTTGTAGTAACCCTCTCCGGGATTGATTCCAATAAGCATAATCTTGGGCTTATGGATAAGATTGGAGAATAGAATTTGAACTCCTCTGTAGTATTTTTCGATTCTCTTCATGGCATCCTCGTCCGATTCTATCTCCTGAATGGAAGAATCAACCTCTTCTTTAAGTTTATTATACTCCAAATACAGCTTGGTGAGTTCTGGTTTTAGGTGCTTTTTAATACCAATTCTATCGGATGAAATTGAGAAGCTAGGTTCGTACTCCTCTCGCTTTCCTGTTTTCTCAATTTTCTCGAAGATGTAATTCAGATCTTGTAACTGCTTAAAGTTGGGCAGGTACTTCAAGGCGCCGTGCCTGATATCCTCATCCTGAGCACTGAAAATACAATGCTCAATGAATTGAAAGAATCTGGCATCCTTTGAATTTCCAGCCTGCACAAGTAACCGCTTTTGATTATCGGGGTTCTTAAAGTTTGTAAATGCATAAATCAATTCATCGCAAATAATTTCATCATTATCACACGTTCGAACTTTGTGGGCTAAACTATCAAAACCTTCGGCAATTAGTATCTCCGATATCTCTGTTAGGTAGTTCATAATTATTGGTTTGAGTGTAGCGTTTCAAAGAATTTCTTTTTAATCTGCATTTCGATTTCGCTTAACCCGTAGAAGAAGAAAAACAGGAAGCCATCGTCGTGCACAAAGCATGGTTTTGTAATACTAAGGCTACTTGCCAGCTCTAAATGTTCGATGCATTCGCGTTCCCTGGCTCGGTAAACAGCTGCGTACTCAAAATTCTGATCTTTTACTGCTTCCAACTTTTTGAGCTGGTGTTTATACATACTCTCTTCATTATACTTCACAAGATCGACAAGGATAAACCTAAGTTTATGTTTATTCTTCAAACTTTCCAACAAGCTACTCCAATCAGCAGAAACCTTTTCCTGCTGGTTAAGCAATGCGTTTAAATCATTTATTTTACGTTCAACTGAATCCATTACAATGGTTTTTGCCAAAGGTAGGGTTTGGTTGCGCCAAAGGGTGACGTTTAGAAAAATGTTTTAATAAAACTAAAACCCAATCCGCTTTGCATTCGTTCGAGTTAATTGCTCTGCTTTGCAGAATTCAACTATCCTTTCCAGCGATGGTTGTGAGCCAAAAACCACCTCTTCCATCTCGCTTTTTCGAACAATGTTGTCGATTTGACCTCCAGAGAGGTCGAACGATTCAGCAAGCGTTTTGCAATGCAAAGGGGAGAGGTTTGGCAATTTCGATTGCCAGATTTTAATTTTTGCAAATATATCGGGTTTCTGGAGTTCTATCTTGAAGAGGAAACGCCTGTCGAAAGCCTCATCTATGTTGGCTATTAGGTTTGTTGTAGCGATGAAAATGCCAGTGAAGCTCTCCAGCTCCTCAAGTATAATATTCTGTATGGCATTCTCGGTTTGGCCTACGCTCGATTTGGTTACATCCTTTCGCTTCGAAATAATGGCATCGGCCTCGTTGAAAAACAGGATTGGGGTTACTGGCTTATCCTTTGAGTACTGATAGTAATCTGAGAAAATGCGCTTGATAACCTTTTCGCTCTCGCCAAACCAGAAAGATTTCGATTGGCTGATATCCACTTTTATAATTTCGCGGTTAGTTGCCTTGGCCACCTGGTAAACGGTTTCGGTTTTACCCGTTCCCGGCGATCCGTATAACAAAACAGTTACTCCTGTGGGGAGATTTTTTTCCAGCAACCGTTTTTTAACTCTATTTGTATTTGAATCTTCAAGCAGTTTGTACAGCATGTTCAATTGTACTCGATCGACCTCGTTGAAGAACAATTCTTTGCGCTGGATATTTTCGGGTGTTAAAATATTTCCGTTTTTGGGCTTTCTGATGTAAAGCTTTACCCCTTCTTCCTGCAGAATAGCTGCAGCAAAATCGGTAATTCTAATCTCGGTTTCGCTGAAAAAAGTTGCCTCATCCACCTCAATGAGATTCTGCTTAACCAATGGGTTATCTCCGGAGATAATCTGCTGGATGTAACTGACCCTTTCCGAAGCACGGTCGAACATATTTTCAACGGGTACTGAGAGTTGAATGGAATCAAACCCATTCAGGGATTTCCACACAAGGTTGAAGAATAGAAACAGGTCCTCTCTGGAAAGACCAATGCCTTTTATCCTATTAACCACAGGGAAATGCTTGTACCTTTTGAACATATCTGACACTTCCAGAATCAGTAATCGGGCGCGGGTTTCCTGATCCCTTTTGGCATCCGTCATCTTCTCCATTCTTTCGAGCAGATCCATTAAGGTTTCAATCCTATTGTCCTCAAGGTCTGGCAATTCTCTCCCCTGGAGTAAGGCTTCAGTAACTCTCTCATCAACAGTAAGCTGATCGTTTGAGAGGAAAACTGATGGGCGGTGTCCGGAGCGCGTACGTTTAACAATCCCCTTTTTGCAGAGAGATTCAAACTCATCCGAGAAATCGAGAAGTTTAACGGGGTTACATTCGAAGTGCTCAACCAGATCCTTAATGTCAACCGTGTCGCCCTTGTAGTTTAGGGTGAAGATGTGGGCAATAAGAAACGCTTCGCGCTTGGTTGAGCTAAAGTAATCAGCAATGCACGACAAATCATTGTCGATTTCGGGAAAAAGTGATGGGTTGAGCTTGCTCTCCTTCGATTTCTCAAAAATATTGCCGATACTCTGTAGTAGCTTTGTTTTTAAGGTTTTGTCCATGATTATGCTTTTGGGACAAAGCTACGCTAGTAAGGCGACAATACATGACGTAGTTGATTTTTATCTTTATTAAATTTTTGAGCAAAGTTTAAAAATATCGGAAGAAGATCGCGTATAAAATATTAAAGGCCAACTTGTAAAGTGTTGTGCAAATTATGACTTTCATTAGTTTTTGCATGTTTAAAAAAGATAAAGTACAATGTTCGAAGAAACAAACAGCAAACCATACATAACACAAGCAAAATAATCGATCTCCTTTAGTGTGAAATCCCAGATAGAAACGAAGCTCTCCTCAATATCCCAGCCTTTCATTCTGTAATCGATTATAAAGTAATTGGCTACCCATATAATAATGAATCCCAGCATAGCAACAAGAAACAAGTTCAAACTGGTTTCAATGTAAAGACTTGGTATGTATACCATTAAGAATGATAGCCCGAATGAGAATATTGCCCTAAGAACTGTGCTGATAACTCGCATATTTTTAACAATAATGGTATATCAAAAAGAAA
>Ga0209408_1001387_pt1 | contig 15254 bp, 12 predicted proteins | sample AD_UKC107_MetaG_FD_184422 | JGI IMG/M metagenome (GOLD analysis project Ga0209408, IMG submission 184422) | Active sludge microbial communities of municipal wastewater-treating anaerobic digesters from Hong Kong - AD_UKC107_MetaG (SPAdes)... | ecosystem: Engineered > Bioreactor > Anaerobic >... | reverse complement strand
GCATTTGTCGTTTTCCACTCCAATGTAGCTACATCCCCATAAGGAATTTCTCCCTCAGGGGTCACGGACAACTCCAGGGTGGGTTGAAGCTCAGGTTCCACCTCAGGTGGTGGTGGCGGTTCCTTTTCACAGCCGCACACCAGTAAGCCACCGGCAAGCAGGAGCAGGGCTGTTAGCGGGGTGAGGAAGTGTTTTTTCATCGGCAAGTGGTGTTTTTGTTTCAGGGTTATTGCGGGATTATTGGGTGGCTTGTCAAGGATTGTGTTTGGGTTGCTGCTAGATGGGATCGGTGGGAGTGTCTGAGGCGTGTTTGTAGATTTGGTCACACCAGACTGGCTGCCCATTATAACTACTTTGATAAGAGATGATCATCTGTTCTTGGTTGACTTGAAGTTTATTGGTTGAGCCGTTAATAACAATAGTGTTACTGTCAGGGACCGACCAATATACAACTACCGTGGGATAATCAGAGTTAATATACCTGCCATCTCTATGGAAATTAGTAATTACACTTAATAATTCAGGGGCAACTTCCCAGCGGTTCAAAATCTTTCCATCTAAACTAGACCTTCCTAATGAATCATATCTCCAAGGATAGTATGAGACGAGGCCAAAGGTGGAGGTTGTCCAGTCGCCGACCTGGACTTCTTGCTCGTCGGTAAAGGTATAATCACCAAAGTGGCCGGTTAAGGTATACTTCATACTAGCAAATAACCTGTATGTATTTGCACCTGATAAATACTTTACCTTTTCCCCGTTAAGGTATACCGGATTGACATTGGCGGTTTCCCAGGTCACCATACAGGTATTGCCGTAGGGAAGGATGGTGTCGGAGGGCTCGACTGTTAATTTGACATAGGGTGAGGCAACAAAGGCAACATCCAGGGCAATATCGGAAGTGATGTTGGGGAGCAAATAGGTGGTGGCCGCGTTTGTCAAGGTGACCGAATGGTCAAATCTCGCATTGGCCTTGATGGTATGGAGGCTGTTCCCCGGCTCGGGAGTGATGGTAAAAGTGCAGGATTCCCCGGTAGGCACAACGGCCACTTGCAGGGGACTGACCGATCCGCTGCCATGGACGGTAACGGTTACCATATGGCCTTTCTGGCACGAGGCCAGGGCAAGAAGAAGGACAGCGAAGCAGAGACACTTTCTCATAGGCATGGCGTAAAAGAAGATACCAGACAGGGTGCCAAACGAGCCAAAACCAAAGATAAAAAAAAAGGTGAACCATTCACCATCAGAAGACTATGGCGCAAGATGTTTTGAATTCGGTAGATATGACTTTGAGAATGGTCGGAAACAGCGGGAAATTGGAAAATTGATCCGAGTTGCAGGATGAAGATCAAGAGCGTGTAAGAGCGGCAACAGAAACAGCGGTAACGGAAAAACTTTGACCCCGGGGGAAGGTGATTAGAAAATGGTGGGGTATTCAATAATTGTTTGTCCCGCCTGTCCCACTTGTCCCAGGTGTCCCATTCTTATGAGTGGGACAGTATATCTTTTATTATAAAGAATTTCTTATCTTTGTTTCGCAAACCAGACATATGAGGTCTGTTTTTGTGTGCATGAAGCATCCCGGAATACATTTTCTTGGGATGCTTATTTATTAAGTCGGGGATATGGTCGGGGATTTTTATAAAGCAAAAACACAAGTAATTTACAGTAAAATACTTGTGGTTTCTTGTTGTGATCCGGTTGGGATCAGGAAGTGGTTTGGTGGTGGAATGGGTAATGTCCCACGGTGTCCCGGGTGTCCCCCCTGTCCCACTTGTCCCGGTATGAGAAGTGGGACAACTCATTCACCAAGCGAAAAATGTTGCCTGATAGGGCACTATCCGTATAATTTTATTTCCATTTGGATTTAATACAATTTCCGCCTTCTGGTATTTTGAGTTCGCACGGTAAATCAGCGTGAGTAATTCTATCGTTTCCTTTTTCAGGCTTTCACCTACCGTATACTTGTACTCCCTGTTAAAGTCCCTGGTGAACTGAAAAATGGACAAAAGCAAATCGTATGTCGCCTTGTATACCGGTAATTCATTATACTGACCCAAAATTCAAAAAATCAAATAGTCAAATAGTCAAATAATCAAATAAATTAATCTTAATCCCGCAAGCAACGGACAGAAAACCCGGTCTCCTTATAGAAGTAGTACCTGGCTACGCCGCTGTAAAGGTAGGTCAGGGTGCGGGTCCAGGCGGTATCCTCACTGTGCTGGGTAGAACTCCACCAGTAGCCGTCGACCCCAACGGTGCTGAAGGGTCCATTAGTATCGCGGTAACCACCCGGAAGGGCTGAGAAACCTGATTTGTTTCTGAATGCGTCATAAGCGGTCTTGGAATTGCCAATCGTTCCTGTATTTGTTGAAGAGCTCCATCCGTTAGCACTTGCCAAGGATATAGCAATTTTTTCTCTAAAATTACCCCCCCCTACAGAGCCATCATAGTTATGACCATTATTGGCTAAATAAGTTTCCAGTTGTGTCCATTCTGCATCACTGGGTACATGCCAGCCCTTGGGACATAAAATTCCCGACTCAACAGCGTACCAGTTATATAAAGCGCCGTATGTGTTTTTATTATCTATATCATTGTCACACCAACAATAACCTGGTCTACTTGCATCATTCCACTGTTCTTCACTAGTTATATTTGCAATGCTGCTGCCATCGTTAAATTTTGTGGTTCTTAGATTTTCAACCATCCAAACCTGCTTCCCAATCTTTATTTCAGTATAAACATTGCCGTCAATATCTTTTATTTTTTTCTTAAATAGACGTTTAATTTTTGGAATGAGTGAGTTATTACTTTTATCTGTTTTACCAGTTAATTGATTTTTTTCTTTATTGCCTTCCCCTTCATCTTGTAGTCTTGTCCATCTGTCAATATCATCCCCAGAACTAACTATTAGAGTATTAGTATTTTTGTCATAAGTTATTGTTGTTCCCATAATACCAGACTGAACTAAATTGTTCTCTTTAGTAATTGTGTAAATACCATCTTGGTTAAAAGTACCTTCAACTAAAAAGCTTTCATTAACCCTTGTTATATTCATCTCCCAATAGGTGTATTTGAGCTTTAGAGCCCATTTACCTAAATATTCCGATCCACTTGGTGTGTTAGAACAAGCAAATACTAGTAATAGAGAAGTAATGATTGATAATAGTTTAAATGTTTTCATTTTGATTGATATTTTTTGTGTTCATAATTGCCTTCCTGCCCTACACAGTATAGTATAAGATATCTGATATGCAGTATAATTGAAAATAATCATCAGATAGATGAATTCTACTGTACATTATTTTATAACCTTTATTGGTACAAAAAGGAACAGTTGGAACGTCAAATGGAAAACTTATTGGAATCTGAATTAGAACTAACGAAATTAATGAATTATTCATAAAGTTTCAAGTATGACTTTGAATTTGACGTTGTTATTCTTTCAATATATATTTTTTCTGATATCTGGAAAAATTTCATTCCAGATGATGATTTTTAATTAAATTTCGACATTAACAAATGATATAAAGACCCACTTGTCCCACCTGACCCGGTACGGGGAAGTAGGATAGGGGGAACAGGGAGGCCAAACGAAAACTGTTGTCCTTAACACAAAGGTTTAGACAGTGCCTAAGAATATTCTGGACAGTGTCAATTAATAGTATTTATATTCTCTAATCTCTAAAGTTAATGGTTCTTCACTTTCTTCAGAAACATAAATAAGTCTTTTTGTCCAGTTTTTATGATCATCAAAAGCGAGATATTCATATTTCCTAAAGTATGTAATTTCTCCCTTTTTATCAGTTGATTTTTCCCTTAACAAATTGCCATCTTGGTCATATTCCAAAAATGTAACTTCCTCTTCAACTTTGTCTTCAAATAACTGAGTTTGTACTTTTATAATTCTACTATTTTCGAAATACGATTTTCCATATTGAATTTTTTCACCGTCTTTATTATATGTGATATATTCTCGTTCATCTTTAGAATTTGAAATATATTTCGTTTTTGACGTCAATTCACCGTCAGAGTCATAATATTCTTGTTCAATTACTGCCCCGTTTTCTCTTTTGAAAATCACTTTTCCATCTAAATCATTGTACTTGTCAAGGTATTCTACCAATTGAAGATTTCCTTTATTATCAAAAGATAAACGCCGATGACCGGAAGAATAATAAATTCCTTTATCCCATTCACCAAACTTCTTTTCTGGTTTGTAAAGAAGTTCTAAAAAAGTCTTAACTTTTCCATTAAGTCCTTGTTTTTTCCAATCATTGTTAGAAGAACAAGAAGTCAGTAGTCCAATGGTTAGCAATAACAATGGAATTCTTAAATAGTTTTTACTTGTCATGTCATTATTTTTTATGTTTGATAACTTATTTATTGATTCAATTTTCAAAATACTATAACTGTATTATGCTTCTTTTTCCCTCCCCGCCAACTCTGCACAGTTATCCGACGGAGCATCTACCCAACACAAAATAATGGGACATTATAGGGGTGCGGTTTTAGGGACTTATAGGTATAGGGAACTAGTGAGCATTCAAGAAATCATTTGGCTATTTATCCGGGAGCGATGGGGCATCTTAACAAGGTGGACAAAATATTAGTAAATTGAATATCGTAAACTGTTATTTAAGATCGTTTTCTTTGCTTCCTCGCTCAGAATTTTATTTATAGTCGTTTTCATGTCCTCGCCACGAAGTCCACGTGCTACAATAGTTCCATCGGGACCAAAGAGGATGATGTAGGGTATCCCGTCTATTCCGTAGATATCTATGGGTATGCTCTGTGCGTTGATAATGGAAGGCCAGATAATGCCAAGTTCTTTTATGGCTTTCTTTGTTGCAGCAGGTTGTTCCCATACAGCAACCCCAAGTACAGTAAAGTTATCACCGTTGTATTTCTCATAAATCTCTTTGATATGAGGGATCTCACGTTTGCAGGGTCCGCACCATCCGGCCCAGAAATCTACCAGGACATATTTTCCTTTTCCAATATAGTCAGAGAAGGAGACACTTTGTCCGTCGGAGTTTTCAATGGTGAAATCGGTGAACATCATGCCTTCTGATGTCTGTTTGAGCGCCTGGCGCTGTTTGATGATTTTCTGAATCGGTCCCCTTGAGGAAACTGTTTCCCCTGCCTGTTCAAAAAAGGTATCCAATGAATCGGATTCGCCGTAATTAGAAAGATACATCAAGGCCCTCATACCAATATCATTATTGGAGTTGGCTTTGAAAATGCCGCCAATTTCCTGTGTGAATTTCGGCGTCCAGACGGTCTTCATAAATTCTTCTTCGTCTTCGCCCTGGTAATTCATGACCTCACCCATAAGCTGGTTATACTTTTCCATAAGACCTCCCAGCCGGGAGTTCAGGAGAGTGCCTTTACCATAAGATAAGGCCCCTCTTTCACTGCTTACATTCACGGTAATGTTGCCTTTTTCCAGCATAATGAAGCCCCTTCCATTTCCGCTGGCTACCATGCAAAGGGTTGTGTTTTCGGCTTCTCCTTTAAATATCGCCTTTTGGTCTGCAATAACAGTACTGTCAAGTATACTCCCGTCGTGCACAGCGGAAAGGTAAACGGTCTTTCCCTTGAACGAACCGTCGGGGAATGTGGCAGTAACAGTATATGATTGTGCTACAATTGATATGGGAAGAATAGTACTAATAAAAAAAGTAATAATGAAGTATATACGCAGCATGGTATTAAATTTAATATTGATAAAAAAAACATCAGATAATGTCTAATAAAATTAGTACTCAAACAATAACGTTTTTACTAATCTGAATGTTTTGATATTGTTATACAAAAAAATAGACAAATAGTCTAAAAAATTAATCTTAATCCCTTAAGCAACGGACAGAAAACCCGTACCCCTTACTGCTGCGGCTCCTGAAGACGGTGCTGTCAAAGTGGACCAGTCCCCGTTCCAAGGCTTTATCTTTACCGTACTTTGATTCCGTAGAACTCCACCAGTAGCCGTAGACCCCTATGGTGGTGAACGAGCCATCGTCGTAACGGCAGCCACCCGGAAGGGCTGTGAAACCATATGTATCGAAGGCATCGATATTGTCTGCCTGCCAGTGGCGTGTTCCGGTTTCTTTCAGTTTACCACCTTCGTCTGTACCGCGGCTCCCAAAGTCGTCTGCAGCTTCCTGATTCATACCCAGGTACATTTCCAATTGTTTCCACTCATCATCACTGGGTACATGCCAGCCCTTGGGACATAAAATTCCCGACTCAACAGCGTACCAGTTATATAAAGCGCCGTATGTGTTTTTATTATCTATATCATTGTCACACCAACAATAACCTGGTCTACTTGCATCATTCCACTGTTCTTCACTAGTTATATTTGCAATGCTGCTGCCATCGTTAAATTTTGTGGTTCTTAGATTTTCAACCATCCAAACCTGCTTCCCAATCTTTATTTCAGTATAAACATTGCCGTCAATATCTTTTATTTTTTTCTTAAATAGACGTTTAATTTTTGGAATGAGTGAGTTATTACTTTTATCTGTTTTACCAGTTAATTGATTTTTTTCTTTATTGCCTTCCCCTTCATCTTGTAGTCTTGTCCATCTGTCAATATCATCCCCAGAACTAACTATTAGAGTATTAGTATTTTTGTCATAAGTTATTGTTGTTCCCATAATACCAGACTGAACTAAATTGTTCTCTTTAGTAATTGTGTAAATACCATCTTGGTTAAAAGTACCTTCAACTAAAAAGCTTTCATTAACCCTTGTTATATTCATCTCCCAATAGGTGTATTTGAGCTTTAGAGCCCATTTACCTAAATATTCCGATCCACTTGGTGTGTTAGAACAAGCAAATACTAGTAATAGAGAAGTAATGATTGATAATAGTTTAAATGTTTTCATTTTGATTGATATTTTTTGTGTTCATAATTGCCTTCCTGCCCTACACAGTATAGTATAAGATATCTGATATGCAGTATAATTGAAAATAATCATCAGATAGATGAATTCTACTGTACATTATTTTATAACCTTTATTGGTACAAAAAGGAACAGTTGGAACGTCAAATGGAAAACTTATTGGAATCTGAATTAGAACTAACGAAATTAATGAATTATTCATAAAGTTTCAAGTATGACTTTGAATTTGACGTTGTTATTCTTTCAATATATATTTTTTCTGATATCTGGAAAAATTTCATTCCAGATGATGATTTTTAATTAAATTTCGACATTAACAAATGATATAAAGACCCACTTGTCCCACCTGACCCGGTACGGGGAAGTAGGACAGGGGGAACAGGGAGGCCAAACGAAAAACTATTATCATCTATATAAAAGTTTAGACTGTTTCCATTTTATGCCCCTTATTCTAGGCACATTGTCATCTTCAACTTCCTCCCATCAGTATTATTCATTTGTCCGATGTAACAGTTGCCTTGCAATGTTAAACTACAATTTGCTGAAACATTATTTCCTGTATATTCAATTAGTTCAATCCGCCCATTTCCAAGATCATTTCCAGTCAAAGAGTAAGTAATGTTAGACCTATTCGGATAGAAGTACGATCCTATTATCGTACCGTCAGTATACCAAGTTAAGCTATAGGAAGCTTCAAGCTTTCCAACGTTACCGGAATATTTTTTTGTTATCGAATTTCGTTTTATAATATTAGAAGAGTTATAATTACTTTTTGAATACTTAGTAGTATTGTAATACTTCGTCTTCCCTCCATCATCAGAAATTACGCCTGGCTCTATATACGTTATCTCTGTGTAGGTTCTGTCAGGTGAATATTTGTCAAATGGTTCTACCAATTTATTTCCCTTTGCCTCTGTTAAGAAAGTAAAAGTGTAATCTTCAAATTGATGTGTTAAAACTAAATAGTATTTGCCGTTTTTTGAAATTTTGATTTCTCCATTTTGATTCTTCCAATACCCTAAAAATTTTTCAGCAACTTCATTATATCTATAATATATATCATCATTAATTGATATGTAATCACCGTCACGAAAATATGTAGCGTAAGTACCACCGTCAATACCCAACGAAACAATATGTAAAAGATCCCCTTGAAGACTGGCAAATTCTGTTAAAGGATAGTTAGGATCTCCAATCCATGTAACATTTATACCTTGTGATGTAGAATCAATACTCAATGCACCAAAATCACCCCTCCTTGTTTTTGATTTCCATGTTCCATAAAATCCTTTTAACCGATAATCATGATTTGTTTCAAAAAATTTATAGTAGTCTACACCATTTATTATAAGCCTAATATTTAAGGAATCGTTATAATCCAATACTAAGTTACCTTCTTCTGATTCAAATGTATTGACTGGGACATAAACTCTTATTTGCTTTCCTATTCCTTTATTGTCACGATATGATAATATATCGCCTTTCTTACTGGCAGAATAAGAGTACTGAAGTTTGCCACTTTTATTAAAAATATCTACAATGTACAAAGAGTCATTTTTCGATATTCGCAAATCGTTTTCATAACATGTCCATTTGCCGATAAAAGGATCAATAAAGTCATTATTTGTGCAACCTATTACAAATTGAGCACAGACAATGATTACATAAATAATTTTTTTCATAAAAACAGTTTTAATTTTAAATTTTTTATACTTAACACAGTTTCAAATTAAGTTAGTAAGTCATGACAGTGCCTTCAAAAAAACATTAACGTCTTAACTAATCTAAATGCTTTGATATTGCAGTACAACAAATTGACAAATAGTCTATTAGTCAAATAAATTAATCCTAATCCCGTAAACAACGGACAGAAAAACCGAAATTTTTATCGAAGCAGAATCTGCGTAAGTAACTGATACCGTACAGGTTATGTCCCCAGGCCTTGTCCGTATCATACTGCTTAGAACTCCACCAATTGCCGCCGGACCCAATGTAGTTAAAGGTTCCATCGAGCTCGCGGTAACCACCTGGAAGGGCAGTAAAACCACTTTCGTTTGTGGCTGCCTTGTTTTTGCTATCCCAATGAGAGGTTCCTGTTTCTTTCAGTTTATCAGCTACATCTGATTCTATCCACTGGTCGTAATCTGCATCTTCTTGTGATATACCAAGGTATATCTCCAATTGTGTCCATTCTGATTCACTGGGTAAATGCCAGCCGTCAGGACAAATGCCTTGTATCCCACTGGGATTTGCGTCGCTGCTTTCTGCCCCATTCATAGCTGCCGGCCAGTTATAGAGGACACCGTAGGTTTGGTAATTGGCTGTTTTTTTGGCGTTAGTTACATTTGTGCCGTCGTAACCGTAAACGTAATAATAGGGATCTGATCCATGACCCTCGGCTTCTGAGCCTGTGGCCGGGCCAACCAAAGACGGCAGATATGCCAGGTTTTCTGCCATCCATACCTGCTCACCAATGGTTACAGTTTTATACACTTTGCCATCCCGGCTATCGGTAAAGGTATTGGGAGCATCTTGCGGTGTGAAGGAATAAATGAATACCAATGTGAATAAGAAAATAATAATTTTTTTCATCTTTATATTCAATTTAGTTTATTGATCAACCATATATTTTGAAAGGTTTTAGTTTTGGTTTTAATAATCATTCACTAATGTCCGGTTAAGGATAAGTTAAAAATTTATAATTTGTTTATATATAATCAATTATAACGTTGAAATCATTTAGCCGATTTGAATTCATGCATTTGATTTTCTCCAAAAATTCATTGACTGCATTCAGGCAAGAAAGTTTTTGCACAACTTATGATGTTTGGATCTGAGATGGTCTAATTTTTCAGATATACTTCATCTAAATAATTTGATAGAGTTAAGAAATTGATTGACAGAGTTCCATAAAATATGTAGAGTAATATTTTTCATTTTCACAGTATTAAGAATTAAATGTTTATTGCAATATACTTTAACTGAAAGGAACTCTCTGACAAAAAAAAGCAATACTAATCCGAATTCCTTAAGCAACGTACAGACAAACCGTATTCCTTGTCGGACACGATTCTATCAACACCGCTTAGATGGTAATACAATGTTCGATTCCAGGCATTGAATTTATTGGGCGCCGTAGAACTCCACCAATTACCATCACGCCGAATGACTGAAAATTCTTTACCGCTGTGACGACACCCACCGGGAAGAGCAATAAAGCCACTCGAACCTGTTGCACCTTCATTTGGGCTATACCAATGTTCTGTTCCAGTCTCTTTCAATTTACCCCCCTCATTTGTTCCTCTATAATAAGTAGCATTTGCTTCTGCATCAGTCATACCAAGGTATTTTTCCAATTGCTTCCACTCTGCATCGCTGGGTAAATGCCAGCCCGTTGGACATGCACCTTGTACACCACTAGGATTAGCACTGCTACTGCTTGCTCCTGCCATAGCAGCTGTCCAGTTATAAAGCACACCGTAAGTTTGATAGTTAGCTGTGGCTTTAGCAGCACTTACATTTGAACCATAGTAATCGTACACGTAGTAATATGCTTTGTTATTAGCACCAACATCCGGACCTATTACTTCTGGTAAATATTTCAGATTTTCGTCCATCCAAACCTGATCTCCAATGGTTACTAATTTGTACACATAACCATCACGTTGATCGGTAAATGTTTCCTTCTTAGTATAGAAATGTCTTGTATAACCATAAGCCGTCCCTTTGGAATTTGTGGCATAAGCCCTTACATAATAACCTGTATAGGGGGTAAGGTCTGTCAGATGGCCTGTGAAAGATCCTTTACCAGTACCACTTGTAGTTTTAAAGTCTGATATGGTCGGGTCCTCTGAAGTACTCCAGCAAATACCACGTTCTGTGATGCTGGCACCACCATCCGCTGTTACATCACCTGAGACAGTAGCCGTTGTAGCAGTGATGTCGGTGATATCGCCTGTACTGACTGAAGGAGTACTTACATCAAGTGTTTTGAAGGATTTATTTTCTCCATATCCCGTTCCTGCAGAATTTGTGGCATACGCCCTTACATAATACACTGTATTGGGCTTAAGGCCTGTCAAATATTCTGAGAAACGATTATTGTATCCGTTCCATGCTGTCTTCGAATTTGAAGTCGTGGGATTCTCAGATGTGTTCCAACAGAAACCTATCATTGTGGTCTTGTCGTCCTGTGCTGATGACGCCTCACCCCAACACAAAGCTGAAGTGGATGTGATTGTAGTTACATATAATGTTGTAACTATTGGCTTTCTTTTTTCAGTTTCTGACCCGGGATTGTTCTCAGAGCCATCAGTAATATCCGTAGGATCACAGGAAAAGAGTACTAAGCCCATGATTAAGAAAACTATTTTTTTCATAATTGATAGTTGAGGCTAATAATAACTAATTAAACCACTGCCTTGTCCAAGTGTCTTCAGTTGTTTCATACGACTTTATCTCCTGAAGAGTGAAAGTATTAAGGCCAGTTATTTTAAATAAATAATTCTTGGGAAAATAAAGAACGCCATATCTATCTGCAATACAAATTTGTTTTCCATCTTTAGAGACTCTATAGTAAGCGTCATTGGTATATGGTGTTTCGCCGGATGTAATTATTTCAATGCCAATTCGACCGTGAGTCTCAATAGGTGTATGATCGGCCCAATCTTCTAAATAATAGGGTTGTTCGAAATGGGGGGCGAACGTCATTGTTGTATTGTGGTTGACAAAAGCTCCATTATCCAGAAATAAAAATACTGCCTGTTGAGCAGCTGTGTAGTATTGAACTTGATCTTGTTTACTGCACGAAACAAATAAAAGAACAGAAGAGAAGATCATAAATAATGTAATTTTTTTCATAGTTATTTGTTTAGAGAAAATTATTGTTAATTGTGATGTTTATGTTATTCAAAAAAATCAATAAAACTTTTACTAAAGATTAAAGTATAAGCCCCAACGAAAAGCCAATATACCCATCATCAAGATCCATATACCTGGGCCTATATCCTAACAATTCATAACTTAATGCCAGATGCATCCCGAACTTATGTCCTAGTTTGAAACTTATTCCTAAAGATGGACTCAGATATAAACCGCCGTCATAATTAGGATGAAAAGTGTAACCGCAACCTAAAGCAATAAACGGAGATACGCGGCGAGGAACAAACCGGGTTCTTATATCAAGAAATACAGGAATATAGGGACGGAAACGACTACCCGCCTCAAATCTAATACCTGCTCCTATGCCCAGAGATAACCGTTTAAATCTTATACTATTGATCATTTGAAGTTTCAGAAGACCGAAATCTAAATCGTCAGGAAAAGCAACATATCCGATTTCGATTATTCCTTGATACCCTCTGGGGAAGTTCTTCTCGTTTGTTTGTACTGTGGATTCAGACGCGTCTTGGTCTACGACACCTTCTTTTGCGATCTCAATTATTTCATCATTGCTGAAAAGTAAAACATTTTTTTCATCAAGTTGGATTTTTACAAACTTACCAGCTTCCTGTTCTATGATCTTACCCCTGACAGTATTGCCATTTTTCAGATATACTACATCTAAATAATTTGATTGAGCTAATAAATTGATTGACAGAATTCCTAGCAACAAACAAAGTAATATTTTTTTCATTTTAGTTGATAATTAGTTTGTCTTGATTTATAGTAATATGGAGTATTTCCACATCTGCTTTTTCTTATAACTTAAGATTTGCCAGACTAATAATAGCTATAAGCAATGCCCAAAAATCTGAATTCAGTTCCTTCATGGCTGGTAACAGGAACAATAGCATAAAGTATAGGAGCTCCTAATTCAGCAGCTTGTTTTTTTGCTTCTTCAATTACTTTTGCTTCCATATATGAACCTGGTTGATATGTAATTTTCTTAGTCTCAAAAACTACAATATCCCCCTTTTTTACAAGACCCTCCACCTCCGAAGCATCATATGTTAGTGTAACTTTTTCCCAATCATCCTCATCATTAATAACTGGTATTGTTACATTATTGCAGGATTCTTTGCGACCACCAGAGAAAATGATTTCTTTTATAAGATTTTTTGAAAGAGTTATTATTACAGTTTCTTCAGGATATGAAAAAGTGATTTCACGTTCATTAACAGTAATAATTTTTGCACTGATTTTAGTATCGTCAATTTTTACGATCGTGTCATTATTTGTAGTTTGAGCATAGGAAGTACTACATATAACAACAAATAACAAAGTCATTAATTTTTTCATTTTCATAGCATTAAGAATTAAATGTTTATTATTTTTTTACCTGAAAGAAATTCTCTGACAAAAATTGAAGTATAATTAATCCCGTAAGCAACGGACAGAAAACCCGAGCTCCTTGCCGGTGTCGTAGTGCCTGCCTACGTCGCTGCGAAAGTAGCTCAGCTCGCGGCTCCAGGCGTAAAATATATTGTTGTACGGCGTAGAACTCCACCATCTGCCGTAGTCACCAATGTTGACGAAGTAACTATAGCGGTTGACTGTACCATGAGCATAGAGGTAACCACCCGGAAAGGCTGAGAAACCACTTTCGTTGGTGGCCCCAGTGTTTGGGCTGGTCCAATGTGTTGTTCCTGTTTCTTTCAGTTTTCCCCCTTCGTCTGTACCTCGCCACCCAAAGGCATATGCTAGTTCCTGACTCATCCCAAGGTACATTTCTAATTGTTTCCACTCATCATCACTGGGTAAATGCCAGCCTTCAGGGCAGGCTGTCAGTGCCGCATGCCAGTTATACAACACCCCATAGGTTTGGTAATTGGTTGTGGCTTTAGCTTTAACTACACTTGTGCCATAATAGCCATAAACATAACAATATGAATCTGAGTAAGATTCTGTTTCCGACCCAACCACAAACGGCAGATACGCCAGGTTTTCTGCCATCCATACTTGTTCACCAATGGTTACTGTTTCATACTGATTACCATCGCGGGAATCGGTAAAACTCCCTTCGCCCGGGTCTTGATCCTGTTGTGTTTTAAAAGTTCTCTGCGCCCCATAGGCTGTCCCTTGAGAATTTGTGGCATATGCCCTGACATAATAGGTGGTGTTTGGGGAAAGGCCAGTGATATTGCTGGTATAAGTTCCCAAACCAGTGCCGTTTGTTGTTTTTGAGTTGGCTGTGGTAGGATTCTGCGATGTGCTCCAGCAGACGCCGCGGGCTATCACAGCAGCACCACCATCGGCTATTACATTACCGGAACAGGTGGCTGTTGTGGTAGTGATAATGGATACCGTACCTGTGCTGACAGAAGGTATAATAGAATCAGGATTTTCCTGAGGGCCACAGGAAAACAACAGCAATCCTATGGAAAACAGTAAGACAATCTTTTTCATTATTGTAAGGTTTTATTTATATCATTGGGTTATAAAATGTTGGCAAATTAATCTATAGACTGCACTCGGTTATTTTGACAGTAAAACACGATTGTGAAACAACAATTTTCTACAGTGACGTGCCAATTAATTAGGTTTTCCAACCAATGGATAAAAGAAAATTCCAGCGCAGAAATCCCTTTCACAGCACTATGAGAAAAAGGATAGGCGTAACTTAGGTTTTGAAAAAAACGTGATGCACAATTGGTAGAAGAAAAAAAAATGCCATCCGCCTTTTGTCTGATTTGACTGATGATAAAAATTGTAGACATTATCTAGCAGTTGTATAAATATAGTCTTAAAAACCAATCCAACAGAACCAATTCTTGTGGTTGGTGAATATCACTTTGATTCCGGTAGGTTTGGGTTTGATTTTGGTAATATTGGCGCTTTAGAATGCTGTAACGGGCTGAATATTAAAAATGCATACGGGAACAATGCAGCAAAAGAGCGATTACCCTACTGTGGCAATCGTTCCCATATGGAAAGATCAGCTAGATAAATAAAAATAAAGCCCCCATATTGGGGGCGGTTTTTACAGCTTATCTATCAAGTCCGCTTTGATGTCGATGTTTATGGTTCTGTACCGGGCGAATGCCCTGCTCCCCTCTTTGTGCCCGCTGAGGCTACCGACCAGGTTGGGATCCTGCACCTTGTTGTAAAGGTTTCCGACGAACGTTCTCCGCGCCAAATGGGAAGAAGCCACAGAGGCAATGCTTTTCTGTTCCACTTCACCGGTTGTGGGATTGATGACAGAGACTTCCCTGGTGATGCCGCAAGCTCGGAAAACCTCTTTGATGTACTCATTGTAACGCTGCTGGGCAATAAGCGGGAACAGGGGCGCATCGGAAGTGGAAGCTGGCATTTTGTCTCTGACCGCTTTGGATAGATTTTCCCGGGAAAAGCGATTATCGACCAGTGCTTCGTCCTTCATATAGTCATACTTCTTCAGGATCG
>Ga0209408_1001386_pt1 | contig 15255 bp, 10 predicted proteins | sample AD_UKC107_MetaG_FD_184422 | JGI IMG/M metagenome (GOLD analysis project Ga0209408, IMG submission 184422) | Active sludge microbial communities of municipal wastewater-treating anaerobic digesters from Hong Kong - AD_UKC107_MetaG (SPAdes)... | ecosystem: Engineered > Bioreactor > Anaerobic >... | reverse complement strand
CGTCGTTTTTTGGGTTTTAATAGTCGTTGTCGTCTTTTATTCGGTAGTTGCCCTATTCTCAAAGAAAGAAGAGAACATGACTTCTTTCTTCGGATTGACCGCGTTGACCGTGAAGTCCGATTCTATGAAAACAACATTTAACAAGGGAGATTTGATTTTTATTACAACGGATTTTGATTCAGAAAATCTAAACCCCGGCGATGTTGTCACGTATCTGGTTACAACGACTGTAAATGGTGAAACAGAAACATATTATAACACCCATAGAATCTCGCGCATTGATGGAGTATTCATTTATACGCAAGGTGATAATCCGGAATTATCTGAGGATCCATATTACATCACTTCAAATGATGTGATCGGAATGTATACCGGAGTACATCTTTTAGGAATGGGGACATTCATCGATTTCTTGAAATCGTCTACGGGATTCTTCCTGTTCATCGTCCTGCCATGCTTGGCTTTCCTTGTGTATGAGATATTCCGTTTTGTCAAAGTTTATTCCCAATACCAGGTCCAGAAATCAATGAATGACCGGGTGCAAATGCAAGAAGAAGCGCTGGCTGCCGCCAGAGCCCAGTTGGAACAGGAACAGAAGGAAAAAGCGGATAAAAAAGTACCCGGAGAGAACGACAAGGAATAAAATCCGATTCCGCATAACTGTTGCCATTCCGGAGAGGAGGAGTTGACATATGGTCGAATTTTCCAGATATTACATTCAACTCTTTAAGGATATTTGGGACAATATCGTCGAACTCTTTCAGTATGGCATCTGGGAAAATTTTCTAAAGCGTATCGGTCTGGATTTTTATGAGTATTACAAGGATTTATACGATTATTCCCAAAGTTTCACGATTGTATCGTGGATCATGGCAATAATCAGTCTGATACTTAATTTCTCGCTTATCATTTTCATCATCATAAAATTGGTCATTTGGTTCCGTAAATATGCCGCTTTCCGCAAAATCGAAGTGGAAAAGAACGAGCTTATCGAGGAAATCGCTTTGCTTAATGACAAAGTGATCGCCCTAATGGACGAAAAGAACCAGATTATGGCCATGAAAGTCTCGCAATTAGGAATCAACGCTTCCACCGGAGAACCGGCGGAAAAGATCATCACAGGCCCGTTAAACCGCGGCCAGAAGATGCAACCGGCCATGGAATATGCCGGCAACGGAAACGGACTTGTCCGTTCACCGCAATCCGTCATCATGCCGGAAAGATCCCAAAGCGATCTGCCGCCAGGGATGTCCCGTTTTGTAAAACTGATCCAGGTCGACAAGGAATACGCCGGCAAGGATACTCATATTTATATGGAAGAGGGAGATTATCTCCAGTTGTCCGAACTTGTGGACAAATTCGTCGATTTTGCTTCCTCCAAACTCAAACTGTACTACACACGTGAAATGATAGCCCAGTTCTTTTCCGGCATGGCCGCTTCCAAAGTCATGATCCTTGAAGGTATATCCGGAACCGGAAAAACTTCGTTACCATACGCAATGGGTAAGTTTTTTGGTAACAACGCTTCGATCATTTCGGTCCAGCCTTCATGGCGTGACCGCTCCGAAATGCTTGGCTATCTGAATGAATTCACCAAACGTTTCAACGAAACCGAATTCTTGAAAGCCTTGTACGAAGCTTCATACAGGAAAGACGTTGATTTCATCGTTCTTGATGAAATGAACCTTGCCCGTATCGAATATTATTTTGCCGAATTCCTATCAATCATGGAAATGCCCGATCCTTCCGAATGGAAGATCGATTTGGTTCCCGATTCGAAATCGTCCGATCCGTTAAAACTCATAAACGGTAAAATCACTGTTCCGCTCAACGTATGGTTTGTCGGTACGTCCAACAAGGACGACTCGACTTTCACGATCACCGACAAAGTCTATGACCGTGCCATCGCTCTTGAATTCGAAGCCAAAGGGGAATACTTCCCGGCTCCGGAAACGGAACCGATCCGGATGTCGAGCGAATACTTGCAGGAACTGTTTGACGAAGCATTTTACAAATATCCGGTATCCGAGGGACTTCTTGACAAGTTCGAAATCTTGGACAAATATATCCAATCCAATTTCAAAATTGCTTTTGGAAACCGGATCATGGTTCAAGTCCATAAATTTGTTCCGGTCTACGTCGCTTGCGGCGGAACCGAAGAAAAGGGACTTGATTACATATTCGCCAACAAGATCCTGCGCAAGTTTGAAACCTTGAATCTAGCATTCTTGCAAAACGAGCTCGATCAGCTGATCAACCAGATCCACCGTGTATTCGGAAAGAACGGCTTCGAAGAATCCATCAAGTGCATCCAAGACCTGAAGAAACATATCTAGGGAGGTTCCCAGATGGAAGACAGTGAAGTCAAAAAATATTTTAAGAAGATAAACACGACATTCGCTGGTGTCAACAAGCAAGATGATTTCGCCAGAATGTTTTTGAATCTGATCAAGAGCGGGAATACGACCCTATACCAAAAAGAACGTCGTGAACGCCGGATATTCGACGACTCATGGATGGATTCGGTTGAGGGAGCGATTCCCGTTATTGATAAACTGACCAGGAATCCCCGGGAAATCCTGAAAAAGGTAAACCTGGTCGTTCCGGTCGAACGAGCAAAGCACATCGACCAGGACACAGTCAAACATCTTGCCCAGAACACTCATCTCATCAAGGATGTCGACGAAGAAGGAAACGTCATACCGAGCAAAGTCCTGACCTATTTCAACGAATCGGACCTCGGGACCTACGAAAACCGCTTTCTGAGATCTTTCGTGGATAAATTGTACACATTCATCGAGAAACGCTACGATCTCGTCGTGCAGAAAATGCATACCGAGTACGTCAACTATCTCAATATCAAATCCGAAGTCGAATGGGAAGAATCGACCATCGAATTCGACATCACGATGCGGCTTAACGAAATCATCAAAAAAGATGAGATCGACATGAAGAATCAGGAACTGTTCGACCGGATGACGAAGATAAGAAGAAACATCACTATCTTCAAAATGTCGGATTTCATGCAGGAAATGAAGAAATTCTCGCCGGTGACCCCGCCGATCATGAAGACCAATCTGATCATGAAAAATCAAGACTTCCGGCAGTGTTACTATCTTTGGGTCCTGATGGACCAGGTCGACCGTATCGGCTACGATATCGATATATTCGAACGGGATGTCGAATTCGACGAAGGCTATATGAGCGGCATCGAGAACATGCTCATGGTGCTTTATTCGACCGTTGCGAACAACCAGAACGACGAATTCGTGATCGCCCAGAACGAACCTTACGAATATCGCAAGATAAAACGTCCGCGGATCAAGAAAACCGATCAGAACGACCAGTATGTCCAGCCGGGTTATTATGAATTCGAGGACAATTCTTTGAATCAGTATTATCTGGATCAAGTCCGTTCCGCCAACCAATCCCGGTTCAAATCGTTGGAAGATGCCGGTATTCCCATGACGGAATCGATCGACATCGTCTTCCAACAAATGAGCCAGATAACCAATGCGATTTACGAGGACTTCATCCGGCATTCATTCCGTCCGGAAGAAGAGAAAGATCTCGAACAAAGGATCAGACTGCAAGAACAGATTCTTGAAGTTTACCGGCAAGTAGAAAAAATCAAGCGCGACGACATGCGCCAACTGTCCACAACCAAAGCGATCGCTTTACTCAACCTGAGAAATTATCAGGATGAGCTAAAAGCCAGGAAGAAATTCGAGCAAGAGGAAAAAGAGCGGGCCGAAGAAGAGGAAAAAATGTCGGACGACATCGAGACAAAAGCCAAAGCCGAAAGCGAGGCAGACAAAAAACGTCAGCTGGAAAGAGCGAGAAAGATTCTGGAAGATGCCAGAAAGGAACGCGAAAAGAAGCAGACGGACGAATCCTGATAATTCCATTTTGAATATATGAAATATTAATAAATGCGAGGTGAAAATAAAGTGAAACAACGCATCGTCTTGTCGCTTATCGCCATGATGGGGTCCGTTTTTTTACTGATTTTCGCCTCTTTTGCATGGTTTGCCGTTTCTAATTCCAACAATGTGGACGGAACCGATGTCGATGTTGTCAATTTGGACGTCGAAGTCACTCTGGAAATTTCAATGGACGGAGTGACGTACGTACCGGCCGATAACATAGCGATTGACGGCGCCGTTCCCGGCGATCTCGTCTATTACCGTATTTCGCTTGACAATACCGGAAACGTTCCCGTCAATGTGAGAATATCGCTTTCTGGTTTCACCGATCAGGCCGCCGACGCCAATTTTTCTTATGATGATACCAAGACACTCCGGGACGTGACGCTAGTAAACTGTTCCAACACAGTGAATTCCGAAACGATAACCGGGCAATTGATTGCGGACTTGTTGCCATATGTGCCATCCGGGGATTATTCCAATCAATCGTTCGATCTGGCATCCAGCATAACTTTGCCGGTTTCCGGAATCGGAATCGTCTATTTCACCCTTCAGGTTTCCGGCAATGCCGGAAACGACTATTTGAATCAAAGCATACAGATCGCGCGGCTTTCCATCGAGTCCGCCATGTCTTCCTGAGGAGCGTCGGTTATGAAAACAAATATCCGGGCGATAGTCGCCTCCATCCTGTTTATGGTTTTCGCCGCTCTAGTTGTCGTCGGATTTACTTACGGCTGGTTTTCTTTCGGTACCATATATACGACGAACCATGTCAATGTCGGTAATCTGGAATACACGCTTTCCGGAGCTTTTCTTAATGACAATTCCGTTGTCGTGCCGGGAGAAGATCTGGTGGTTGATAATTTCTCGATAAACAATGAATCGTCAGTTTCATCCCAGTTACGGATCAAAATAACCTATACGAGAGTAACCGATGTCGGCGGAACGCCGACGCCGGAACAGGGATATGTTTACAAAGGGGATTCAGACGACCACATTGCCGTAATCTTTATGTCCACTTTCTTATTCACGGACGGTGATGCGACTCCCGACGAATATGACGACGATTACTGGTATTACGGTGATTATGCGACCGAGATAAACGCGGAATCCGGAGTGATCGATTTGATTTCCAACATCCATTACGACGGCGATTCCACAAGTACAGAGTATAATGGACAAACCATTGCGGTGACGGTGCTGATCGAAGTTAAACAAGCCGACAACGTCACGTGGTCCGAACTGGCGACCTACAATTTCGAAACCGGATACCCGATCGCCTGATTAGAATAAAAAACATGGGAACGGAGGGGTGAAGACATGAAAAAAAAGAAAAAAATCGGAACCTTCCTGTTGCAATTCCTTCCTTTGATCCTCATCATATTTTCTTTGGTTCTGATCGGCAAGTCGATCCTTTCCCTTCAAAGCGGCAAAACTCCGACTATTTTCAAATATGCGGTCTTATATATCGAACCGGATACCGATTCGATGGTTGATGTGATCATGCCGAGCGACATCATTTTCGTCGATACGAGAGCGCATGATTACCAGGAAGGCGATATCATTTCCTTTTGGGCAAAAGATAGAGTTGGCGGCACTTTGGTGACGCTTTGTGTGACCCATGAGATCATCGCCATTGATACGACAAGCGGCGAAAAGGTCTACATCACCCAGGGAGTGAACAACCCTTCTCCGGATTCCTGGGCGGATGGTTGGGAGATAACCGATGATAAAATCATCGGGCTCTACGTCGGCCGATCGGCTTTCCTCGGAAATGTCTACAAACTGGTAGCTGCCAACAAACTTGGCGTCGCCTACGCCGGCGTCATCATCGTCTTTTTGCTCATCATTATATCCGAGATAGCGAATATCACGAAAGAAGTGGCGCTCGGAAAGCAGAAGCAGGCGACCATGGATAAGGAAAAAATGATCCAGGAAGAACTGGAAAAACTGAAATCCGAGCACGAAGACCGGAAAGATAACGGGCCTTTGGCCAAGTGACAGACAAATACGACGGACGGTATTTTACCGTCTTTTTTATTTATTCACGGAATCTTCTTCGTTTCGGCATATTCTTTTTGGTCCTTTGGACCGGTTTTTTGGTATAATAATATTGGATGTGATATTTTGGAAATATATGTGCTGGCTTCGGGATCCGGCGGCAACGCCACCTACGTCAAAATCGGAAACACCAACATACTGATCGATGCCGGAATCTCCCTGCGTCAGATCACTTCCCGTCTTTCGCAGCTTGATAAAACCCTTGACGGGATTGATCATATTTTTCTTACGCATGAACACGGGGACCATATAGCCGGTCTTTTGACGATCCAGAAAAAGTACGGTTCCGTGGTCCATATGACCATGGGCACTTACAAGAATCTTCCCATCAGGATTTCCGACAATCTCGACATGAGAAAAGTCAATTACCTAAATTATCTTGAACCCGTCGTTTTAGACGGCTTTTCCGTGCTTCCTTTCATGACCTATCATGATGCCCTGGAACCTTGCGGATATCGTTTCACCGAAAGCGGGAAGTCGCTTGTCTATATGACCGACACCGGATATTATCCGAGAACCGGATACGATTGGATCAGAAATGCCGACATCGTCGTCATCGAGTCCAATCACGAACCGGAGATGCTTCTCGAAAGCGAAAGACCCTGGCTTACCAAAAAAAGGATTCTGGATGACCAAGGACATCTGTCAAACGAGGATTCGGCGTTTCTTTTGGCTTCGATCATCGGAGAAAGAACCAAAAAAATCGTTTTGGCGCATCTGTCCCAGGAATGCAATACCGAGGAATGCGCCCTGACGACACATCGGGATATCCTAGGGAAAAACGGGTTTTTCCGAAGATCTGGAAATCATTGCGCAAAACAAGACGAACCGATTGGAGTGATTTGCATATGAGCCACGAAGAGATAATCAAGTCCTATTTCCGGTACCATTTCGGAGTCCGGGAAGACGAAGTGTCGATTCAAAGACGGCTGGAGGGCGGAATGTCCAACAGCAATTACGTGGTAAAATGCGAGGGTGTTCTTTACACCTTCCGCATCCCCGGAAAGAACGCCGAGAAATTCGTTTCCCGCGACATCGAGGCGAAGACGCTCGAACACGTGGAAAAGCTCGGTGTCGACGGCAATCTTCTGATCCGGATGGACAAGGACACCGGTTACAAGCTAAGCCGTTATGTCGAAGGAACATCGCTTATGCAACAAAATCCGGCCGAATTCTATTTTGAAGCGGCCGCTCTGTTACACAAGGTCCATGGATCCGAAACTCTGGCGGAAAACGATTATGATCCGCTTGGCCGTCTGAAACAATATGAAAAATACGTGGTCGAGAACGGCTTGCATCACGGTCGGGGGTACCGGGAAATCAAAGAAAAATTTCTGAAATTCTCGGACGAGCTTTTGGCGGTTGAAAAGGTGTTCTGCCATAACGACAGCCAGCCTTCTAATTTCCTGAGAACCGACAAAAAGGAATTATTGCTGGTCGACTGGGAATTCGGCGGCAACAACGATCCTTTGTATGACGTCGCCTGTTACGGCAACAACGATTTTGCCTACGCAATCGGGCTTTTGCCCGTATATCTCGGATGCGAACCGAAGCATAATGATTGGAAACGCCTGTATCTGTGGCGGACTTTCCAGTGCCTTCAATGGCATAACGTCGCCTTGTACAAAGAAGCCACCGGCGTCTCCGCCGAATTGCATCTCGATTTTCTTAGGATTGCGGAAAGCTATGTCGAAAAAGCCAATCGGATGTACGCGGAAGCCCTGGCTTTCATCTGAAAACGCATTACCTGCGATTTGAATTGAAGTTTGCCGGTTTTTGAAGTATAATAACATATTGGTCAAAACACACACTTAACCAATACATATATATGGGAGGTTGTTCATCAGATGACAACGAAAAAGAATTATCAGTCGATGGATGGAAACCAGGCTGCGGCGTATTGCGCCTATGCCTTCAGCGAAGTCGCCGGTATCTATCCGATCACCCCGTCCTCCCCGATGGCCGAGTATATCGACCAGTGGGCGGCTCAGGGCAAAAAGAATCTCTTCGGCATGCCCGTAAAGGTAGTCGAAATGCAGTCGGAGGCCGGTGCCGCCGGAACCGTTCACGGTTCTTTGGCCTCAGGCGCTCTCACCTCGACATTCACCGCTTCCCAGGGATTGCTTCTCAAAGTGCCAAACATGTACAAGATCGCCGGAGAACTTCTGCCCGGAGTCATTCATGTCGCAGCCAGAAGCCTGGCCGCCCATGCGCTTTCCATCATGGGAGACCATCAGGATGTCATGGCCGCAAGACAGACGGGATTCGCCATGCTCGCTTCCGGATCGGTCCAGGAAACCATGGACTTAGCCGGTATCGCCCATTTGGCCGCCATCGAGACAAGCGTTCCTTTCATGCATTTCTTCGACGGATTCCGCACGAGTCATGAAGTCAACAAGATCGAAGTCATGGATTATGCCGTGTTCGACAGATTGCTTGACCGCAAGGCCGTCCAGACATTCCGCGACCGTTCGCTGAACTCCGCGACCCCGTATACAAAGGGCACGGCCCAGAACGACGATGTTTATTTCCAAGCCAAGGAAATCCAGGAGAAATACTATCTGCCGGTCGCCGATATTGTCGAAAAATACATGGACGAGATCAGCAAAGTCACCGGAAGAAGCTACAAACCTTTCAGCTATTACGGAGCCAAGGACGCCACCGATGTCATCGTCGCCATGGGTTCGGTCACCGATACCATCCGCGAAGTCGTCGATTACAAAATCACCCAGGGTGAAAAAGTCGGTTTGCTTGCGGTTCATCTCTACCGTCCGCTATCGGAGAAACATTTCTTCCAGTCGATGCCTTCAACCGTCAAACGCATTTCCGTCCTCGATCGGACGAAAGAACCGGGCGCCGGCGGCGAACCATTGTATCTTGATGTGAGAAGTCTTTATTACGGCAAAGAAGAAGAGCCGATCATCATCGGCGGACGTTACGGCTTGTCAAGCCGCGACACCACCCCGGCCCAGATCTTCGCCGTTTACGAAAACCTTAAAGGCGAGATGAAAGATCATTTCACCGTCGGAATCAACGACGATGTTTTGGGCACCAGCCTTCCGATCAAGGAAACCCCCGACGTTTCCGATCCCGCCGCCACCGATCTGCTTTTCTTCGGACTCGGATCCGACGGAACCGTCGGCGCCGTCAAGAACATCTCGAAGATCGTCGGCGATTACACCGATCTTTACAGCCAGGCTTTCGCTTCTTACGATTCGAAGAAGTCCGGCGGCATCACGAGAATCCATCTGCGTTTTGGTAAAAACCCGATCCGTTCGACCTATCTTGTCAACGAACCGCATTTCGTTTCCTGCTCGCAGGAAAGCTATGTGCATAAATTCGAAATGGTCGGCGGCATCCGCAAAGGCGGCATCTTCTTGCTTTCAACCACCCGCACTCCGGAAGAACTCGAAGATTTCCTCCCGAATAATGTCAAACGGGAACTGGCGGAAAAGGGAGCGCACATGTTCATCTTGGACGCTTACAAACTCGCCAAGGAAATCGGAAACGTCAAGATGATCTCCACCATCATGCAATCGGCTTTCTTCAAATTAAATGAACAGATAATGCCATACGAGACCGCCCAGAATGCCATGAAGGCTTTTGCGAAGAAGACTTTCGGCAAGAAAGGCGACGCCATCGTCCAGATGAACTACGAGGCCGTCGACAAAGGCGCCACTTTGATTACGGAAGTTCCGGTCAAACCGGAATGGAAGAATCTGAAAGACGATCGTGCCGTCGACACCAAGCGTCCTGATTTCGTCAGGAACATCGCCGATGTCGTCAACCGGATCCAGGGTTACGATCTTCCGACCTCCGCTTTTGAAGGCATCGAAGACGGAAGAATCCCGAACGGCACCGCCGCCTACGAAAAACGCGGCGTCGCCGAAGAAGTTTCTTCCTGGATCGCCGACAACTGCATCCAATGCAACCAATGCGCCTATGCTTGCCCGCACGCCTGTATTCGTCCGATCCTGGCAACCGCCGAGGAAGCCGCCAAGGCTCCCGAAGGAACCGTCTGGAAAGACGCCATGGGCAGAGGCCTCGAAGGCATGAAGTTCCGCATCCAGGTTTCGGTGTTAGATTGCACCGGCTGCGGTGTCTGCATCAACACCTGCCCGGCCAAGACAAAGGCTTTGGAATATAAGCCGCTCGCCGAGGAAATCGCAAACAAGGAAGCGATCCGCGCCGACTATCTATATAACGAAGTCACTCCGAAAGACGCCCTTGTCGGAAAGAATACGCTCAAGAACGTTCAGTTCGCCCGCCCGCTCTTCGAATTCTCCGGAGCTTGCGCCGGTTGCGGCGAAACCCCGTATGTCAAATTCGTCACCCAGCTGTTCGGCGAACGCATGGTCGTGGCCAACGCCACCGGTTGCTCGTCGATCTACGGCGGATCTTTCCCGACATCGCCTTATACCAAGAATGCCGAAGGACGCGGTCCCGCCTGGGCCAATTCCCTCTTTGAAGACAACGCCGAATTCGGTTTCGGCATGACAGTCGCTTACAAGACGATCCGCGACCGTATCCAGAATCTGATTGCTACGCAAAAAGAAGAAATCAAATCGGAAGAACTCAAAGGTTTGTTAGAGCAGTGGATCGAAGTCCGCGAGGAAGGCGACCAGTCGTTGGCGTTATCCCGCCAGATCATACCATTGCTTGAAAAAGACGGTTCCTCTCTTGCGAAAGAGATCCTTGATCTCAAAAATTATCTTGTCAAACAATCGAACTGGATCATCGGTGGCGACGGATGGGCTTACGACATCGGTTACGGCGGTTTGGATCATGTGATCGCCAACAATGAAGATCTGAACATCCTGGTTCTGGACACCGAAGTCTATTCGAACACCGGCGGACAATCGTCCAAGGCCGCAAGAGCCGGATCGATCGCTAAATTCACGGCAGCCGGCAAACCGACCAAGATGAAAGACCTGGCAGCGCTCGCCATGACCTACGAAAGCGTCTATGTCGCCACGATCAGCCACGGCGCCAATTCGGCCCAACTGCTCAAAGCGATGAAGGAAGCCGAATCCTACAAAGGGCCTTCGCTCATCGTCGCTTATTCGCCTTGTATCGCCCACGGGATCAACGGCGGACTCGGAAACTCGCATCTCGAAGCCAAAATGGCTACCGAATGCGGATACTGGCCACTCTTCAGATACGATCCGCGTCTGATCGCAGAAGGCAAGAATCCGTTCCAACTCGATTCCAAAGAACCGGATTGGTCGAAATACCATGAATTTTTGTTAAACGAAAACCGTTATCGTCAGTTGGTCCAACTGAACCCGACGGAAGCGGAAGAACTTCTCGCAGTCAACCTCAACGACGCCAAACGGCGCTATCAGATGTACAAACGTTATCAGGCAATGGATTACTCGGAAATCATCTGAAGACAAATATTATGACAGAAACCGCGGTCTCCATTTGAGAAACCGCGGTTTTTTTGTTTTTTGTGTGAATTATGACCAAATTTCTCACAAAAGACGCATGAAAGATTGTTATAATTGCGAAGGACAAATTTAAAAAACAAGATGAAATGACATAAATTTGTTATATAATATAAAATAGCGACTGAAAAAAGGAGTAATTTGCCCATGATATCCAACATTCTGAAAAAAACATCGCTGGTTTTTCTTTGCGCCACAGCCACCCTTGCGGTAATGGCCTGCGGTACGACGACCTCCGACACTTCGGAAGTCGTGACCAACAGCGAGACGGAAATCCCGGCATTATCGAACCCCAACAGTGTTTTCTATGATGGCGGAGATTACCGGGTCACCTATCAGGAAATGTATGAAGAAATCAAGCTAAACGACGGCGTCAGCCAATTGCTTGACATGATCGATCGCGATCTTCTTTCCGCTTACATAGCCGCAGTGACCGAGGATGAAATCGCCGATAAAGTCAATTATTTCATCTATGGAACCGACGATCCGGACGAGATCGCGGCCTTATCCTTGGAGGAAAGGACCGAAGATGAGGAAAACTATGACAAGAACATCTTCATGGTCGGATACACAGATGATTCGGAGGAATATGCGAAACTGGCGGTGGCGAAAGACAAATACGCCCTCGATGCCATGTTGTCATCCGACAACAGCGCCGAGACCTGGTATGTCGGGCCTCAGACGATTGCGGAATACTATGAGGACAACTACCGGGAGACTCTTTCCGCGATCAAGATCCGTTTCATGAGCCAGACGGAAGCGAAAGCCATCATGGCATCCCTTAATCTGGTCGGAATCAGCGGGAAGCTTTATTTATACACCGGCACCAAGGATATCAGCACCGTGGCATTTTTCAACAGCACCAACACAAGGCTCTTGGAAGGCGACGAACTGGTCGGTGCTTTCGCGGCGATGTACAATATCGTCTACGACGGATATCGTATTGCCTTGGCAACCGATCTTACCTATAATGACGCCGTCTTGTTAGACGACCTTGTCATCGGATACGATGACATAACCAATGCTTCGTTAAGAAAATTATTGTTCGACAGTTTCGGAGACATGGAATCATATGTGGCCGGAACCGATACGTCCCAATATTACACCTATCAACCGGCTTCCTATTCTACCGGCTATGACGGCGCTTGTTATATGGTTTTGAATCTCAAACGCACCGACAACACAGCCGATGTTTCCGACTTCGACGGAACCGAAGCCGAGCTGAGAACCCTGATCGGCAATGATCTGTACGACGAGATCAAGGACATCCTGATTCAGGAAAACTATGACAGTTCCAGCTTCATTACGGCCAGAATGGCCGATCTCCGCGAGGAACATGATCTGGTAATCTATGACTACTATCTCGGACTTGATTACGAATCAGCGACCGCATCCAATGTTACCGACGATATCGGCAGCGAGACCATCGTCGCGTCTTACGACGATACGGAAATCACCGCCGACGAGCTTTTCTACCATGCGATGAACCGTAATGCCGATGTATATCTTGTGCATGCGCTTCAGATGGAGATTTTGGTTGATCGGTATTTTGCCGATATTTATTGCGTCGGACAGGATGTTTGCGACTACAATGTCAACACCAACACTTCCGATCTGATGCTGGCGCACTGGGACGATCTCGATGCGCTCGAAACTGATTTCGAAGAAAGTTACTACAGTTATTACTACACATTCGAAGAATACATTTATCTGGCTTACGGAGCCCGTTCCGACGAAGAAATGCTTACGAATTACTACATGGAAGCGGAACTTCAGCCAAGGTTGCTTTATGATATGCTGCAAGCCGACGATTGGTCTGTTTTAACGGATTATCTTGTCGGAAAAATCGATGAATACTATGACAACTATTTCAGCTTGGACGTCGATCAATTGCTGATATATATCGACAGAAACGAAGACGGTGCGGCTGATGATTACAGCACATTCGTCGCCAGTCTCGCCGATCAAAGCGCTTTTGAAACGATGATATCCGATTTTGAAACGGCGATCTACGCATACATGGCGGATGAAGATAACACCTTCACAACCCTGGAAAGCGATTATGCCAAGGCCACGTATGACGACGCCACTTGGGGCGTATTCAAGAAATACGGATTGTTCCTGGTCGAAGACGAACTTTCATCTTCCAATTCGTTAACCTATGAGACGACAATCGACAATTACGATGAAGATTTCATCACTACATTGCAGGAAGCCTATGCATATTACCAGTTGCCGGAAAACGTCGATCTGGAAGCGCTTCTTTACCAGAATCCCATTATTTCGGAAGAAGGCATCAAGATTCTCAATCTGGCGCCTGGCGACGGATTTACAAAGCCGAGCGCATACTTCGAGATGACTTATGACGATGAAAACCAGCCGGAATACGACACGGCATTCGTCAATGATTCCGACGAATTGTCTATAGACCAGATCAAGGAGTATTGTTACTACCGCTTCATCGAAATGGTTTACGGGACCGACGAGGACGATCTAGCCGATCTTGGCATCACGCTTCCTGATATTCCCGATAGCGTGATGGATGCGCTTGAAACATATTTCGCCGATATCCATGACAGTTTCTATGTTACCGGCTCGATTTATGTCATCGCCTCCGAAGAAGTGGCCGCCAATCCGGCGCCTTCCTTCACCGATCCAAGTTTCACTTTCACATCGTCAGAAATTCTTGCGGACATTAGCAGGATCCACGACATTTATTTCGATACCGTAATCATTGATTAAAACAACGGAAATGACATCTGTCTGACGAATCCGGGGGGGATCGGCATGACATTGATAGAAGAAAAAAAGGTGATCGTCAAAACTTCGGTTTGGACGATGATCCTGAATGGTTTTCTTGCCATAATCAAAATCCTGGCCGGCGTACTTGGAAAGTCGTCGGCTTTGATTTCTGATGCGGTCAACTCGATAAGCGACGTTTTGACAAATGTCGTCGTGATGATTTTCGGCCGGATGTCCAGAAAAGAAAAGGACGCCGTCCATCCCTACGGTCATGAGAAATTCGACAGCATGGTCTCGGTTTTCGTCGGCGTTTTCATCATTATCACCGCTTTCGAGATCGGTAAAGGCGCCGTTACCACCCTTTATGACTACTTTGCGAACGGAACAACCATCGCCACTCCGAAACTGGCGGCCCTGATCGTTGCGGCCTCGACCATCCTCATCAAGGAACTGATGTACCGGTTCACGATCAAGGCTTCCCGCAAAGCGGAGTCGACGGCCTTGGAAGCGATCGCTTTCGACAATAGAAGCGACGAACTGGCGAGCCTCGGAGCCCTGATCGGTATCGGCGGAGCCTTGCTCGGATTTGTGTTTCTGGAACCGGTGGCGTCTATCGTCATCTGTCTTTTCGTAGCCAGAGTCGGAATAAGGATCATCAAGGAAGGCGTGAGCCAGGTCATCGACCAATCGGCGGACGAGGAAACGATATCCAGGATCCGAGACGTCAGTCTTCGGATCAAGGAAATCAGAAGACTCGATGATCTGAAGACCCGTATGTTCGGAATGAAGCTCTATGTCGACATCGAGATTTCCGTCGACCGGGATCTGCCTTTATGGCAGGCGCACGCCGTCGCTCAACGGCTCCACGACGACTTGGAAAGTCAATTTCCGGAAATCAAACATTGTATGGTTCATGTCAATCCATATTCGCCTGATCAAAACGAGCCCGAATGAAAGCGTTCGATTAAAACAGACAGAAAATAAAAAGAGTCATATTGGATAATATTCCAGTATGACTTTTTGATATAATAAAGCACAAAGTAAAGGAAAAGCTTTTTGGGGAAACGAAGTTATCCCCA
>Ga0209408_1001369_pt1 | contig 15384 bp, 7 predicted proteins | sample AD_UKC107_MetaG_FD_184422 | JGI IMG/M metagenome (GOLD analysis project Ga0209408, IMG submission 184422) | Active sludge microbial communities of municipal wastewater-treating anaerobic digesters from Hong Kong - AD_UKC107_MetaG (SPAdes)... | ecosystem: Engineered > Bioreactor > Anaerobic >... | reverse complement strand
CCACATGTTCATTAACAACCCAACCCATACTACCATATTTGCCCTGCGTTTACCATATAGTTCGCTTATAAAATCGGTACATAAAAATGTTATTGGATAAGGTAATACACCAACAAATACCATTAAAGGTATTTTAGTTCCGTTAAAGGTAAATGATAAATCAATTAAACGCGATAAGCCTAATATGTTAAGCATAGCCAGTGAACCTACAAACAAGCCTGATAAAATTACAAATACAAACTCCCTGCGTATTTTATATTTATCTACCGATATAATTTCAGTGAACATATTTTTTATAGTTAATCGTATATAAAGATAAATAGAATTTAATTATATCAAAATTAGATTCTTATACAGATTCAAATATTAAATAACTTTAAACTATTAAAAGTAACGTAAAATGGGGGTTACATGTTTATACTTTAATCAATAAAAATGTATAATTTATTTATTAACAGTTGTATATTCATAAAAAAATAAACATTATTACTACTGTTTAAAAAAAGATTTAGTACATTTAAAGAAGTTTTGTTCGTATTACTTTTGTTAGCTTTTATACTATTTTATTACTTTAACCTTACTTAATGAAAAAGGACATTTACGCTTTATTTAATATTGAACAAGATGAAAAGGCAAGCGTAGTCCTTTTGCTTATTCAATCAGTATTTCTTGGGATATTTTATGGTGCATTTGATGTGGGCGCTCATGCTATGTTTTTGAGTGTTTACCCGGCAGAAATGATCCCGAACGCATATGTTATTTCGGGTTTGGTTGGTATTGTGCTAACAACTGTTTATGCGCGATTACAAAATAAAATTACATTTTCTAAATTAGCCTTAATAAATCTGGCATTTATTTCTGTTTCTGCTGCTGTTCTTCGTTTACTATTTGAAATTACAAGCAGCAATTGGCTTGTTTTTTTGCTTTTAATTATGATGGGCCCTCTAAATATTATAGCCCTATTAGGTTTTTGGGGAGCAGCAGGGCGAATTTTTTCATTGCGGCAAGGTAAAAGGTTGTTTGGGTTAATAGATAGTGGCCAAATTTTTGGAGCTATTCTCAGTACTTTTGCTATCCCTGTGTTAATTGCTATCGGGTTCGAACAAAAAAATCTTCTGCTTTTAAGCTCTGTTAGTGTTGCTATTGCATTTGTGTTACAAATAATTATTTCCATAAAGTTTAATCTTAATCAACAGATTTTAAAAAATACTAAAGAACAAAAAAGACTGCCTGAATTGCTTAAAAACAAGTATGTATTACATATGGCTATTTTTGTTATTATGTCAATGCTTACTGCTTTTTTTATTCAGTTTTCATTTCTTTCAGTTACAAAAGAAAACTACCCCGACCATAATGACCTGACAGAGTTTTTAGGTGCCTTTACCGGCAGTTTATTATTGTTTACATTTTTATTTAAAACATTTGTGTATAGCAAATTAATGAAAGCTTATGGTTTAAAACTTAGCATATTAATATCTCCATTTTTATTAGGCATATTTACCATTATCGCAGTTTTAGTGGGTAGCCTTGTTGGTTATACAAGTATTTCGTCGAGTTTTATCTTTTTTTTCTTAATAATTGCACTTAGCCGTTTGTTCTCTAAAGCATTAAAAGACGGTATTGAGGTGCCATCGTTTAAAATATTGTATCAATCGCTTAAATCTGATATAAGATATGATGTACAAGCGTATGTTGATGGTACTATTAATGAAATTGCAGCTTTATTTGCAGGTTTAATGTTAGCTGTTCTTGGATTGTTCCAATTTTTTAAACTTATTCATTTTTCTGTTTCACTATTTATTATTTTATTTATTTGGTTTTTTATAGCCCGGAAATTATATAGTGAGTATAAACTTTCTTTACAAAAATCCTTATCGGATTATAAGTCAAAAGATACTGCTGCGGTAGAATTAACGCATATAGTTAAAGATGATATACAAAATGCTGAAAATACTTTAGCTGTAATAAATGGAATTGAATTAGCCGGAGAATTGCATCCGATTCGATTTAGCCCCATTTTCAAAACAATTGCAATACATAAGGACAAGATGCTGTCTGATTACGCTCTTGATAAAATCCATAAGCTTTCCATAGATGATACTATTTTAGAAATTGCTACCCAATTAAAAGGAGCAAGTGAAATACTTGAAAAGAAATATGCAAAAAGTATTTTAACAATAGATAAATCGCCAGGAATTGAGAAAATATTAAACTTATTAAATTCAAAAAGTACTAATGACAAAATAATAGCTGCATACCTTTTAGGGAAATTTTATCAGAAGGATTGGTTTATTTATTTAAAATCAATGTTAAGGGACATTAATCCAACGGTAAAAATAGCAGCAATAAAAGCTGCAGTGAGTTCTAAAGACAAAGATTTTTGCCCGTTAATATGCGAGTATATAGATACGCCAGGGCTTTTACCTTATGCTTACGATGCTTTAATACAGTTTGGCGACGACGCATTAAGTATATTAGACCAGTATTATTATAAAACAGGAGTTGAACAAAGGGTACTATTAAGAATAATAAAACTTATTGAGCAAATAGCTACGCCTAAAATTGAAAATATGCTTCTTAAAAAGCTGGATTATTCCAACGAGGAACTTTTACAATTTATTTTAAAAGCTTTAAACAAAATAAATTATAAAGCCGACGAAAAAGGAAGTATTCTTATTCATCAGATTCTTGAAGAGCATATTCGAATAATGGCATATCATTTTGCAGCCAAAGCTACTATAGAAGAATCAAAAGGTTTTGAGCAATTGAAAGTTGCCATTGAGGAGGAATTAGCTGTTAACTTTAATACCCTTTATTTGCTGTTGTCATTGGCTTACGATTCTAAATCGATTATGCATGTGAAAGAAAACCTGGAATCAGGAACATCAGAGGGGGTAAGTTATGCATTAGAACTACTGGATTTATTTGTAAAAGAAGAAATAAAACCTAAGCTTTTCCCTGTGGTTGAGGATATTACATTAAACGAGAAGGTAAGGCAACTTCAAAGCTATTATCCTGTTGAAAAAACTTCTTTAAAGGAAACTATTATTTCTTTAATTAACAGCGATATTAATAAAACTAGCTTATGGACGAAAGTGAATGCTATCTATGCATTGCTGGAATTGAATGAGGAAATAACAGATGACCTTATTTCGCAAGCTTTTAATCCTATTGATATATTAAAGGAAACGGCAATTTTTGTTATAAAAACACTTGATATTAATCAATTTAATAGTATTTCAAACCGATTGAAAAAGGTATTTTCTGACGAGGAACATTTAACAAGTGAAAGTATAGAGAAACCTATTTCTGAGCTATTAATTCAAAAGGTATGGTTTTTATCATCTTTTGATTATTTCAAGCAGGTAAGTGGGCGTTACTTATATTATATTGCCAAATGCATGCATGATTTAAATTCAGAAAATTTGGAGTTTACCGACCTGATTAAGTCGGATTTAATTGATAAATTTATTTTAGTAAAAGGAGAAGGCTCGATTATTAAAATAGATGATGAAGAAAATCTATACCTGCAAAACGGTGAAATCTATGATATGAACATATTGTTAAAGCAGGTAAATAAGAAGATATCAATTGAACTTGCGGAAAAAAGCATTATTTATTATATCCATAAGCAAGACCTGGTTAATAATATGCTAGATTTTCATGAAATAGAGAATTCTTTTGTCCTTTGGCTTGAATCTCAAAAAGAGAGTATAAAAAAATAAAAATGGTATTATATGTTTCGAAGACTAATTGTAAAAATTAAACGATTTTATATGCGACGAACAACAATATTTAAGCAACTTATTTTAAATGTTGTAATTCCTGCAGTGTTGGCATTACTTGTTTTAGGTGTTTTTAACTACCGTCAAACAAAAAATAACCTTGTGGATTCAATAAACACCAAGAATAAGATAATATCGCAGGAAATTATTCATATCATGGAGTTTCAGGATGTAGCATTAAATATAATAGAGGAGAGCCTTGCCCCGGTTATGGAGTCGTATAGTAATGCGCTTGTACATAAATACTTTAAAAATACCGATAACATTGAATTTGCAGACCTGATGAAAATAAGGCAAGAGTTGGGTATGGATGAACAGATGGAGGATATATATATAATAAATCAAGAAGGAATAATTGTAAATACCACTTTCGAGTCTGATTTAGGATTAAATATGTTTTCGTTTGGAGAAGAACATAAACAACTGATTGAAAATATTTTCCACGAAGGTAAATATGTTAACGAAAGGTTTACCGTTGAGTCATCAACCAAAAGATTAAAGAAATATACTTACCAACCAACCATTGACGGGAAATATATAATTGAATTAGGGATTTATTCTCATCAGGCAGATGAAATCATTAATTTTATTAAGAGGACAATAAATTTGATTTCAACCGAACAACCCTCAATTGTAAGTGTTGATTTATTTATTAATAAAGATAACCCTATTTCATTAAGTAAAGATATTACTTTATCGCCAAAAGAATCGGATTTATTGCGCGATCGTTTCGAAAAACGCGATACTCTTATTATTCCCAAAAAAGTGAATAGGAGGAAATTATCTTATACCTATTTATATAACGACCGTTCTAATTCTGACTTATATACCGGAGCTGTGATAAGGATTATAGCTGACCGCACACAAGAAGGCATATTGTTAAGAAATGAGCTGCTTAAGTTTGTTATCATTTTTGGAGCAACAATGATTGTGGTTATCATATTACTTTACCGAAAAACAAAAGTAATTACACATCCCATTAAAAAACTTGTCGAAAAAGTTAACCGTATTACTAACGGCCATTTAAATGAACGTGCCGACGTGATTGGTAACAATGAAATTGCAACCCTATCGCAAAAATTTAATGCCATGATTTCGGAATTGGAAAGTTACTACAATGAGTTGGAACAAAAGGTTAAGGACCGTACGGCCGAAGTAGTTAGGCAAAAAGAAGAAATCGAGATTAAAAACAAACACATAACGGATAGTATTCGATATGCTAAGCGCATACAAAATGCAATTTTACCACCCGATAGCCTCGTTAAGCAATTATTGCCCGAATCGTTTATTTTATACCGCCCAAAGGATATAGTTAGTGGCGATTTTTACTGGATGACCAAGAAAAATAACCTTGTAATATATGCCGCAGTTGATTGTACCGGGCATGGTGTGCCAGGAGCCTTTATGTCGATAGTTGGTTTTAATCAGCTGAATTATGCCATAGAAGTTAAAAAAGCCCGTGAGGCAAATACCATATTAGAATGTTTAAATGAAGGCGTTATTGATACTTTGCGCGAGAAGGGAGGGGATATTAATGGCATAAATGCAGTTAAAGACGGAATGGATATAGCCTTATGTGTTATTGATTTTAAAAATAAGAAACTGCAATTTGCCGGGGCTAATAATCCATTATGTATTGTTAGAGACAATGAAGTATTGTTGTATAAAGGCGACAAACAAGCAATAGGAGGTAATATTGACCGGGAATTGCCTAAGTTCACTAATCACGAAATAGATTTAAAATCTGGTGATGTGTTATATACCTTTTCTGACGGATATGCCGATCAGTTTGGCGGACATGACGGTAGGAAATTTATGCAAAAAAGATTTAGGGAATTGTTATTAAATATCCATAATAATCCAATAGAAGAACAGAGGATTATGTTAGATAATATTTTAGATGAATGGCGCGGAAGAGAAGAACAGGTTGATGATATTTTAGTTATAGGTGTTAAAGTAGAATAAAATGGAAAAAAAATCAAATATCATTATTTATGTTCCATTTGAAAAATCAAGCCTTTCGGATGAACATAACCGATGGGTTGAAAATTTTGAAAATATATTGCGCCTCAGTTTAAAACAACTGATATCAGACGGATTTAACATATCCTTATCCTATAAAAGTTCAATAAAAATAGGTTCCGGAGATATTATCCTGCTTTTGTCACTAGGCAACCATAATCGTGAGGCAGTAGATATTCAGAATGCAAACACAGACAGGTGTTATCATATAATTTGTGCTCCGGATATTGATTATGTTGATAATTTATTTACTCCGGTATTATTTTACGATGAATCTAAAAATAAGGCATTTAACCTTAATGAGGATAAAAATACATACCATAATATTATATGGTTAAAATTTTATGATTTAACATATAGCATTTCGAAAATTGTTAAATCTCAGAATAACAGAGATATACATTATATTGGTAATATTTTTGTCGCAGAAACCAGTACTGACCAAAAGAACAATCGCGATATTTTGGTGAGGGAACTGGAGCACTCTGGTTATAAAGTATTGCCCGATAAGAAATTATCATCTGATTTGGATGGCTTTAGTAAACAGGTTCATGAAAATATGGCACAATGCTTCTTATCTGTGCATATAATCGGTAACGAATATGCCCCATTATTTAAGCCTATAGAAGTTTCAGGAGTGGAAGTGCAAAACGATATTTTTCATGAAGTAGCCCATGATAAGCAAAATAATATATTTAGATTGGTATGGATTGCACCTGATTTAAAGCCAAAATCAGAAAAACAAAAAAAGTATATCGAGAATTTTAAACGGAACATTGAATTATTAACCCATACCGAAATAATTCAGGCTCCAATAGAAGTGTTTAAATCAATTATTAATAAAAAGATTTCGGTATTGCTAAATCAAACACCGGCAGAAACAACCGAAATATTGAAAGAAAACAAAAGTGTTTATATTTTATCTGATGATAGGGAAAGTGAAATAACAAAATCAGTTATTAAGCAATTAGAGGTTAAAGGTATAGAAGTTTTAAGTTTTAATAAAACAGAAAATAAAGTAGATCAGGTTCATCATCATTACAATAGCCTTATAAAATCGGATGCGGTCATAATATTATATACTAAAGAAAATATACAGTGGTTAAACAGTAAGTTAAGTGATATAATTAAATCGCCAGGTTTTGGAAAGAAAAACGAATTTACTGCCAAAACAGTTTTATATTTTACAGAAAACACTCCCGGTATTTTCCTCAATATAACTGATTTAGACTTAAAAAAGTCGAATGTAAAAGAGTTATCAAAGAACATTGAATCGTTTATCGAAAAACTATACTAAAATGGTATCAGAAAACAAAAAAAGTAATGTGCCATCTAAATTTAACCCTTTTCCCGGATTAAGGCCATTTAAGGTTGAAGAAAGCCATTTATTCTTCGGAAGAGAAGGCCAAAGTGAAGAGATCCTAAAAAAACTTTCAGAACATAAGTTTGTGGCGGTAATAGGAGCATCAGGAAGTGGTAAATCATCATTAATTTATTGTGGTTTAGTACCTATTCTTTATGGAGGTTTTATTGGAGAGGAAAAATCGAAGTGGAATGTTATAGCTTCCCGTCCAGGTAATGCACCCATTGAAAATTTGGCTGCAGAAATAATTAAAAACAAAACTGGAGAAGAAGATTCCGAGTTATTAATAAAGCAAAAAATAACAGCATCGTTGTTAAGGAGTACATCTGGAGGGCTAATTGAAGCCTTAGGGCAAAATTATGACTTTAATAACGAGAATGTTTTGATTATTATCGACCAGTTCGAAGAATTGTTCCGATATAAAGCCAGTGGGAATAATCAGTTAAGTTATAATGAATCGGAAGCATTTGTAAAATTATTGGTTGCAGCAAATAAAGCAAAAGATGTTCCTGTATATGTTGTAATTACAATGCGTTCTGATTTTATTGGCGAATGTTCACAGTTTCATGAACTAACGGAACTTATTAATGATTCCAACTACCTTGTGCCACAAATGACACGAGATGATTTTAAAAAAGCTATTGAAGGCCCTGTTGCAGTTGGAGGTGCCCAAATCGACTTACAGTTAGTTCAACAGCTGCTTAACGAAATAGGTGATAATACCGACCAGTTACCTATTTTACAACACGCATTAATGCGTACATGGGAATATTGGCAGGAACACTCCGATAGATCAAATCCTATAAGTATTTCGGATTATGAGGCAATTGGTAAAATGGAACAGGCATTGTCGGAGCATGCAAACGAAGCATATGATGAATTGCAAGAGAGTCAAAAGTGGGTGTGCGAAAGTATGTTTAAAACCATAACAGAAAAAGGAAACGATAACAGAGGAATCAGGCATCCGACTAAAGTTAAAGATATAGCATCTATTTCCGGTTGTTCAGTAAATGATGTAATCCTTGTTGTTGAGCCTTTCAGGGCTCCTGGCAGGTCGTTTGTAATTCCTTCGCACGAAGTAGAACTTAACGAGGAGAGTATAATTGACTTGTCGCACGAAAGCTTAATGAGAATTTGGAACAGGATGAAATTGTGGGTAGAAGAAGAGTGGAATGCGGTTCAGATGTACCAAAGGCTTTCGGAAGCGGCAGAATTTTACCAGTTAGGAAAAACAAGCCTGTGGAGGCCACCTGATTTACAGTTAGCCTTAAACTGGCGCGAAAAACAAAAACCAACTTTAGATTGGGCAAAAAGATATAACCCTGCTTTTGAACGCGCGATGGTTTATTTGGAAACCAGCGATAAAGAGTATAGAGCAGAAGAAGAAAATAAGGTGAAATTGCAAAAAAGGCAACTTCGTAGAACTAAAATATTTGCGATTGTTTTAGGTACAGCGGCCATTATCGCCTTGGGATTAACAATATACTCTCAGGAACTGGTAGTTAGGGTTGAAAAAGAAAAAGCTGAAGTTGAAAAGCAAAAAGGGATTGCTGTTGAACAGCAAAAAATTGCCGAGGAAAAAACCATTTTAGCGCAGGAAAAAGAAAAGGAAGCTACAGAACAAAAGGTGGAAGCTGAAAAACAAAAATTAATTGCTGAGCAAAATGAAGTGCAGGCAAAAAGAAATGCTGAATATGCGGAAAGGCAAAGGCAAATTGCTTTGCAACGGCAAAAAGAAGCCGACCAGCAACGTTCATTAGCTGAGAAAAATGAAGAGATTGCCCGCCAGCAAACCATAGAAGCTGAAAAAGCAAGAAACGAAGCGTTTAAGCGCCGAATGCTTTCAATTTCTCAAAGCATGGCAGTAAAATCGCAGCAAATTGTTGATGATATACAGCTAAAAGCTTTAATTGCCTATCAGGCATATATATTTAATGAAAGCTTCGAAGGGCCTACTCATAACCCTGATGTTTATTTAGGATTGTACAATGCGCTTAAAGCTTTAAAAGGCCAGGGGTTTAATTCTTTAAAAGGGCATACAGGTTCAGTAATGGATATTGCTTTTATTCCAGGGACACAAAACATGTTTACAACCGGTGGTGATGGTAAGGTTATAAAATGGAACATTGAAAATTCAAATTATGAACATGAAATTATAATGGAAAATCCTTTTGTGCAGAGGGCTTTGGCTGTTACACCCGATAGTAAATATTTGATTTGTGCTACCGATGAAAGTTATTTATTGGTATTTAACCTTGAAAACTTAGTTGAACAGCCACAAAAACTTACAGGCCACACATCAATAATAAGTAATGTAGCAGTAGCTCCAAATAACGAATATTTTATTACATCTTCAAACGATAAAACAATTCGTAAATGGAATTTAAAAACATTTACCGGAGAGGTTATTTCAGAAAACGAATCTAAAATAAACACCATATCTATTTCGCCTGATTCAAAAACTATTGCAGTAGGATTGCAGGATGGAAAAATAAAGTTACTACATTTAAATAATTTGAGTCAACCCGAGCAAATTACAAAGGATGCCAATATTGCAATAACATCGCTAAAATATAACCATAATGGGAATTGGCTTGCTAGCGGTGATTCAAAAGGTAACGTAAACATATGGGATACTAATAAAAAGGCTGTTGTTGAAAGCTTGGAAGGCCATAGGTCACGAATTTACGATATTGATTTTAATATTGACGATAAACTAATGGCTACATCAAGCCTTGATGGTACAGTACGATTATGGGATTGCACAAACCTAAATAATCAGCCTATAGAACTCCGGGACCACGAGTCATGGGTACTTTCTATTTCATTTAGCCCTGACGGTGAAAACCTTGTGACATCAAGCAACCAAGAAGAGCGTATTTTAGTTTGGCCTATAAAACCAGATGAAATTGCTCAGGAGATAAAACCATTAATAGAAAGAAACTTAACAAAAGAAGAATGGGATGCGTTTGTAGCTGAAGATATTGATTATGAGAAAACTATACCAGAATTAAATTAAAACCGATGAAGCGGACTTTTTATAAATATGGCTTTATTCTTTTATTTTTACTTGCCATCAACTTTTTTGCATTTTCGCAACAAAGTAGTTGCTCTGTTAAATTAGAAGAAGCCGAAAAATTATACGAGAGTGGTATTTTAGATTCAATACCATCAATGTTACGTGGATGTATCAATAGTGGTTTTGATGATGATGAACTCTCAAGGGCATACAAGTTGTTAATTCTTACCTACTTATTTGAGGATTACCAGGAAACAGCCGAGATCACAATGCTTAGGTTTTTAAAAAAATTCCCTGAATATGAGTTAAAAGCTACCGACCCTGTTGAGTTTAAGTATTTGTACGAATCATATAAAACAATCCCTGTATATTCTATCGGTGTTATTCTCGGCGGGAATTATTCTTATATTAGGGTATTGGAACCATACAGCTTATATAATACAAATAATTATAAAGGAGATTATTCTACATCGGGCATGGGTTACCAGATTGGATTACAATTAAAAAGATATCATTAGTGGGCATTTAAAACCCACTGATTTTTAATTGTTTATTATTTTGTTCTTTGACATATTTGTAATCGCTGTTTGTAAGCACTTCTCTTACAGGAGTTTTGTCGAGTAGAGATATGCTGAGAATTTGTAGAATTTCGTAGATTGAACGGTCAACTTTCAATTTGTTACCAATTATGGCAACAAGACAATATGCAATGATCGCACAATACATTTGGATTTTTACTGCATTCATGGTTGTTCCCCAAAAGGATTTTATTTTTAAATGTTGTTTCATCCATTTGAAAAATAATTCTACTTCCCATCGCTTTTTGTAGAGTAAAGCAATTTCAGTTGGAGCAAGATTCATATTATTCGTCAAAAAGATAAACTCTTTCTTAGTCTCAGAATCATAATATTTTATTCTTCTGAGTTTTTCTGGGTAATCTTTGCTTGGATAATATGTTTCAAGTTTTCCTGTCTGATCATATTTTACTCCGCTAGTCTTTTCTACTTGCCTTGAATACATTCGCTTAAAGCGCATATTTTCTTTTGCTCTTGTAACAAAAAATGCCTTTTGTTGATGTAGATAGTAAAGTCTTTTGAAATCAACATAGGCTTTATCTAGTACATAAAAGCTTCCAGCTTCATAAGTAAGAAAGTCAAGAGCTTTAACATCATGCATTTTGGCATTTGAAATGTAAATAAATGCGGGTATAGACGTTTTTACATCAAATAATGTATGAAGCTTAATGCCGCCTTTATGTTTACGAAATTCTGCCCACCAGAATACACTCAGACAAAGGTCGATTGTTGAAGAATCAAAAGCATATACATTGCCTTCAACATTGATCTCAAAATCAGTCTTATAGCAACTATTACGTGCTTCTTCAATAAGAACGTATGCAAACTCTTCAAAGATTTTAAAATTACGTTTCTCATTTGCTGTTCCTAGATTTCTACGTGAAACTGTTGCTCCAAAACCAAGGTGGTAGTATTTCGATTTATGCGCTTCAAGACTAAGGATCAAATCTCGCATGCTATCTCTGGCTGTCAATTGACCAAATACCATGCATAGCATTTGATTCCAACAAGTAAATGATCTAACATACTTATTTCCACTATATGTGGAAACGATTCGATCAAAAGTTCTGCGCGGCAGAAAATCTGTAAGTTGTGCGAATATATATTTGCCTTGATTCATGGATAATTACATTTTTTATGCAAAAATCCATATTTTCAATTCAAATCGTCACGCATATAAAAAACGCTACAAGTACGATATACAAATAATTTCAAAGAACGTTTATTAATTTTTAATGCCCATTAGTGAAAAGATATATAACCGATAAAATTGAAATTAACCTTGATGCTATTTATAATGCTAAGAGCTTTAAGTATAGCCTTAAACAATTGGATTCCGATATAGAATATATTGAAAACCTTTCGGGATTCTCATTTCCGTTAACTGCAACTTACGATTTTAAATACCCACTTTTTACTCCATTTCTAAGAGCAGGTGTAAATGTCGATTATTTATTAAGTGCTAATGCGGATTTTAGGCGTACTGTTGATTCTGATGCAGCTATTGACGATATTAAAAATACAGGTGTAAATATTATAAATGAAAGGAACACTTACAATGTATCACTAGTAATTGGGGGTGGTGTTAAAGTATTCTTTAAAAAAGGTTACATTATGCTTGATGTAAGGTATTATGAGGGATTAACCAATAATGTCGCCGAAAACAGCCGCTACCTGAATGATGAAAAGTGGGCTAATTTCCAATATCAGGATGATGATTTTGCAATGAATAACCTCTATTTCTCATTAGGGTATGTTTTTACCATTTACAAAACAAAAAAGCAGAATTAAAATCATGAAACAGAAAATATTTAAATACACTTTTGTGCTATTAGCCTTGTTTTTTGGTGCTTGTGAAAATATGGATATTTCATCAGGGCAGGCAGATACTTTTATTAAGATTTTTGGGTCATGGAATTCAGATATTGGTGTTGATGTAAAATCTTTTAATGATGGTTATGTTGTATTAGCAACAATTACTGATATTGAATCGGGAAACGGAGATGCGGATATAGCTATTATATTTACTGATAAATATGGAAACCAGAACGGCAATATAGATACTATTGATGGAGGTGGTAATGATATAGCTGGCAAACTTTTAAAAACTAGCGATGGCGGTTTTATTGTTGTTGGCACATTATATGACACATTATATCATAATGAGGATATTTTGCTGGTAAAATACAGTCCTGAAGGGCAATTAACCTGGCAAAAGACTTTAGGCGGAACATCTTCAAACGAACAGGGTAAATCTATAAAATCGGCTCAATCGGGTTACATTATAGTTGGTAATACCGACGATAATCCTCAGGAAACATGGGATATATTAATGGTTAAAGTTGATGCTGAAGGGAACCTGGAATGGCAAAATATTTTTAGCGGCACAGGTACCGATAAGGCAAACGATGTTATTATGCATAGCAACGGATATTTAATTGTAGGAGAAACAAATAGCTTTTACGAAGCAGGGCAGGCAAGTTATAATATTATGGCGATTAAAACAAATTTTACCGGCGGAGAGACAGACAAGTTTACTTATGGTGGAACTCATAACGATTATGGCAATAGTGTAATTGAAGTTGATGATGGATTTATTATTGCTGGTTCTGTAGAAAATATTGCCGGAGGGAACTCCGATGCTTATATACTTAAAGTTGAAAAGGATGATTTAATAGATATTATATGGAATAAATCTTTTGGCAGTAACCTTAACGATTTTGCATACGGTATAATAAAAACAAATGATGATGTGGTTGTTGTTGGTAGCCAGGAAAACATAACAGGTGCTTATGGTTTATTCTTAAATATTGATAGTGAAGGAAACTCTTTATATAGTAACACCCTGGGCGGTTATAACCAGGTATTCCGTGCAATTGAAAGAACCCCTGATGGTGGGTTTATTTTAACAGGTAGTACAGGTGCTCAGGGAAATGAGCAGATTATGCTGGTTAAATTAAATTCTGATTATGAGTTGTAAAAACAATCTTATGAAAATGTAAATTAATTGGTCATGAAAATATTTAAACATATACTATTTATCGTTATGGTTTTTGCATTAATTGGTTTTACAACCCTTTATTCAAGAGCCCAAACATTGGAAATTGTTAAGATTGTTATGGTTGATTACGACCAGAATGGGATGACTGATGGTTTTGAAATTGAATTTAATAACCCTGTTAATGATGCAACTTTTGATGTTAATGACTGGAGTCTAAGTAACGACTCTGCAGGTTGGACAAATTCAGTAAAGCCTGACGATATATTTACTGATGTTAAGTTTATTACCGGATCTGAGATTAATGTTGCAAATGATAATTACATACGTGTATTTGTAGACAATCTTGATTCTCCAAGTAGTAAATTAAAAGATGATTGTTTTTCTATTCTTTATGGAACTTACTCGGGTGATATGGAAATGTTTGGAAATCCTGCCGTCACATTAAAAGATACCGTTAATCACCCCATGCGGCCTGAAGATTATGCTGCTCCTTTAATTGATGCAGTTACATTTATCCCGGGTGATGAAGATACAATTATTATTGGTGAGTATGTAACCTTACAATTCACTATATTTAAAGGTGCAAATTCTATAAGTGAAATAAATGTTGTAGGACATAGCTTAACAGTGAATGGAAGGGTTGTGCCTAATGATAGTATTGAAGAAAACCCAGCAGGAACCTACTCTTTTAATTACTGGGTAGAAGAAGGCCATAATGATGTTGATGATGGTACAGAGCTAATTCCAATTTCATTAGTAGTTAAAGATAAATATGGTAATATCTCTGTTGCTTATACTGCCTCAACAGAAGCCGGTTGCCCGGGGATAGATGGGAATACACCATCGATATCAAATATTTTGGCGACACGATTAACAACTTCACGTGATACTTTGAAAATAGGGGATAAGATTGAATTTACTATACAGCCTGTAGATCCGGAAACCGGATTAACAGTTACTCCTTTAACGTATAATTCTAAAACACTTTCTCCTTCATGGACTGCAGATGGCACTGGTGCTAATTATACTGCAACTTATACCGTATCTAGTGGAGATAACGACCAGTGGACTCCTCTTCAATTGCTTGGTGTAACCCTTGAAGATATTAATGGGCAGGTTTCCAGCCCTGCAGTAAACAGCTCTAGTGTTTTATGGAAAATAGATGCCAATGCACCTGAGATTGAAGCAAGCGGAGTTACTGTAAGTGATAATGCAGCTGGTTCTGTATTAAAAATTGGGGATAAACTTACTTTTACTGTTGATGTTTTAGGTTCTGAATATCCGCTTAGTGTAAATCAATCTCAGTTTAATGGACAAAATTTAACCTGGCAAACAACAGATGCAGGAGATACATATTTTGCAGTTTATACTGTGCAGGATAATGATGGGGATATAGCCAGTCCAATACAGATGACTGGAGTTAAATTAGTTGACCCTGCAGGTAACGAAACAGCAATAGCCCAATCAAGTAATCCTCTTGCAAAATCAGTTGATGCCCATTCTCCGGTAATATCGAGTTTGGTAGCCAGTACAACAGAAGCAGGGTCAAAATTAAATGTAAACGATGTAGTAACATTTACATTAACTTTAAGTGAAGCAGCAGAAGCCGGAGGGGAGTT
>Ga0209408_1001360_pt1 | contig 15426 bp, 19 predicted proteins | sample AD_UKC107_MetaG_FD_184422 | JGI IMG/M metagenome (GOLD analysis project Ga0209408, IMG submission 184422) | Active sludge microbial communities of municipal wastewater-treating anaerobic digesters from Hong Kong - AD_UKC107_MetaG (SPAdes)... | ecosystem: Engineered > Bioreactor > Anaerobic >... | reverse complement strand
GTGTTTTAATTCCATGACTTATCCTCCCTAAATCGGTAATATGCCTGCTGACGGCAGTGTAACGGCGCTTTCCACAGTAACCGCAATGCTCTCATTGAGGTATACGCTGTGGTCTGTTTTTATGTTGATATATAACCCCCCAAACGCCTCCGCTGTTACGTTTTCCCTGAGTATGGTCTGTATCGGGAAACCGGCAAGGACAAACTCGGTTGCCTCAATCGGCATACGGTGGCCGTTTATGATCTGCCAAGCCTCGTGGCACTTTTTGACGGTGAGCGTAAAGGTGACGCTTTGACCCAAATCCTGTGCGAGGGTCAGCTTCAACTGATTGCCGTTCTGCCAGACACAGGATTCCACCGGACGCACCGGAAAGGTTGTGATGTAGTTCTCAAACGCGCCGGGTACGCCTCCGACAGGGCGATTGAAGGTGATAACAATCTCGCGAATCCCAATACGCTCATGCTCAACAGCTGCAAGCGCGGGTGTATTCGTGACATAGCAGGCAAGGTACGGCTTATCCGGAATAGCGGCTCCATGTTCCGAAAAGACAGGATAATAATACCGGATATTGTTCATCCATACCTTTGCGTCCTGCGGCTGGCTTTCCGCGTATTCCGGCGGCATCGCTTGGCCTGCATAGGTACGTTCGGAGAGAACATACTTCATTTCACCTGCATTTTCAGTTAGAAAACCCACTCTGAAATCGTTAGTTCGAAAGACGCATAAAGTGCTATTACCGGTTCCGAGTTCCGTGACCTCGTTTTCGGTTTCCCAGATATATTCACCGCTACTTTGCTGACAATACGCGCGATAGAACACCTTGCCGTCCCGCAGATACCCGATAATTAAACCTTGGTCGACGCCTGTGTCGAGTGTTGACTGCCATCCACGGCAGACGGAAATATGAGAAGCATTCTCAGCAAGCGGTATCCTTGAAGATGCATCACTCCATTTCTGTACATAGAGGCTATTGCTGCTGTCTGTAAAAAAGATGTAAGGCACATCCTCGGTCATCAGTTCGTAATACCGCTTTTTCGGGTTAATACGCCAGTCACCATCAAACTCAATCGCAGCGTCCTTGACCGAACCGATACTCCAGAGGTACTCCCATTCCTGCTCGGCAAAAGCGGGCATTTTGCGAGAGTAAATACTGCCCATACCGTTATCAATACAAATGGCATAGACAAGGCTCGGCTGTGCTTCCCCCGGAAGCTGCCGGATGGCCACATCACCAAAGTTCGCCGGGATATCTTCATGGATCACCTCGGTGATCAACGTGTTGATACTCGCTTGTTTGGCAATAACCTGTATTTGGGGCAGGTTGTCAGTCGATGTTCCGTAGAAGCGTTTTAGGAGCTTCTGCTTTAGGTCAAGCGGAACGCTTCTCATACATCCGCCTCCTTTGCAAGGGTACTTTCAGCTTTGAAATACTCCCTTGAAATACGGTCGAATTCGGACAGTTTAATAATCCTGCCGAAATACACCTTGCCGCCCAAAGTAACCCTCAAAAGCGAAAGCTGGTCTTCGGAAGAAAACAAAGCCTGTTTGCCGTCCTCTTTTACATAAACGGTAATATCATACGAAACGGCAGGCTCGCCAAAACGTGAAATCAGTTGCCTGCCGTCTATGGTACGGTGGAGGGTGCGGATAACCTCCTGTTTTTCTTTCAGTGAAACGAACGGGGTGATAACAATTCCGTTGTCCATGTCTTTCAGTTCTGTCATATCCGCACCTCACCCCTTAACTGATCGATGATAATATCCACCACCGAGGTCATTTCGTTTTGGTTGTTTACACCTTCCACCCGGATAACTCCAGTGTGGTTTACGGTACTGTTTGCACTGCCTTTTCCATTTACGGTGGCGTTAACATCAAATTCGGTTGGTATTGCCTTTTGCATATCCTTTTCCACGCCGTTCATAGCATCTAAAAAACCAATTCCTATGCCTTCACCCATATTGCCGCCGATTCCGGCGAACACGGTTGACGGGGAGTGGATGCCGAGAAGCCCTTTAACCCCATCGACAATCCCGCCAAAGAAGTTACCGACCGAATCGGACAGCCATTTGCCCATAGACTTGATACCTTCCCACAGGCCTTTGACAATATCTATACCAATTTGCATGACAGAACCAACCGCGCTGCCAAGTCCGCTGACGATTGCGACAATAATCTGAGGAAGGGCGGCTATCAGTTGCGGAATCGCCTGAATCAAGCCAGCTGCAAGCTGAACAATAAGCGTGATACCCATCTCGATGATGGCGGGTAGATTGCTGGTAATGAATTCGATAATAGTCGTAATAATCTGCGGCAGCGCTTCCATGAGCCTTGGCAGCGCATTCAAAAGTCCCTCAGCCAGACCGGCGATGATGGCAAAAGCCGCTTCGAGGATTTTATCCATGTTGGCAAGCAGAGTGTCCACAATCAGAATGATTGCTTCTATGATAGAAGGAATTAGTTCCGGGAGTGCGTCCGCGATACCGAGCGCAAGGGTAATAATCATGTCGATGGCTGCTTGTATGAGCATAGGCAGGTTGTCAATAATTCCATCCACTAAGGACATGACCAGTTGCACGGCTCCCTGTGTAATCTGCGGTAAGGCTTCGACCAGACCTTGGAGCAGCGTGAAAATAACCGAACTGGCTACTTCAATAATCATAGGCAGGTTATCCGTTATGGAGTTTACCAGCGCCATGACAATGTCAACGGCAACCTCCATAATCTTGGGGAGGTTTTCAAGAATCATGTCCGCTATGCCACCGATTGCATTGCCAATTACATCGGATATCTTGCCGAAGTCGCCACCGGCTTCATTGAGCCCGCGCGTGAAATCGCCGAGCAAGGATACACCGTCGTCTGCAAGTGTCTGCAATTGGGGCAGAAGAATAGTACCCATCGCGTTCTTTGCTGCACCGGCACCCGCCTTCAGGCGCTGGACGCTGTCGTCAAATTTACCCAGAGCGTTCAGAGAATCCTCGGACATGACTGCGCCCATGCGCTTTGCTTCTTCTGTCAAAGCTGCAATGCCTTCGCTGCCTTGGGCGATGAGTGGATTCAGTTCCCGAGCACTCTTGCCGAAAATCTGCATAGCGAGGGCGTCGCGTTCGGTTTCGTTCGAGATTTTACCAAGCGCATCGATGGTTTCCCAATATACGGTCTCGCTGTCACGGAGCTGTCCATTACCATCTGCCACAGAAACACCGAGTTTTGCATAAGCATCGGCAAATTTTGCCGAACCGTCTCTTGCGCTCGCCATTGACTTGACCTGCTTGGACATGGAACCGGTTAAGGTCTCCATTGAGACGTCGACCAGTTCGGCGGCGTATTTGTATGCCTGCAGGCTTTCGGTGGACATTCCCGTAACGGTGGACATCGTGAGGATTTCGTCAGCGTAGGCGGCAGCACCGACTGTCATATTGGTCAGGGATTTTGCTGCTCCGATGGCGGCTGCTCCCACCGCGACAAAAGCGGTGCCCATTGCGGCTCCTATACCTTTTAGAACACCGCCCAGTTTTTGAAACCGCCCGCCAGCATCGTCGGCTTTATCACCCGCGTCTTTAAGCTCGTCGCCAAACTGATCCGCTTGTTTTTCCGCATCGTCAAACTCGTCTGCCACACCGTCAAGAGCCTTTTCATTCGACTTGAGCTCGCGTTCCATGCCGTTGAGTTCTGCCTGCGCGTTGTTCAGTTGAACAGCCCACTGCTGTGTGCGGCGATCGTTTTCGCCGAAGGAATCGGAAGCATTTTCAAGCGCCTTGCGGAGCGTTTCTATTTTTTCTTTCTGCGCATCGATCTGCTTTGTCAGAACCTCGTTCTTGGCGGTGAGGGACTGGACGCTGTTTTCATTTTTGCCGAACTCGGACTCGACCAGCTTCATTTCCGAGCCGAGTATCTTGAACGACTGGTTGATGTCAGAAAGGGCTTTCTTGAACTCCTTTTCACCCTCGACGCCGATTTTCAAGCCAAAATTATCCGCCATATCTCACCACCTCCTTAGATACCGCTTGGTATGATTTCATCGATGTAATGCTCACGCTTCGGTTTTGCCAGGCCGTTAAACTGCTTATATATCTCCCATTGATCGAGCAGATGACCCAGCGGCATAAGCCAGACCTCCCGCTCGGACCGGTGAAGCAGAGTGACGCCGTAAAAAATCAGCCGGGCAAACAACTCCTCGTCGCTTACCCGACCTGTGCGTTTTTTGAGGACTCGTCCTCGCTTTCTATATTGCGCTTTGTTCCCTTGAACATTGCTTCCATAATGCAGTTTTTGTAATCGGAGAGTTCGAGTGGAGAGGTAAGCAGTTCGACCGCATCCTCTGTGAGTAGATCCCTTTTCTTGGCGGGATTCTGCAGATTGTGTACCAGTACTGACTGGTTGGCGAGCAGTGTAATGAGCCACACGACCTCGTCGAGCGCCATCTCGAAGTTCTCGGATTTCATGAGCTTTTCACCCAGATTAGAAAGGCCGCCGTATCTCTTAGCAATTTCCTTGGTCGCTTTGGTGGTAAGGATCAGTTCGTAATCCTGGCCACCAATAGCGACTTTTGCGCTTCTTTCATCAGCCATTATTCACCACCTCCGACAGGAGCTGCGAACGTCGGCTCGTAAACCTGCGTGTACCAGCCTGTGATAACAGATGCCGGAACGCTTGTGTCGTCCTCATTGACCTCAGATTTCCACGGGTGTTTTCCGTTGCCGTCCAGTTTATTACGGCGGTAGACCGTACCTTCGATGGTCGGCGTGGAAAAGGTAATGCTGTCACCCTTGGTCTGAAGGTTGGTCGCCGGGATACCGAATACGACGCGGTAAAGCCAGAAGTAGCGGTATTTCCCGTTGGATTTCTTTGCGCGGAACCCGATAGCAACGGGAGCGCCGCCGTCCTCACCTCCGGATATCACAACATGGTTGTCGTCAATCTTCGCCCCGGTCAGATCTTCGGCGGCGGTTGTGCCGATGTCGTCGACACCGAGTGATAGTTTTCCGGATTTGAATTCCTTCACAACCTCGGCGGGACTGTCATCTGCGTAAAGGGTCGCTTCCACCAGTTCGACCGAAAGGTCCGCTTTCATCGCTTTGGCAAGCTGGATGGGAGAGCCGTAGGTTTCGGTCCCGTCCGTGCCTTCCGTTATCTTTGCGTAATAGAGCTTATCAAGCCCGATAGTAGCCATTTGCTATTCCTCCAGTTCGTAATATTTCGCCACATCGATGGCGTAGTGGTGATAGCCGGTATCATCTTCGTGTCCGATATACCGGCGGTCGGTTATAACACAATCAGCCTGGAGGAGTATCCTCACAAGCTGATTCTTTCTTTGTAAATAGTTATTTTTACTGAACAGCGAAACCCTGACCTCGTTTATGTCCGCAAGCGGTTTATTATCTCCGAAAACTGCAAAGGTGTCGGTTAAGTGTGTCAGTACCAAGTATTCATCAGTAGGCACGCCGCTGAAGACACCTGTTTCGACAGGGATATTTGCGGTTTCAAAAAGTGCATTCAATTCGGACAATATACTCATAGTTTATCAATCTCGCTTTCCAGCTTGTCGGTCATAGCCTCGATACAAGCGTCTTTTGACTTGCTCTTGGCAGGTTTCAGAAAAGGCTTCGGAGTCTGACCATGCTTGCCGTATTCGAGGATGTTTGCAATTTTAGCATTACTGCCGCCATCCGAACGCGGCTCTTTGAAGCCTATCTTCACGTTAAAGTTGCCATCCCTGTCCTGTTTGGCCGGAGATACGCCAAGCGCCGATTCAAGCTCGCCAGTGGAACGGCTTTCAACCTTCGTGTTTTTACCGACCACGGAAGCCAGGTTGCTTTTTACCTTGCTGTATACGACTTCAGCACCGGCTTCAAGAACCTTCGGTACGATTTCGTCGGTTTTTTCAGCCAACCTTGACACCTTGAGGAGGAAGTCATCCGGCATTTTGAAATCGACCTTAGCCATCAGAACTCACCGCCAATACTTCAAGAAACATTCCACGGCTCTTTACATTTTCAACTGAGAATATGTTGTAGCGTTTGCCTTCACAGGCAATAACGTGACGGTTGTTCAGTTCAAGACCCGATAGGGCGCGGAGGCGAAATAAGGCGTTAACCTCACTGCTCTGAGACATATTGCGCCACTTTTCTGTGGAGTTCTTTTGCTCAAAATATGCTCTGACTGACGCAAGAACTGTGTCTCCGTGATTTACAAAGCCATCGGCGTCCTTGACCGGTTCTGCTGAAATGATGTCAATAAAGGAATTCATCTTACCAAAACTCATTCTCACACCTTCCAATCCCGGTCGAGCCGCAGAAGGAGGTTGACCGTATTCCATACCTGCTGTCCGGCCTGCACATTATCCGCAAAAAAGCCGCCCGTGCTGCCGTCCCTTGATTCATAGAAGTGGGACGACAGCATAATGACGGCTTGCTCTGTGGTAGGCGGCATCAGATGATCTGTGTAGTAGTTTTCTGTGAGATGCTGATAGCTTTCGGCGTATTTAACTGCGGCGGTGATGTACATCTGCAGTAGTTCATCGTCCGCCGTGTGTTCAAGAATGAGATTTGCCTTTACTTTTTCAAGCAGCGTCATACCGCCACCGTCCTTTCATTATTCTTCCGGTTCAGTAATTACTACAGAGAAGGTCGCTTCGGGATAGCCGGAAGCCCACAGGGTGAAGACCTTCGGCGTATTTATGATTTCATCGCATTTTAACCACATGACGATATCTCCGGCTGAACCACCGACAGTAGTGGCTTCAGTAGCATCAGCGGCTGTAAGTTGAGAGCCGTTATACTTAACCGCAGTAATATCTGCAAGTCCTGTTGTAATGAGCATACCAATCCACTTGTGCGTACCCTGCGCCGGATTAGAGCTTGGAAAAGCAATCAGCTCAGATACAGGTACAGCTACGGTAATAGTACCGTCCTCAATAGTGATCGCCGTAACCTTACTTTGGTTGGCGGTTATATCCTCGCCACTGGGTGTGGGTATTTTAGAAACCGATACATTCCATGCATCCGGAGTCATAAGCCCTGCATCTTTTAGCTTGAGCAGCAGAGCGTTGAAATCATCCTTGACTGCGGCAACGGTAGCCGCTGTGCTGGTTGCTTGGTTGTTTGCAGAAGGAAGCCCCGTTACCGAGGCTCCCTCCCTGATCTCCAGCGTACCGCCGATGACGGTTTTTTCGCCGCCTTGTTCGGTGTAGTTCTTTGCGTTATATGACATAGCCGCATCCTCCTTTTAAGCATGCTGCTTGAGCAGCTTGATACCCTCGGGCAATACAGTCTTACCGTCCACACGCTGGAAAGCGTAGAATCCGGTCTGAAGGTTGGCGATGTGAAGCTCGTCTGCACGGCGAACAGTTCTGCCAGTACGGTCCGCAATCCAGTAGTTCTGGAAATCGCCGAAAGCGACTGTGTAGGCACCTGCTGCGATGGTCGGAGCATACTGTGAGACATATACAGGGAAACCGAGTAGACGGTCGGGCTGATCAGCCTGCAGAGAGGGCTGCCACATGTACACGCCGTTTCCATCCTTCAGCTTGCGAATCCCAGAAAGAGTATTGCTGGCCAGAAGGAATACAGCATTTTTCTTATACCCTTCTTTAAGAGAATAGGTCAGGTCAATGAGTTCGTCTGCCTTGATGTCGGTTGCATTTGCAGTTGTCACTCCGACCTCGCCGCCGTTCGCGGTGAAAATACCCGTAGGCTGGGTGTTGCCGACTCCAACGCAAAAGGCCTGCTCCTCCTTCGCCGCAAAAGCGCGGGCAAAATTGTCGATGAGGTAGGGCTCAAGTTCGAACATAGAGTCTTGAAGCAGTTCTTCCGAAACCAGCGCCGCCGCACGGAGGGTGTACGCATCGAGGGAAAGCTGATTGAAGGTTGGCGTGCTGGGCGTAAAGGTGCCGCTTTCCACCACCCAGTCGGCGGATACATCAGTCAATGCTACGTTAATTCTGTGCGGTGCAGCAGTGGTGATAACCTTTGCCAGGGAACGAATGACGTTCTCGCGCTCAAGTGCTCGGACAAGGTTTTTGTCGAACTCAATCGGGACAAGATAGCCGCCGGTGGAAGGGGTACCTTCCTCCATGACGTTATGAAGCGGGCGCTTCCCGCGCACAAGGTTCAGAAAGTCCTCACGATATTCGGCGGTCGCTCTGAGATGGACGGTTTTTCCGTCCTGTGCGCCCGGTTTGCTCGTGATGGGAGAACTGGTCGGCTGCGCCATTGCAGCATCCCTTGCCACACGGTCTTCCTCAATGGCAATCTGACGAGCCATTGCGTCAACGTCTGCCAGCATTTTGTCATAGGTAGCATTGTCTTCTGTAGAAAGGACACCGTCCTTCGCACGAATATCAAGAAACGCCTTTGCAGCGTCCCATGCTTTTGCGCGTTTTTCACGCATTTCGAGTACTTTTTTCATAATCAAATACCTCCGTTAAATGTATTTACGGGCTTGCAGTTTCTGCATAGCCTCTGTGATAGAAACGCCAGTCGGCGCATCTGGATTCTTTTGCTCCGCCTTCGGAGCGGGTTTCGTGATGAGCTTGTTGAATAGCGCGTTTGTGACTGCCCTGCGGCTGAAAGCAAAGACCTCATCGTCGCTATGGTCGCGTTTGGCGTTCTCCAAGATGCCGTCCGCGAAGCCAAGCTCCACCGCCTTGTTTGCGTTCATATAGGTTTCGCCGTCCATGAGATGAGAGATTTTTGCGCGGGACTGCCCGGTCTTGATTTCGTAGGCGTTGATAATGGACTCTTTGACTTCGTCCAGCATGGCAATGGCTTTTTGCATTTCCTCGGTGTCGCCGATTGCTACCGTGAGTGGATTGTGAATCATCATTAGTGCCGTAGGTGCCATGAGCACCTGCGTACCCGCCATTGCGATGACTGATGCCGCCGAAGCAGCGATACCGTCAATCTTGACTGTGACTTCATGCGGGTAATCCATGAGCATAGCGTAGATTTGACTTGCCGCTACGCAGTCGCCGCCGGGTGAATTAATCCACACGACAATATCGCTGTCGCCGGACATCAGCTCGTCCTTGAACATTCGAGGCGTGATTTCATCATCCCACCAGCTTTCGTCCGCAATGGTGCCGTCGAGGTACAGGGTGCGGACGCCCGTATCCTCATCACTGTCCCAATTCCAGAAGTGCGTTTTTTCACGCGCCTTTACGGGACTTCGTTTTGTTTTGTCCATCTGAGGTTCCCTCCGTTTCTGTTGTAGTTGTATTTGCGAACGCACCTGCGTCCTGCAGTTTAGTCATAGCACCGTTTATGAGATAAAGGTCGCCGCCGAGGTCGGAAGGGATGCGGTCGAGGTTTTCAAGCTCTCGTATGTCATTTGCAGACATCCAGCCGTTTTGTCGAGCGGTCGCGTAGCCTGTCATGCGCGATGCATAGTCGCCGCGAAGAAGTCCGTCCACATTAAATTTTGTGAACATCGAGTGTTTTTCGCTGTCGAGCAGGAGCGCCTTGTTCATCGCTTGTTCCCAGCGGATTACCCACGGGTCGAGCGTATATTTCACGAACTCCAGTGACTGCTGCTCAATATTAGAAAAGCTCGACTTTTCAAGGTCAGCCAGCATATGTGGCGGCACTCTGAAAATTCGAGCGATTTCATTGATCTGGAACTTGCGCGTTTCGAGGAACTGCGCCTGTTCCGGCGAGATGGCGATCGGCGTGTACTTGAGTCCTTCCTCCAGCACGGCAATTTTGTTGCTATTAGCACTACCGCCGAAGGTGGACTGCCAGCTTTCCCGTATGCGCTCCGGGTCCTTAATCGTGCCGGGATGTTCGAGAACGCCGCTTGGTGCCGCACCATTGGCAAAAAACTTAGCGCCATATTCCTCGGCGGCGATTGCCAAGCCCACAGCGTTTTTTGCCATCGCTATCGGTGAATAGCCGACCAGACCGTCGTAGCCAAGCCCCAGCACATGAAGAATGTCCGAGGGAGCGAAGATAATGTCGCTTTGCTTGTTTTTGCCGACTTCCGGCGCGTCATCGCTATTTTTCCGATAACGGTAATACAGTCGTCCCTGCGAATCCCTGTCCACGGCCATGCGGTCTGGCATGAGCGGATAGAGCGCTATAACCTCGCCACGGGCGTTGCGGATAATCTGAGCATAGGCGTTGCCGGTGAGAAGCAGGTGGTTCATCATTGTTTCTCTGAATACGAAACTCGTCATTTCGGGATTTGGCTCATCATGCAGGACCCGCCATAGCGGATGTTCGAGGCTCTTTTCCTTGCTGCCGTCATCGCCGTACTTATACAAAAACAGCGGGAGCCCTGCGATTGCCTCCGAAAGGATACGGACACAGGAGTATACCGCTGTCATCTGCATGGCTGTCTTTTCATTTACCACCTTGCCGGAGGTCGAGCCTCCCCATAAAAAGCTGTTGCCGGTGCCGAGGTTTTTAGGCTTGTCGCGGGGTTTGAATATACCTTGTAATATGCCCATAGGCTTTTACCTCCTTACCAAATGAGCAAGCCGCGCTTGTCATAAACGCTCTCGCCCGTATCGTTTCCGCACCGAATAGCCCTGTCCAGCGCCATGATGGTGGCGACCGCGCCGTCTATCTTTTCTGTGGATTTCTCCTTGTCCGCCTTGATATTTCCTGCAGGGTCGGTGCGGATATATATGTTGTCCATCATCCAGCGTAGGACGGGGTGCCCGCCGTGAGCGATTTTCTCCTCCAGTGTTAGCTTCATAAGTTCCTTGGTCGGTGGAGACATATCCTTAAAACCCTGACCGAACGGCACGACCGAGAAGCCGAGCGTTTCAAGATTCTGCGTCATTTGCACCGCGCCCCAGCGGTCGAAAGCTATCTCGCGGATGTTGAAGCGCTCGCCCAATTCCGCAATGAACTGCTCAATATAGCCGTAGTGAACGACATTGCCCTCGGTGGTTTGAAGGAAGCCCTGTCGCTCCCATAGGTCATAATTGACATGGTCTCGCTTGACGCGGAGATCGATGTTGTCTTCGGGTATCCAGAAGAACGGTAGGATGCAGTACTTGTCATTCTCGTCACCGGGTGGAAATACAAGCACAAAAGCCGTGATGTCGGTGCTGCTGGAAAGGTCAAGTCCGCCGTAACAGACACGACCTTCGAGAGCTTCCGCGTCGACGGCAAACGCGCATTTATCCCACTTGTCCATCGGCATCCAGCGCACCGCCTGTTTAACCCACTGATTGAGGCGGAGCTGACGGAAGCTGTTCTCTTCGGCTGGATTTTGCCGAGCTGATTCAAACGCCGCCTTAACCTTATCCATGCCAACTGTGATGCCGAGAGAGGGATTTGCCTTCTTCCACACCTTGGGGTCTGTCCAATCATCTTCTTGCGCTGCGCCGTAAATTACTGGGTAGAAGGTGGGGTCATGCTTTCTTCCATCAATAATGTCCAGCGCCTTCTGATGTACCTCCCAGCAGATGCTGTGTTGGTTATCTCCGGCGGTTGTAATAAGAAAATACAGCGGCTGCATTCTCGCATCGCCGCTGCCTTTGGTCATAACATCGTAAAGTTTCCGATTGGGCTGTGTATGCAGCTCGTCGAACACCACTCCGTGTGTATTGAAGCCATGCTTATTGCCAACGTCGGCACTGAGCACCTGATAGATGCTGCCGGTCGGTTGGAAGATGAGCCGCTTGGTAGCGTCGAGGATTTTGACACGTTTCGACAAAGCTGGACACATCCGCACCATGTCCGCCGCCACATTGAAAACGATGGATGCTTGGTTTCGGTCAGCAGCACAGCCATAAACCTCGGCGCGTTCCTCATCGTCACCGCAGGTGAGCAAGAGAGCGACCGCTGCCGCAAGCTCGCTTTTTCCCATCTTCTTTGGTATCTCCACGTAGGCAGTATTAAACTGCCGGTATCCGTTAGGCTTGAGTGTTCCAAAAATATCGCGGATAATTTGCTCCTGCCAGTCTATGAGTTCAAAAGGCTTACCAGCCCATGTGCCTTTGGTGTGGCAGAGCGATTCAATGAATGCAACGGCGTAGTCAGCAGCATTTTTATCATAGGTCGAATCATGCATCTTGAAGCGCGTCTGTTTATACTTTTTTAGTTTGCGCAATCGCACTGCCTCCTTCCAAATGGCATAAAAATAGACACCCTCCGGTGCCTTCATAATCTATCTGTACGAGATACAGCCCCACGCAGGGCTGACCTCGGCTATTTTCTTTTGTGCGGGTTAGTGGTTTTCGCCGTGAAGCAAAATCTCCAGCGCAAGCTGCGTATCAGGGTCGGAGGGCTTGATGTCCCAGCCTCTGTCATAGTTACAAACAACCTCGCCGTTCCGCTTGAGCATCAGCTTGCTGATTCTGCCGCCTTCGATGCCGAACTGCGAACCCTCGTCATACTGCTTCATCCAATAGTGAAAAATGCTGTCGTGAATTTTCAGGCTTCCTTCTCTCCACATGGTCGCTCCCTCCTTAAAACCGCTCGATGCGAACATTGTCGTCAGCTTCGAAGTGTACTTTGTAGCGGGTTTCCGAACCGTCGGCTTTCTTGGAAATCAGTCTGATGCCGCCTTCAAAGGCGCTGTAGGATCGGTCGAAGCGCTCGCCTTGCGGGAGCTGGCTTTTTGCCTGTTTCAACTGCTTGTCTGTCATGGTGGGGTGTGCCTCCTTTGTTTTGTTATACACATGATCGCTCTAAAAGCACACTATAGCAAGGCAATTCTGCGATATATACCAGCATAAACTATACGATCTTTACAGCGAATTTCGCCGCCGGAATTGTGTAGTTTACGCTTCGCCGGTGAGAATGAAATGCGCGTATTCGCGTCGATGCTCCTCCAGATACACCACCAGCTCGTAGAATTCCATGTCGTTGGCGATGCGCTGCACCGTGCGGACATCGAACATATTCGTCAGCCCAGTGTCGCGGATGGCAAGAATCTGCTTCTTGACCGTTTCACTCATTGCCGCTCACCACCTTGCAGGCGTCCTCACCGTAAGCCACGGACAGGCCGCAGCCGTTGTCCCATGCCACCATGACCGAGCCGATGTCGTCCACGCCGCGCACGGTGCCTTTGGTGCCGACCGGCGGCGCTTGTGGGTCGTCCATTCGGACAAGCTCCACACGGCATCCGATCGGGTAACGCTTGCGGAGGCTCTCAACAAGCTCCCGCGAAGGGAAGCGGTTATTCATTGCTGCCCACCTCCTTGTCCTGCAGGCTCATCACGTCATCATAGAGACTGGCGTCTGCATTGATGCGCTCGACCAGTTCCTGCACCTTCGGGTTGCCGCTCTTGAATGCACAGCTTCCGGAAAGGTTGCGGAGCAGTATCTTTCTCGCCGCCTTGTACTCATCACCAATAAAGCCAAGCCGAAGCAGAAAACAGCGAAATGCGTACTTCTCGTTGTCCGTTTCCTTATCCTTGGCGGTGATGCGCTTCTGCGTTTTTGCCATGCTGATTAGTTTTCCGGTGAAGTGGGCGTAGGCGTTGATTTCCTCCGGCTGTGGGAACCCCACAAACCACGGAAAGCTGACCACTTCGTCCGTAACCTCAATCGGCAGCGTATCGGCGCATAACGCCTTTTTGATAAGTGATTCCTTGCTTGCCACCAGTAAGCGCAGGTTTTCCAGTGCCACATCGCTGATATCCTTACGAGGATAGGAAAGGATGAGCGAGTCACCAGCCTTTTCAGTTTCATCCTCCAGTCGCGCTTCTGGCTCAAAACCCTTATCGAGTAGCTCCTCGACCAGCATCTCAACCTCATCGCTGTCGGCGCGGTCATCAAAGCTCACGGTACCGTTTTTGTCGATGGTGATGTAGTCCACTTCGTATGCGAATGTCGGCGCACCCATGTACTTTGCTGCGCACTCCATTTTCTCTGCGATTGCCGTGACCAGCCGCTTCCGGTCATTTCCTGTGATGTTGTACTTTAACTCCATTTTACAAAACCTCCTTCGTTTTGGTACATACATAGATCACTCTAAAAGTACATAATAGCAAGACTTTTTTGATAAATATATGTACCAAATCGAGCCGGAAAACCTGTGCTTATTTGTACTTCATATCATAGAAGTGTGAGACTGCCGGGAAACATCTTTCAAAGTCACGCAAGTAGTTATAACAAGCGCTGTCCCTGCCGTTTAGCTCTGCGAACTCTCGCAGGCTCTTTTTCTTGAAGAAGCTCGGCTGATTGCACCAGCGGGCGATCGTAACATACACACCACGATAGGGACTTTCTGCATAGCGGGAAAAGCGCATCACATACGGCAGGCAGCGGTTTTGCATCAGGATTTCTATGCGCTTAAACAGGTCGAATACATCTTGCCGCCAAAAAGCCGCGTCCCAATGGTTATCACGATCAAAGCCACAGAAGCAGTAAAACTTCATGACCGCGTTAGTGTATTTTCGAGCAAGCTGAATCTTCTGCTCAATGAGCTTTGCGTCAGCAACATTATCGAAAGCAAAAATATAGTCGCCGTCGTATCGACTGCCAAACAGTGCCGCGCATTTCTCATCGGTGAGTAGCCGCTCGTCGAGGCCCTGTTTGAACTGAAAGTGTTTACCGGTCGCTTGAAGCTCCGTAAGAAGCTTTTTCCATTCGGGACAACCGAAAAAATTATCATCTAACAGGCAGATTTTCTTCCGACTGTTTTCGAGAAATTCCGACAGCGGGCTGTGTATCATCACCCTGTCGTAATTTTGATTGACGCAGAACATGCATTTACGGAAGCAGCCACGGGTCAGAAAGCCGATGGAGTAATCTGTGTAATATGAGAACTCCTGCGACCTCTTACCGGCGACAAGCTGCTCCATAACCCAAGCATCATATAAATGGTAGTCCGGTATCTGGTGTTCAACCAATTCCGGCAGTGCTGGTGCCTTGTCATAGAAAAAGCCGGTACCGCCGTAGCTGACATTGCTCAGCTTCAAAGCGGTATCCGGCACAGGAGTATCCATGAAAACCTTGGAGATATAAACGCGATCGAAAGTGTCCAAGCCACCGTAGTCAGTTTTAAGCACGACCTCATCACCGAGTGTCTTGTGGTAGTGCGAGAGCTTCATACAAGCAAGATTGGGAAAACGGTGTCGCTTGCGCCCAAGGAGATCGGCATCAAGGATTGCAATCCTCACCGGCGCTCACCTCCGCATACGAATACGACAGCCCGTCACGCTGGACGGACACCTTATCCGCCGCACCGACCTGCTCGATATACCGCTTCACGATGACATCGCAGAACTTCTCATCAAGTTCGATTGTGACGCAGGAGCGGTCGGCCTGTTCACAGGCAATGAGCGTGGAGCCGGAGCCACCGAAGGGGTCGAGCACCAGCGTATTTGTCATGCTGCTGTTCATAATAGGATAGGCCAGCAGCGGGATAGGCTTCATTGTCGGGTGGTCGCCATTCTTCTTGGGTTTGTCGAACTCCCAGATGGTCGTTTCCTTGCGCCCACTGTACCACTGATGCTTGCCGCTTTTC
>Ga0209408_1001354_pt1 | contig 15477 bp, 12 predicted proteins | sample AD_UKC107_MetaG_FD_184422 | JGI IMG/M metagenome (GOLD analysis project Ga0209408, IMG submission 184422) | Active sludge microbial communities of municipal wastewater-treating anaerobic digesters from Hong Kong - AD_UKC107_MetaG (SPAdes)... | ecosystem: Engineered > Bioreactor > Anaerobic >... | reverse complement strand
GCAACGCAGGCACGGGAAAAGATGTTCGCGTTACCGGGCTGGCTCTTACCGGAGCCAATGCCGGCGACTACTTCATCAACCCGCATACCGTTACTGCAAATATCACAGCTAAGGAGTTGACGGTTGGTGGAACGTTCACAGCATCCGATAAAACGTATAACGGAAATACTGAGGCCGATATTAATCCAGAAAACCTCACGCTTGTTGGAGTGGTTGCTCCCGATCAGGTTGAACTTAATGCAACTGGCGCATTTGCCAGCAAAACAGTTGGTAGCAGCAAAACTGTAAGCCTAACTGATGCCTCATCTATTACAGGCGTTCATGAAGGAAACTATAGCCTTTCTCTTACCGGTTCGCCCACAGCAACTGCGAATATATCAGCTCTTACCATAGCTGCAACAAATGCTAACGCTCAAAACAAAGTGTACGATGGAAATACTGTTGCAGTTGTTACAGGTGCAACCCTAACAGGAGCAATCACTGGTGATGCTGTAACTTTGGCCAATCATACTGTTGGAACCTTCGCTCTGGCTACCGCTGGAACAAATATCAGTGTTACCACCGCCATGACCCTTTCGGGTGCCGATGCGGCCAACTACCTGCTGGAGCAACCCGCAGGGCTCACTGCCGACATTGCACCCAAACCGCTCACCATTAGCGGCGTGCTGGCAGCCGAGGGCAAAACCTACGATGGTACCACTGTCGCAACCCTGGATGCCAGCGGGCTAACCCTGCCGGGCGTTATCACTGGGGAAACCGTAACCCTCACGGGCGTTACCGCTACCTTCGCGCAGGCTGGCATCGGGGAGGACATCGCAGTTGCCCTTACCACGGCTGAGCTGAGCGGCGCCACCGCTACCTGCTACACCCTCTCGCTGGAGGGGGCACCAGCTACCACTGCAGATATTGCTGCGAAGGAGCTGACCATCGGAGGCGAGTTCACCGCCAACGACAAGGAGTACGACGGCACCACCGCCGCCACCATCGACGATAACGACCTGGAGCTGGTAGGCGTGGTTGGCAGCGAGGACGTGGATCTTACGAGCGTAGTGGTTGCGTTCGCCGATGCTGAGGTGGGCGAGGCCATCTCGGTGAGCATCACCGCAGCGGAGCTGGAGGGTGACGATATCGCCAACTACACCCTCTCGCTGGTGGGAGCACCCACCGCAACAGCCGATATCACGGCTCCAGTAGTTCCAGAGTACACGCTAACGCTAACCATAGAGGGTAGCGGCAGCGTGGAGGTTGACGGCGTGGCCTACACCGAGGTCATCACCGCCGATGAGGGCACCGAGCTGGAGCTGGAGGCCATCGCTGAGGAGGGCTGGCGCTTCGTGGGCTGGTCGGGCGACATGACCGGCACGGAGAACCCAGCAACCCATACGCTTGCGGCTGATGTGGCCGTAACAGCCACCTTCGAGCTGATTCCGGAGCACACCCTCACGGTAACCGTGGTGGGTAGCGGCGAGGTCACCGTGAACGGCGACACCTACGAGGAGCCTGTAGTAGTGCTGCAGGGTACCGAGCTCACCCTCGACGTGATAGCTGCTGAAGGCTGGGAGTTCGACGGATGGTCGGGCGACCTAACCGGCAGCATCTGCCCGGCAGCGGTTGAGATGAACGCCGACTGTGGCGTGACCGCCACCTTCGTGGAGGCCACCGGGGTAACCCCCGATGCGCTATCGCAAGTTCGCGTGTACCCGAACCCATTCGGCGGCGAGCTGCGCCTGAGCGGCACCCGCAGCGTGAGGGAGCTCACCATCGCCAACCTCATTGGGCAGCGCCTGGTGCGCATGGAGCTCAGCGGCGAGGAGTCCGTTACCATCGCCACCGGCCACCTGGCACGCGGCATCTACCTGGTAACCCTCACGGGTCAGAACGGCGAGAAGCTGGTGAAGAAGCTGGTGAAGGAGTAAGAAAAAAGAAATAGAAGAGAGGCCACCAAAAAAGGTGGCCTCTTTGCTTTATGTAAATTCAACTTTCATTTTAAAAATTTCCATGATTAATTCGTTTAAAAATAGTATTTTTGAAAAATTTTTGATTATCAATATTTTGTCGAATAAAAATACATGTTTATGAAAGGTTTTTACAAGTTTATTTTCTTAATGATGCTAATTACTGCGGTTAGTAGCAGACAAGAAATGAATGCAGTTCCTGCATACCCAAATCCAATTGAATTTCGTCAACCCGATGGTAGTATTATTAATATTATAATGCGTGGAGATGAAAAGGTAAGGTGGGCTCAGACTCTGGATGGGTATACAATTCTATTTAACAAGGAAGGAGCCTATGAATATGCAATTATTAACGAAAAGGGAGATCTTGTTCCATCGGGAATCATTGTAAGCTCAAATCAAAAGAGAACCCAAACTGAAATTTCCTTATTATCGAAACAAGAAAAAGGATTGTTCTTCAGTAAGGAGCAGGTAAGCATTATGAAGCAAATATGGGATATTAAAAATCAAGAATCGAAAAACGCATTTCCAACCACTGGTGATAGAAAGTTAATATGCATTCTGGTAGGGTTCAAGGATAAGGATTTTACAAAAACTCAGGATGATTTTAATAACCTGTTCAACCAGGTTGGTTATAGTGCTGGAGGAGCAACTGGTAGTGTTAAGGACTACTACCTTGAAAATTCGTACCAGCAATTTAACTTAACAGTTGACATAGCGGGACCCTATACCATTTCACAGAATATGAGTTACTATGGAGCAAACGATGAGGATGGTAGTGATAAAAAACCTCAGGAAATGGTAACAGAGGCCGTTTACAAGGCAAATGCTATGGTTGATTTTTCACAGTACGACAACGATTCTGACGGGTATGTTGATGGGCTATACGTAATTTATGCTGGGTATGGTGAAGAAGCAGGGGGCGGCGCAGATGCAATTTGGGCTCATGCATGGGCAATTTCACCTCTCTATTGCGATGGGAAATACGTTTCAAGATACTCCTGCTCCGCAGAATTAAGAGGTAACTCAGGAACTAACATTACCGCAATTGGGGTGATTTGTCATGAGTTTGGTCATGTACTTGGTGCTCCCGATTACTACGATACAAACTATCAAACCGGCGGTAAATATGAAGGAACCGGAGATTGGGATATGATGGCTGGTGGCTCCTGGAATAATGGTGGTGTTACACCTGCCCATCATAACGGATTTACTAAAACAATGATTTATCAGTGGGCTGAAGTTAATATGTTAGAGCAGGATGAATCAGTGGTTTTATTGAATACAATAGATGATAATTCCAGCTATTATAGGTTTGATACCCAAACCAGTAATGAGTATTTTTTAATTGAGTATAGAGAAAAACAAGGATTTGACAGTGCTATTCCGGGAAGTGGAATGTTGATTTACCATGTTCATAAGGGCGTAATGTCGGCAATGAATTCAAACTCAATAAATAACACACATCCACAGAAGATGTACCCCGTTTCAGCCAACGCTCAATCGGATCCAACAAGTAGCGCCAGCAGCTATGGAAACATCAATAGCTCAACCTGTGTTTGGACAGGTTTAAACGGGAGCACAACTTTTTCTGATGAAACAATTCCCAGCACCAAATCATGGGATGGAGAAGTCTCAAAGAAAGCCCTGCTTAATATACATAGAGATGCAGATGCAAAAACAGTAACCTTTGATTTTGTGATTGTTTTTACTGACCCTGAAGATTTTGTTGCAGTTCCAGTTTCTGGAAATCAGATTGATATTTCCTGGACAGTGCCCGAAGGGCAGGAGGTGCTGCTTGCATATTCTGAAACCGGCGAATTTGGTGTGCCCGTTGAGGGAACAGATTATGCAGCAGGGGAAATGATTCCCGATGGAGGAATAGTTCTTTTTCAAGGAGCAGAGAATGATTTTTCACATATCGACCTTAAATCAAGTAGCAAGTACCACTATAAAATATGGATGAAACTCAATGATGGAAATTGGTCCGAAGGTGTTGAAACCGATGCAACTACTCTGGTTCATGTAGTTGATTCCTTTCCATGGGTTGATAGCTTCGAGGGTGAGGTTGCTGAGTTTTCACACTGGTGGCTTCAGGAGAATGTAGATGAGGGATCCCAGGAGTGGATGGTGGTTGCTGAGAACGAGACAAACCCCTCGCAGGCATATGATGGAGATTACTTTGCGCTGCTAAAAAAAGTTGACAGAGAGGAGTTTACAACTCGTTTAATTTCGCCAGAGTTCGATTTTTTAAGTTTAGTATCTGCAGAACTTTCGTTCTGGTATTTTCTAGAGGAGAACACTGAAGTTCAGGATGAGCTAAGGGTTTACTTCAAGACAACAATTGATGATGAGTGGGCGCTAATTGAGAATGCAGAGTATACTGCAAGTGTTGCAGAGTGGACAAAAGTCACCCTGGAACTTCCTGAACCTTTAACAGCTACGTACTACCTGGCTTTTGAAGGGGTTGCCAAAGGGGGTCACGGCGTTTGTATTGATAGCGTTGCCGTTTCGGGTGAACTGAAAACATTATACTCACTTTCACTTACCATAGAAGGAAACGGAACTGTTTCAATAGATGATACTGACTACACCGAACCAATTACCGTGTACGAAGGCCAAGAATTGAACCTAACCGCAAGCCCCGATTTTGGATGGAACTTCGATAGCTGGAGTGGCGATTTAGAAGAAACGGAAAACCCATTGAGCATTACTGTTGAGGGTGATTTGTCGCTGGTTGCCACGTTCCTTGAAAAGCTGAAGTACTCCTTGGAAATTAGCATCGAAGGGGATGGTGTTGTTGAGATTGATGGAGAAGTGTATGCAGAGCCCCTGGAACTGTACGAAGGAACCGAGGTGAGTATTGAGGCATTGCCAGATGAAGGATGGCGTTTTGATGGCTGGACTGGTGATATTTCGGGAAGTACGAACCCACAAACCCATACAATTACTTCGAACACATCAGTTAGTGCTACATTCTCAAAGACAACCGATGTTGACTTTGAGCCAGCATCTTTACCTGTAGCGTACCCAAATCCTTTCAATGGTACTTTATCGTTCTCCAATCTAAAAGGAGCATCAGTAATAACCATCACCAATATAATTGGACAAAAGGTTTACCAGCGAAGGTTGAATGGTGAGGAGGCTACACAAATTTCTACCGATACCTTTGCAAAAGGAATTTATTTAATTTCGATTGCGAACAGTAATGGCGAGAGACGAGTTTTAAAGGTTATAAAACAGTAGAATTCCTGAGCAGCAATATATGAAGCAGCCTGAAAAGGCTGCTTTTTTTGTGGATATATCCTTGGGTTCTCATAATTTCTGCCATGGTAAAAACTCAGCCAATAACACGGGGTGCATCGCACGCTGGCTGCCAGCCGATCAGCGAGCTGATCGTTCCGCTCCGGCTCGTTTTCTCGGGGGATTCTGACTCACGTCCGAATCCAGCGCGAAAACGCACCCCCAACCGTTATGGCCAATATTGATTTCAATACAATATTTATAAATAAAAGTTCGTTTTATAGACAAAAATCTAAAAATATATGATAATAGTTATACTCATTTTTGTTCTTTCACCAATTAATTAACTTTTATCTAACTAACTTTAATGAAATGAGAAAATTACTATTATTTGTAACTACGATTTCTATTTTGACATCCTGTCAAAAAAATGAAGAAATCACATTAGAAACAAAATCAGATTACTTACCATTATCAATTGGTAATTATTGGGTCTATCAACATTACAAAATTGATACAGATGGAAATGAAACCTTGCTACAATATCTGGATAGCATCGTTATAAAAGGAGATACAATAATAAAAGATGAGAAGTTTTTTATTATAGAGAATCATTTCTTTAATTCAAAATGGACACAAACAGAATTTTTAAGAGACTCATCTAAAAATCTTGTTAATAATTTAGGACATTGTTTCTTCTCAGAAACTAATTTTACAGATGTACTTTATGAATACTATGAAAATAATAACATCTATAACGATACTCTTTACTCAATAAAATATCAAATGCATAATCCAAATCTTGATATAACGGTTCCTGCTGGGTCATTTAATGTCTTAAATTATAAAGGAGATTTAGAATATTATGCAACTGAACATTTTTCCCCATTAATTTTTAATAGAACAATCAATACTTATTATGCGCCCCAAATTGGGAAAATTTTAACTACATATTACTTTGCCTCTTTACCTGACACTTTTGAAAAAAGGTTAACCAGATACAAAATTGTAACCAAATAGCATAACATCAAATAAATACTGGCCATAACAAGGGGCTCACAAAACGCTGGCTGATAGAGGATTAGGAAATGTTTCCGCTTTTTAGTAGCTTCATAGCGTGGGGCAATGAACCGTTCCAATCCCCAGTTCGCCACGCACCGCCACTTGCTGTAAGCAATATGAGCAACCTGCAAAAAATAGAAATACAAAATATTGATTAATGGATGAAAGATTAGCACATTTAACCGAAACTCAGATTGAGGAATTAATTGAAAGATATTACAATAAGGGAAAAGTTAAAGACTTATCGAAGAATTTGAAATTAATGTGCCTGATTCTGAAAAACTCTTAGAATCTGATAATCAAATACAAAAGATTTTTACGTTCAAAAATTTAAAATCAAAAGAAAACCAAAAGCTAATGGAGCTTAAAGAATTGCTTCTTTCGAAATTAGCGACAGTGGAATATTATGAAACTTAAAAAACTCATACAAAGTAATTCGTGGCTAAGTGTTGCAACCATATTATTGAAATTGTATCCAGATGAAGAAAAAAACATTACGGGATACGAGAACGTATTTGAAAAGCTTTTATTTATGCAACCCGAAGATTCAGATACCATAATTGTTGTTGCGCATCAGAAAGATGATTTTGATGGAGAAGAATATGTAGATGTTTCGGGAAAATATGCAAATCCGAAAAATGAGGAGGAAGAATTTTCGCAGGCTATTGAGTTTACACCCTGGAACAAATGGTTGGGCATGGAGGTTAGCCCGGAAAGTTTACTGCATTTTTCTGAGTTGGAAATTATTTCGCATTGCCTGTACGAAATGACTTTCGTTGGTTTTGAAGAAGAGGAAATACAGGAAGAGCTAAAAAGCATGGAGAAAAGTATTGAAGATTATAAAAACATGACCGATGAGGAGAAGAAGGCTAATACAACCTCATTTGAGGAACTTATGAAAGATTTGGAAAAGGATGAAACTGAAGAAAACAGAAACAAATACCAAAAGGCTAAAAGGCAAATAATGGATAAGGATTTACATAACCTGGCAAAATCTGTTGTTGCCCTGCAAAAGGAGGCGGTAAAACAAACTTTATTGGTATACAAACCGAAAGTTGAAATATTAATAAAATCCAATAGCAGAGACAAAAATGCAATTGAACATACTTTGGATGCGCTTTGCGAGGTGGCTTTTGACAATGAAGTGTTACTTTTATTCAAAAAACTTTGTCGTTATTATTACACTATTGACCCGGTGGCTACATCACAACAAATACAGTTTTACAGGGAAATGTGGGACAACGAAGAAAAAGAAAACAGCGATGAGTAAATTCACCAAAGAAAAATTAAATTGTATTTGAAGGTAGTTGTAAAATCAAATTAAACATACAATAGAACATGCTATATTGATGAAATAATCCATCATTAAGTTAATGTATTGAGCGTAATGATGGAAAATACCAGCATAAATTATTTAAACAATTCTTTGAATAGTTTCAATTATTACGTACATTTGTTGGAAAATATCAGCATTAATCACCGAAACTAACTATAATGATGGACAAAGCCAACATAAAATGGGTGGCAATGAGCGATGGTGCAATAATTGCTTCCATAGGTGAATTTATAAAGCAAAAGCGATTGCAGGACGATGTAACACAGCTGCAATTAGCTAAAGATGCGGGGCTAAATCGTTCTACAATTGTACAAATCGAAAATGGAGAATCAATCACCTTAGCTTCGCTTATCCAAATATTAAGAGCGCTTGACCTATTGCATCTGTTAAATATATTCACCATTGAAAGTAGAATAAGCCCAATGGAATACGTTAAAATAAAGGAAAAGAAGCGTTTACGTGCACGTAAAAAAGATACTAAAACTGATGTAAATAACGATATAGGATGGTAGATTATGCTATTGTCAAAATATGGGATACGTTGGTAGGTGCTGTAGTCTGGGACAGTAAAAGAAGTCTGGCCGATTTTCAGTACGACAAAAAATTCCTTGAAAAGAAATGGGACATATCCCCAATAAAAATGCCTATAAGTAGTGGTGATCGTATTTACAGTTTCCCAGAACTTTTACCATCGAAAGAGAATACCGAAAACACTTTTAAAGGATTACCAGGTTTACTGGCCGATTCCTTACCTGATAAATACGGAAATTTACTAATTGATAAATGGCTGGCACAAAACGGTCGCGCTCCAGAGAGCATGAACCCGATAGAAAAGTTATGTTTTATTGGGACACGTGGAATGGGTGCTTTGGAGTTTGAACCAAGTCAGATAAAAGCCAGTAAAAATACCTTTTCCATTGAGATAAAAAGTTTGGTCGAAATTGCTCAAAAGATACTTTCGAATCGTGAGGGTTTTGAAGCCAAGTTAAAGCCAGATGAGCAGCAGGCCATGGAGCAGATTCTCAAAATAGGTACTTCTGCCGGAGGTGCGCGCCCAAAGGCTTTGATTGCTTTTAACGAAAATACAAAAGAAGTTCGATCGGGGCAAACAAAGGTTCCTATTGGATTTTCACATTGGTTGCTAAAACTCGATGGCGTGAGTGGAGTTCAGTTTGGAGATAGCCATGGCTGGGGAAGAATTGAATATGCCTATCATTTAATGGCAAAAGAATGCGGCATTGAAATGACAGATTGTGAATTACTTGAAGAAAATGGCAGAGCGCATTTTATGACCAAACGTTTCGATCGTGAAGGAAGTAACACAAAGCACCATATTCAAACTTTATGTGGAATAAATCACTTCGATTACAATAATCTATTTGCGTATGGATATGAGCAGGTATTTCAAACAATGCGTATTTTAAAACTTCCATACCCACAGGCCGAACAAATGTTCAGAAGAATGGTATTTAATGTTTTGGCAACAAATTGTGATGATCATACCAAAAACTTTTCATTTCGACTGAAAAAGGATGGTGCGTGGGAACTGGCTCCTGCGTACGATGTGTGTTACTCATTCGACCCAACAAACAAATGGGTTAACCAACAAACATTAAGCGTAAACGGGAAACATAAGGATATTAATAAGTATGATTTAATGGCTATTGCCAAGGCAAATAATGTTAAAAAGGGTGAGCAGATTATAGCCGATATCAATGAAGTTGTAAAGAACTGGAGTGATTTTGCATTGAAAGGAAAAGTAAATGAGATAAAGCGTAAAGAAATAAAATCAAACCTGCATGTGCTCAAGGATTAATTATTTAATTGTGTTAAATTGATTATGAAATTCACCGAAGAAGAGTAAATCAATGTCCGGATATATTGATACATGGGGCCGTGGCACTTTAAAAATATACAATTCTTGTAAAGAACATGGTCTTCCTGAACCTGATATTCTTGAAAAAGATGGTGGTTTTATGGTTGCCTTACATAAAACTGCAAAAGCTACTGATGAAGGTGGTGCAATAGGTGGTGCAATAGGTGGTGCAATAGGTGGTCAAGTTGGTGGTCAAGTTGGTGGTCAAGTTGGTGGTCAAGTTGAAAGATTAACAGAAAGGCAAAAAGAAGTTTTTGAAATAATAATTGCTAATCCAAAAATATCAAGAAAGCAATTAGCAAAAGAACTTAGGATAAATGAATCTGCTGTTCAGAAACATATTAACGCATTAAAGAAGAAAAATTTTATTGAAAGAGATAGTGAAACTACTGGGCAGTGGACCATATTAGTTAAGATATGAAATTCACCGAAGAAAAATTAGAAAAGGCTTTTACCGAGTTGTTGGGACAAGAAGGGTTCCCCCACCACTTAGGAATTACTATTTCCCGCAAAATAGACGAGGTATTGATTGAGGAAGATTTACAAAACTTTCTATTAACTCAATATGCAAGCCATGGTATTACGGTAAATGAAGTCAAATCAATTATTCTTCAACTCAAATCGCTTCCGGCATCTGACCTTTACGAAAGCAATAAAACATTTTTGAAAATGCTTTCTGATGGTTTCATTCTTAAAAGAGAAGACCGCACCCAAAAAGACATTTACATTCAGCTTATAAACTTTGCAGGATTAAATTAGCGCCGCCAACCGTTGGCGGAAATTTTACACAATTGAATCAACAAGATTTAAAAATGAGAACACCAAGAGTTTTTGCTATTGAGAAAATGAATGAAATTTTCAGAGATATTCCTTATGGGATTGAGCATACAATGAAAGTTTTAAGTAATGCTGAGCTAATAATGGAATCTCTTGAAATTAACGATGAGTTAAAGGAGCTAATTTCATTAACAGCCATCCTTCACGATATTGGAGCCGTTGAAGCACAAAAGAAATATAATTCCATGGAGGGGAAGTATCAAGAAATTGAAGGACCTTTGATTGCCAGGGAAATACTATTGCAAATTGATTATCAGCAATCGAAAATTAATCGAATTTGTTATATAATTGGGAATCATCATTCTCCATCAAAAATTGATGGAATAGATTTTGAAATACAATGGGATGCCGATCTATTAGAGAACCTTGCCGCTGATGAAATATTAAACCACAGTGATAAATTAGTGGAGTATATTGAGAATAATTTCAAAACTGAAAAAGGGAAGGTGCTTGCTTATGAAAGATTCGTGAATAATAGTTAGCAAACGAATAGTCTTTTTCGGATAGCCTCTTCGCCGCGCACCGCCAACCGTTTGTAATGCATAAAATGAGACTGATAATACTAAATATATTCCTTTGCATAACCCTCAACTCCTGTGGGTTGACGAATGAAGGCTATTTGAATTACAGGAAGCCGCTGAAAGAAATTTTAGACAGTCTTAATGTGAATGATACCACGCTGAGTGTACTTGTCGATAAATCAGAGTACAAGTTATCAATCCTTTCAGGCACACAAATAATTAAGGAGTATCCAGTAGTTTTTGGAGGGAATCCTAAGGATGATAAGCTAATGCAGGGAGATGAGTGTACTCCGGAGGGGACATTCTACATTGTCTCTAAATATCCACACAGAACATGGTCGAAATTCATTTGGATTAATTACCCAACAGCCGATTCATGGAAAAAACACAACCAAGCAAAAAGGGAGGGAGCAATCCCTCAGAATGCAAAGATTGGTGGTGAAATTGGCATCCATGGAGTTCCCACAGGCTTAAACTACCTAATTGATGTGAAATATAACTGGACGCTGGGTTGTATCTCGTTGAAGAACAGTGATGTGAACGAGATATACCCGTACATAACAGGTACAACAAAAATTGTGATACAGAAGTAGCGCATACTAACCTGAGGTTTAATGTAACTTGAATGTATATTTGTTAGTACGATAATCGTTCCGCACCACGAATTCGGATTCATTTCCGAATCCATCGCAAAAACGCACAAATAACCGTTATAGGAAATGTGAAAAAATAGAACCTGGGAATAAATTAAGAAACTCTTAAAATTTTCGATTTTTTAGATTTCGAACGAAGTGAGAAATCAATTTTTTGATACAGCTTTACATGACATAATTAAAAAACAAAATTTAAACAGTTTCTAAGTCTATTTGCTTATTTTTAATTTCAATTAAACATAATAATTATGCTACCTAAAAAATACAAGAAAATGCTTATTGCCATTGATAAAATGAACGATAAGCGTCTTAAAAAACATCAATCCTGGAGTGATAAAGATTATTTTAAAGTTGCAAAAATATCCTTGAAATTTCAAGAAGCAATAAACGCTAATGACTTTGAAATTAGTGATATACAAATATTTACACAAGAAACGAATTTCTCCGGATATAGATTTGTTGATTTGTTATCATTTTTTAGTTTGGCAGAAAATAAAAATCTCCCCAAAATCCTGAACACTATTAGGAATATCTACATTTTAGTTTTCTATGTAGACCCGCCTTGTCTTATAAAGAACTTTTTACGTTCATATGATTTAATAAAATCATCACAAAATTATGGCTATGATTATAACTCTGTACAATCTATAAAAAAGATACATGATGAAATAATTAGTGAGTTAGGAGTTAAACTTATCCCTCATTTAATTTGGAATCTGGAATATCGGTTATATGCTGAAAACATTTTTAGTCCTTACGATATTGAAAACCTTTTAAATAAAATTGACTACGGCAACAAAACAGAAATTATTAAAACTGTTGATTTAGTTTTTAATGAAATTCTGCAACAATATCATTCAGGACTTAAGGATAAAAAATCTAAAGACACTGTCGCAGAAGACCATGAACGCATTAAACTATTGGTAGGTGTTAGCGAAAAAATTGATTATAAACTAAATCTGTCCGATTGGCCAGAGATAGCTGCTGAACGAATTGCACATGATAAAGAATTATTGGAAGAACAAAAATTACTAAAGGAAAAGGTTGAAGAGGAAATTGAACAAGAAAGGTTAAAAGCAAAGAAAGAGCGGGAGGCAAGGGAAGAAAAAGAAGCAATTGAAAAGCAGCAAAGCATTTTGAAAGAACAACAAAAGAAACATGAAAAGGAAATAATAAATAACTGGAAAGCATGCAGCTCTGTGTATGAACTTATTAAAGGGGGCTGGGTATCTGTTGTAAATAATAAGGCAACCATTCTTAAATCATTTGACAAGTTTCGGGAATTTCAAGAAGTCTCAGTATACAAATTAGAGGATTTATTTACTCCTAAAAAATATACCGATAAGGAAATTGATGATTTGATGAATGAATCATGGAATCAGTTTGGTTAGTTGATAATTATCGAGTATGAAACACTTGCTACAACAAGAAGCGTAGCCAAAGCAGGCTGATTGGGAAACTTCGGGACTTCATCGCCAGTAGGGTCAACTACGTTGAGCAACAAAATTGAAACTCGCTCTCCCGCACTCGCTAGGCCACCATGCGTTGTTTGTCAGAATTTAAAAGTTAAGCTAGTGCAAACTGAAACATAAGAAGATTGAAATGAAAGACTTGATAAGAGACATTAGGAAATCACTCGAAGAATTTGCGGATGATAAAAGAATTGAATTTGCTAAAAAGTCTTATCCAACTAAAATGCAGGTAATTGGAGTAATTGTTCCGAATTTAAAAATTGTAGTAAAAGAGTTAAGTAAACAGACAAAGTCTTTTGATAACCAAAAAAAGTTAGAGTTAATAAAGCTGCTTATTGATGAGGATGTTTTTGAACTACAACAAGTTGCATTTGAATACTTGCAGTCAGAGAAGAGTTTGTATAAATCCTTGACTGAGGAATTTGTTGAAAGCATTGAGAAAAATTTAGACAACTGGTTATCGGTTGACTACTTCGGAGCCATTGTGGTTGGATGTGCTTGGAGAGAAAATTTGATTACAACAGAAAAAGTTAAGAGCTACTTGAAGTCAAACGACTTTTGGATTAGACGAATTGCAGTAGTAGCAACAGTTTCTTTAAATCAAAAAGCCAGAGGTGGACGTGGTGATAGTAAAAGAACCCTGGAAATTTGTCGATTAGTGGTTGATGACCACCACGATATGATTGTTAAAGCCCTTTCGTGGGCTTTACGTGAGCTATCGAAAATTGACAAGGATTCTGTAATTGAATTCATTAATGAAAACAGGAACAGTTTGCACAAAAAAGTATTAAGAGAAGTGAATAGTAAGTTGGAAACGGGATTAAAAAACTAGGGAAATAAAACGAACACACAGCAACCGAAGTTGACATTGGGTTTTGAAAAATTTCTGTATTTTCGTATTGTTTGAACCCGATTTATCGGGGTTCTCCTAATTCAATAAAAAAAGTAATATTCATTAGTTTTAGAGCCTAAAGAAACCTTAAATAATTTTTAAGATGAAGAGTAGAAAATTTTTTTCAATATACCTGTTAGTGCTGGCAGGTGTTTTTTTTATTATTGCCTTCGGCTGCGAAACCGACGAAGAGGATGTTGTGCTGAGCGTACCTGAACTGCAAACAACAGCAGTTACCAGAATAACCTACACAACAGCGGTTAGTGGAGGGAAAATTATTTCCGATGGAGGAGCAGCCGTCACATCACGAGGCGTTTGCTGGAGCATAAGCGAGAATCCAACTATAGATGATAGCAAAACAACCGATGGTGCAGGCGAGGGAAGCTTCATTAGCAATATTAGCGGGTTATCTACCAATACCTACTATTTGCGCGCTTACGCCATTAATAGCGAAGGAGTTGGATACGGCCAGCAGCTGTGTTTTGTAATTCTCGATGAAACGAACAACACCTATACCGACTCCCGCGATGGAACGGTTTACCAAACCGTAACCATTGATACTGTTGTGTGGATGGCCGAGAACTTAAGGTTCCTGCCAAGTGTGGTTGGTCCTGAAACCGGGTCCGAAACAATTCCTTACTACTATGTTTACGATTATACTGGTACAAACCTTGATGATGCCAAAGCAACTACCACCTACCAGGACTATGGAGTTCTATATAACTGGAAGGCCGCTAAAGAATCATGCCCTGCAGGATGGCATGTTGCCCGCAATGATGAATGGACACAATTAATCGATTTTTTTGGAGGAGAAAGCGTTGCCGGAGGCAAGCTGAAAGAGAGCAGTTACAATTATTGGGGCTACCCGAATATCGGAGCAACAAACGAAAGTGGCTTTACTGCCCTCCCGGGGGGATGCCGCTATAGCGATGGGAAATTCTACAACTTTGGGTTCGTTGGTTTCTGGTGGACTGGTACAGAAAGCGTAAGCTTTGAAAACTCTGCTTGGCATTGTTATATGACACATGATCATATTAACGTGGGTAACGGAACCTACCATAAGGATGGAGGCTTTTCTGTTCGGTGCGTGAGGAACTAAGTTCTGTTTACTGTTCGCTTCATTTTGATGAGATTGCTTTGCATCTTATATTGAGTAAAATGTGGTTCAACCCACGATTATTGAAAGCAATTCAAATTAGGAGGTTTAACCAATGGGAGTAAAAAAAGTATGTTTTTTGTTAATGCTTGTGCTTCCCGTGTTTTCATTTGCTCAGGAGGTAACACGCAGCCAGTTGGTTGAGGATTTTAACCAGTTTGTTTCAGTAGTAAACAATTTCTACAGAGCCAAACCCCTTGTTGAGGAAAGAACGCATTCAAACATTTCGGAGCAGCTAGCTTCGCTAAAAATGACGTGCGATACCATTCAAACGAAGGAGCAGTTTGCCAATCTCATTCGAATGGCCTTAAATATTCTGAACGATAAGCATGCAGCTTTGGCAAACGGGAGTATGGTGAAAATGTACCTTTCGAAATTTCCTGCCGTGGCCGCTTTTGGAGGCGTTTCAATATCTGACACGTTGAGTGCTGACTATTTCTTCAACCTTTCAACCGTTCTTTTCCCAAAAATGAA
>Ga0209408_1001351_pt1 | contig 15498 bp, 7 predicted proteins | sample AD_UKC107_MetaG_FD_184422 | JGI IMG/M metagenome (GOLD analysis project Ga0209408, IMG submission 184422) | Active sludge microbial communities of municipal wastewater-treating anaerobic digesters from Hong Kong - AD_UKC107_MetaG (SPAdes)... | ecosystem: Engineered > Bioreactor > Anaerobic >... | reverse complement strand
TCCTTAGGCTGGGCTTATTACTGGAGGAGTATGTTAGTATTTTTGTGGCTATATCCGTTATCTCCAGGATCAGACCTACAAACCTGTCGTTTACGGTTAGGATATTACCCAGCCCGGCACCGGAGAGTTGGGCGAGGCTGGACGTTCCTATTTCCAGCGCCTTAGCCGCTTCTATCCCGGTTATGACGAGCATGAAGCCGATAAAAAGTTCTCCTCCTGCATGGCTACAAGAAGCGGAAAGGTAAACATCAGCACTTTCTTCCACCTGGCTCAACAGGCTGGTGTATCCGTATCAATCAAGCGCCAATCCGTCACACCTCCGCCAACTCCGCCAGTGGCGAAAATGGCGGTTGCGGCAGAAGACCCGCCAGAGCCAATGCCCACATTCTCCGATCTTGTGAAAGGTAACCTCCCGGATTTCCTTCAGCGCATCGTATCCTTCTCCAACTCGGCAATGGATGCAGACCTGTTGATTCTGGGCACTGTCACGGCAATATCGGCGTGCCTGCCGAACTTCTCTGGTGTATATGATCGCAGGCGCGTGTACGCGAACCTCTATTTATTCGTGACAGCTCAGGCGTCTGCTGGTAAAGGTCGCCTCTCCCTCTGCAAAAACATCATAATGCCTATTCACGAGAAACTCCGTGAGGAATACGCTCGGCTCAAGGCAACCTACGACGAGGAGATGACAGCGTTTCTCAAGAGCAGCCGCAAGGAGGGGTTGTCCCGTCCCAAGGAAGTTGCGATGAAGACGCTCATCATGCCGGCGAATAGCAGTGCCACGGCCATGTGCCAGACGCTTAACGATAACGACGGTGTGGGCCTGATGTTTGAAACCGAGGGCGACACGCTCGCAACCACGTTCAAGTCAGAGCACGGCAACTATTCTGATGCGCTTCGCAAAGCGTTCCACCACGAATCCATCAGCTACAACCGGCGCAAGGACCGGGAGTTCGTCGAGCTGAAGATACCCCGCCTTTCCGCTGTTCTGTCCGGCACTCCGCGTCAGGTGCTGAGCCTGATCCCGGATGCCGAAAACGGTCTTTTCAGCAGGTTTATCTTCTATTCCATCGACGTAGCCCTGGTATGGAACGATGTCTTCGCCGGTTCTTCTGACAAGACGATGGAGGAATGTTTTGACGAGCTGGGCAAACGGTTCGACTACCTCTATACACAGATGCAGGCAGCCGAGCCTATGACCTTCCGCTTCACAACGCCTCAGGAGCAAGAATTCAATGATTTCTTCCGCTCCGTCCAGACGGAGTACGCCCAGCTCTACGGCCTTGACATTGTCGGTTCTATCCGCCGTCTCGGGTTGATCACCTACCGTATTGCGATGGTCATGACGGCGCTGCGCTTCATGGAGAACGTGCCCATGCAGCAGATTGTCTTCTGCTCCGAGACCGACTTCCAGAACGCATTGTCGATGGTTCAGGTCCTTCTCAAACATACGGCGAAAGTATTCGAGTCCCTGCCTATCTCGGCGGCGGTATCCGCTCTCTCGGAGAAGACGGAAGCTAAGCAAGCATTCTACGACCAGTTGCCGCCAGATTTCAGTCGGGAGACCTACCTCAGCCTGGCACAGAAACTCAATATCCCTCAGCGATCATCCGAACGATACATACAGACCTTTTGTAAAGAAGGAAAACTGGTCCGAGCGTTCCACGGTCAGTATCGCAAGCCCTGATGATAGGCCCCGCCACTCCGGCGGGGTTTATTTTTTACAAATAAATAAACTCGTAATTTCTATAAAAATAAAATCGCAGAATTTGTAAAATCAAAATATTTACCTATATTTGTCATCAGTTATAAATGGATTTTTATGTTCAAGATTGTCTGGGACAGACCACATAATGGAGTGATACTCACGATGTCATCGGCAGGAGAAGCCCTCGGCATAGCACCGAGGCCAGTTTTTTACGAAGAGCTGGATCTCCTCGGGTTGAATCATATGGGTTGGGTCTATCCCCACTCAGTAGCTCCCCTGCTATGGGCCTGTGATCGCCGCTACTTCTATTGTGGTGTGCTCGTGATGGAGGTGAAAGGTGGAAACATTTTCGATGCTCCTGAAATCTACATTACACCAGAAGGAAAAAATATCGTTCTAACACCTATTGATGTTGATTACCTCCGCGACGCTAATGCTGATACGATGTTTCTAATCGAGCATGAAGCAATGGAGTTCATTAATGGAGTGTACCGTAGATATAAAGGGATTACTAAAGCATCTGAGACTAATCCAGATATAGATTTCCAGGCCCTTGCTGCTCGGATAGAGAAAAAGACTGGAGAGAAGCAAGTAGTCGTGAAGGAGTCTTGCGATAGTTTCGATGTTATGTCTGAAGCTGAAGCCAATGCACAAGGAAAGGGTGCGGTTCTCACGAGTAAGATCGATATGTTCGTCGCGTCCTTCTCTGGTGGTAAGGATTCTCAAGTGCTTCTGGACCTCGTTACGCGTGTTATCCCCAGTACAGACTTCTATGTCTTATATTCTGATACTGGATATGAATTACCTACTTCCCTCTCCCTTTACAGAGATATTGCTTCGTATTATCACAAACAGTATCCGGATTTGAAATTTGAGGAGGCGAAGAATAACAAACCAGTCCTATATTATTGGGATAAGATGGGGTCACCAAGCAATGTTATGCGTTGGTGCTGTGGCGTAATGAAGACTGCGCCACTATATATCAAGTTGAAAGAATTGTCGGGATTAGGCAAACAGCCTCATGTCCTTTCCTTTATTGGAACCCGCGCGGAAGAGAGCACAAGGCGAGCATCTTACTTGCGTGTTGCAAATGATGCAAAACATGCGAATGTCATCAATGTTAGCCCTATCCTTGACTGGAACACGACGGAGATCTGGCTGTATTTGATTTCTCACGCTCTTCCGTTTAACAATGCTTACCGGTCTGGTTTGGGAAGAGTCGGATGCGTTATTTGTCCGTTTGGCTCAGATTGGAACGATTATCTCTGCAACAAACTTTATCCAGAAACGACTCGTCCTTTCATTGATAAGATTAGGGAATTTGCCGTTAAGGATGGAAAGCACGATATTGACAATTATATAAAGACAGGTAACTGGAAGATTAGAGCTGGCGGCAAGGGGTATGAAACGAAATCAACAATAACAATCATTTCACAGTCGCCTGATTTTAAAGCATTCATCACCAATCCAAGTGAGAATATCTTTGAGTGGCTAAAGGTTCTAGGACATTCGAAGGTTTCGCAGAGTGGTAATGTCTACACTGTATCTGTAAAATATTCGAAGGAACGTATATTTAGCATTACGCTGGAGTTCAATAGCAATAAGGACTCCATTGTCGTGACCGTTCCTAATGTGGAAGGCGAAATTACCTTTATCAGCCATCTGAAGCGTGTCTTAAACAAGGCCACTTATTGCGTAAACTGCGAACTATGTGAAGTTGAATGCCCGACCGGTGCGCTTAGGGTAACGCCAATCGTGAAGATTAATTCCGATAAGTGTATTCGATGTCGTAAGTGTCTTGATTTCAAGGATAATGGTTGCATTACTGCTACATCGATAAAACAATCAGAAGGAATGAAAACAAATACCACATCCAAAGCCACGATCAATCGCTATAACAATTTTGGAATGCGTGAACGCTGGGTAGAGTATTACTTTGAGCACTACGAGACTTATTTCGACAATTTCGATCACGGCCTTAACAAAGATAATCAATTAAAGCCGTTCACAAATTGGCTGATAGACTCTGGTATATTGAATGTGGATACTACTATATCTGAAAGCGGCAAACTACTCGCAGCAAAGTATGCTGTTCAACCTAATTTGGTTTGGGAAATCATGTGGGTCAATCTCACAAATGATTCTGGCATCTGCAAGTGGTATATTCAAGATGCGAATTTCAACCGCGTATACACTTTGGATGAGCTTCGCATTATGCTGGAGAATTCTCTTCCCGAGTATAGTGTGTCTGTTAGGAAAAACGCTCTGGGCTCTCTTTGTAATACATTCTCCAGTTGCCCCATAGGTTCTGCTTTAGGTGTGGCTCAGATTCGGAAAGAGAAAGGCAAGCCTCTATATACAAGAATTCCCAATAATGACATTGCCCTCGTTACCGTAGCATATTCATTATACCGTTATGCAGAATCGAAAGATCGGTATTCCCTTACTGTTTCGGAGTTTTATAATGGCAATCAGGATCAAGGCATATATCGTCAATTTGGGATTGATCGTCAAACATTTGAAAGATGCCTCCGCTCTCTTCAGGAAGAGAGGAACCATATCCTAAATGTCCAGCTCAACTTGGGCCTCGACAACATTAATCTGCGAGAGGACATCTCTTCTGCCGATATTATTAAGATGATGCTTTAATCACCCAGATACACGAAACTATGGCACGTTATTCAGATTATATCCAAATGCAGGATTACCTGCCGGTATATGACATTACCGCAGATTCCAGCAACAATCTCTGGGCATCCTTCATACCCACACACCAATTTTGCGACCTGCTTCAGCGTACGCTTACGGCAGTCTCCTCCGCCGACAAATCCAAGCGCAAAAGCATTTGGGTTCAGGGCACCTTCGGAACCGGTAAATCCCACGCCAGTTCTGTCGTCCGGCATCTGCTCTGCGACAGTTTCGGTGACATTGAGTTCTATATCAAGAAGATCGAGGACGCCAGTCTGCGCAACCAGCTCGTCAACTACCGCAAGAACAAGCATTTCTTCTCTGTGGTCATCAAGGGTATCGAGAGCGCATACGATCTGCGCCGCTTCTCCCTCTCTCTCCAGCGAGAAGTAAAGAACGCCCTGGTGGCAGCCGGTCATGGTAATATCGTGGTGAAGTCTGATTTTGAAAGTGCCATTCAGTATGTCAAGGACCACGACAGTTACACCCAGGACGCCATCAATAAGCACGATGAACTGCATGACATCGCCCCTACTCCGGAGAGGGTAATCGCTCGTCTTGAAGCCAACGACATCCAGACCTATATGGAGCTGGAGGAAGCGCTCTACAACACCGTGGGCGTCACCCTCACATCGAAGAGCGTCAGCGAGTGGCTTGCCGAGGTTGAAAAGGCCATTGAGGACGAAGGAATTGCTGACGGTCTCATTATCTTCTGGGATGAGTTTACCTCCATTATGGAGGCCATCGGCAGTGATCGTATCAACGTCCTGCAGAACATCGCCGAGAAGGCACAGAGCTGCAATCTCTTCCTGTTCCTGATTTCTCACCGCGTAGAAGACCAGGTGGCCAGCGGTAGCAAGAAAGACGATGTTCGCACGATGAATGACCGCTTCGACACCATTCGCTATATGATGGACGAAGTTTCCACTTATCGTGTAATGCGCCATACGTTCGAAATCAAGTCCGATAAGGTGGGTTATGACCAGCTTCGTTACAATCGTACCGTCCGTCTCAACGAACTCATCGATTATCTTTGCGAGGGCGGCGTTGAAGAAGAACGTTCAGGCATCTCTAACCTATTCCCAATGCATCCGTACAGCGCATTCCTGTGCTCCAAACTGTCTGATTACGTCGGCTCTGCGAACCGTTCTGTCGTCAACTTTATGAATGACGAGAAGAAAGGTTTCCGCAAATTCATTGCAGACGAGTATGTGTACGAACAGCGCTCACTACTTACAGCGGAATGGCTCTGGGACTTCTTCTTCGAGAGTTTCCTCGCAAATCCCCAGTGTGGAGCGTTCACATCTAACTTCCAGAATCATATCCACCGGGTAGAGGAAGCCGGAGACGACTATGTGCGCGTATATAAAGGAATCCTCCTGCTCAATACTCTATCCACTCAGTTCGCAACTAAAAGCACTGATGTGATTGCTCGCATCTCTCCTAACGAGAAGAGCATCCGTGGACTATTCGCTGATGACCGCCTGGAGCCCAAGATGGATGACATCCTGCGCTTCTTGGACACCAATCAGATCATTGCCCGCGATGTCTTTGGCGAGTTTAAGATTTCTGTCAGCTCCCTCAATCCGGCAGAACTGCGAAAGGAAGAGGAAAAAGTTGCGGCTCAGTTCAAGTCGGCTCTTGATTTCCTCAACTATAACTTTGCAGTTAAGGCGAATCTCACCAAATTGTTCGTGGTCGGAGACTACCTGATTCGCAAGTGCGAGCCACAGCTCTTCTCCTGCTCCGACCCGGAGCCGGTGCTGCGTAGCCGTCTGAACAAATACACCAATGAAAAGCCGAATACGCTCCATGTTGCCATTTACCTGGCTGTGACAGAGGAAGAACGCCGGGCTGTCGAGAATCGAGTAAAGGACTTCTCCTCCGAATTCCTGAACTCCATCCATATCATCCCGACGGAGGTGTTTACCAACGAATCACGATCGAAGTTTATCAGTCTGCTCGCGAGCCATAATGTCGCCAAGAGCCATTATCAGGAGTCCATTGAAAAGGAGAGTGACCTGGCTGCCAAACAGTTGGTGAATAAGTGGGGCAATCGCCTTATCAATGGTTCTTTCACTCTTTATTTCAATGGAGAGCAGACCAGCGAGGGCATCATCGGAAACATATACTCGCTTATCAATAAGAAATTCAGCCACAGGGTATTCACCAAGGGTATGGAGTCGGTCAAGGCATACCGAGGTATAACTAACACATTCCTTGCTAACAAGAACTTCCCTGCCCTGGTACTCCAGATGCTCCAGTCTCAGACCCGCGACAAACTTACCAAGTTCAGTGGCTCTGATATGCCGGCAAAATACATCTTCGAGGAAAACGACAATCACCTGATTGATGAAGAATGCCGTCTGACCCCTGCTGCCATTGCTAATGGCTCGTGGATTGCCCAGGTATGCAACGAGGTTGACGAGTGCATCGAGGCCGCCAAGAAAAAATATGTGGACAAGTTCTCGCTCTCCGAGGTGTTTGCTCCACTGATGCGCCCTCCGTTCGGATTCTTCCCTAGCCGCGCCAACTGGGTAGCCTTCTCCTATGCAATGCGCAAGCACAAGGCAGACCTATTTGTCACGACCATTTCACAGCCGATTTCGGACGAGAAGCTGGCCGATATGATTAAGGACCTCTTCGTAATGTGGAACGACGGTCATTCTGAGTCCAACAACAAACTGATGCTCCGTTTCGGTTCTAAAGAGGAGAGCGAACTGACGCAGTTACTGTACGAGGTCTTCCAGCTGCAGTTTATCAAGGATATTCCGGAGGTAAAGAGCCTTAGCAACGTCCGCTGGGGTATCAACGAGTTCTGTATGCAGAAGTCCCGTTACCCGCTTTGGGTACTCACCTACTGCGACAATATTAATGAAAAGCGAGCAGAAATCATCAAACTTCTTATCGAAGTGCTGGAGGCGGATCAAAATCCCGATATTGCCAAGATTAAGAATCTCTACCGCCTTGTCAACAGCGAGAAGGTCGACATAGCCCAGTTAGTCTCGAGCCCGAAGAACTACGAAAACGGTTTTATAAACTTCATCAGCTCCATCAAGACCGTGAAAATTCAGCGAGACTGGTGGGACGAGCTGCTTGAAGAGATTTCGCACCTTCAGTCCGAGGTTGCTTTCCGCAAGGAATCCGATGTGCGTGAATGCGTGCTCAACTTCTACATTATGAAGCGGGATCAAATGAATCCGGCTCCTGCACCGCAGCAGTCTCCGTCATCTCCTTCAGGAACTTCGACACAGCCTGCCAACACGCCTACTTCGACGTTCTTTACGCCTTCTGCACCTGCTGCGCCAAAGCCTGTCAGCCCGGATGCAGTTAAGAAGGCCAAGACACTTGTCAAAGAAGCCAATATGCCCGGCGTTCTCTGGCAGAAAGTTGTCCTTGATATCATCGATAATAACCCGGAAGTGGCCGAATTCATTTCCAACTATCTATCGTAAGCTATGGATGCAACAGAGAAAATCATTCAGTTTGAGTCCTATGATGACCTACTGACGGAGATTAAGCGGGACATGGAGGATGGTGACCCCCTCCGTTGCCGCTACCCCGTCCGCTTCATCATGCTCAACAACTTCAACGTCTTCACGCGCTTTGCCCAGGACCTTGCGTTCCTTGGCGTTCAAGCGCTGAATCTGGAAGAGTTGTTACCCGCTGACTATCCCGATGGATGGCTTACAACAGACGACCTTAAGACGGCCTTCAAATCGTGCAAAGACCTCACGCTTGTTACCCCCTTCTCGGAGTTGGTCCGTTTCTACAGTGATTCGGACTTTAGAGGTTTCTTCAATGATATTATGCTCATTGAAGATATTGATCATCCTCATAAGCGTATTTATGTGCCCTTAATCGGCCTTCAAAACCGTTTCAGCAACTATTTGAATGGCTTTGCTCGCATCGAAGAAAGCGCTCCTGTATGGGCCTATCTGGAGGAAGAGCACAAGACCGAAGTGTTCCTTACCCAAATCAAGAATGCAACCAACGCATTCGCCCAAAAAAGCAAAATCGTATGTCTGAACACTGTCTATGATTGGCTTCGTTTCTGGAAGAATCAAGCCCCTCAGACGCAGATCATCTGTTCTTCCAGTCCGATATATCGCCGAAATAAGTATTCCGTTCCTGACAACATTTTCACCTTCAAGTATGTAGAGAATGCGCACGAATACATCGAGTCGTTCTTAGGAATCACTATCCCCTTCCCCTACGAGAAACAGGAGGAGAAATACTGGTCCCAGCTGTTGCAAGACATTCTCAAGACTGGCCTCGCAGCCTTCGGTTTCAATTCGTTCGTGTGCAGCCGTTTTAACTTTGTCCATCTGGAACCGAGAGACATCTTTATCCAGTGGGTGCAGACGGAAACGACGGAATATGACCGTTGGTTGATGAAGAATTATTTCCTCTCCTGCGACTCCGCAGAGAAGTACCCTTACCTCAAGGTTTGCTTCAATGAGGTTTCCGAGTATGGAATGCTTCGCGAGCTTCCCACGAAGGTTGCCGAACGTATTTTCTACTTCAGCGAGCCTTCGACACAGATGGGTTACGCTGCTGAGCGTGAACACCTCATTAAGAATTCCCTGAATGTCATCTGCGAATTTGTTGCTCCGGAGACAAGGGACTATATTAAGAATCGTATTGCTGAGATTGAGCAAAACAATACTCAGCTTGCGATTGCACTCTGCACGGGAGCCTTTGATTTCGAGAAGGTACTCATCACCGCTTGGTATGCCGACAAGGATCGCACGGGTCTTACATTGGAGAAGGCGGCCGAGAAATACCCTGCTCTGGGTATGTTTCTTGCCGATCCCAACACTACGGTCAAAGCCGAGGACAACTGGCACATCGAGTACTTGAAGGAGTACCGCAATGCTAAACTAGCTGATGAATACACAGAGGGTATCAAGGCCTTCATTAGCGAAAAGAACCACGACGGAGATTCCTTCTACGGATGGTATCACTCGTTTGAGGAATCACACAACCGCCTCGCTCAGCATCTGTCTTCCGATGAATACCGACCAGATAAGATCTATTGGATAGACGCCCTGGGGTACGAGTTCCTCCCCTACATCCTTTCATTGATTGAAGATAGTGGTGTTAACTACCGGGTTCTTCATTCGGAGGTTACACGCTGCACGATTCCTTCAGCGACCGCTCAGAACCGCTTCGACGATGTCATTAAATTCGGCGAGTTAGATGCTCTGGCCCACGACAGCGTTGGCTATAAGAAGAATGCAACGCTGGTCAAGGAACTCCAGGTCCTTCAGTCGAAGATAATGGACATTATCACCAGCAATGCTTACGGTGAGCACACCATTGCCATTGTTTCTGACCACGGCTTGAGCTGCCTTTCTCGCAAGCTCGATTCTTTGAAATATGATGCGAAGGTGGAGCACGATGGACGCTACATCAAAGTCGCAGCAGATGGTAAACTATACCATGATGCCGATTATGTCGTTCACACCAACGAGAACGATGGAGAACGTTATAAAGTCGCCCTTACCCACGCTTCATTGGGTCGCAAGCCGGTCCACGAGGTACACGGTGGTTGTACGCCCGAAGAGGTGCTGGTTCCGTATATCATTATCACGAACAAGAAACAGAATCTTGTCCGCTACAATTACACGCTGCTCACCAAGGAAATCGAAGTTTCCAACCCGACCATCACTGTCAATGTGATGCCGCAGCCATCGACAGTCAGGCTGCACATCAATGGTCAGGACTTCAAGATGATCCGTGCTGGCAGTAAATGGAGTGCTCTTGTCAATGGCCTGGACGAGGGAGAATACAAGGCCGAATTCACCATACCTGGTGGAACATCATTCAATGCAACAATCAAGGTTATCGGCACCGGTTTCGGTGGGAATGACTTCTTAGACTTTTAGCACATGAGCGAATTAGGACAAAAAATCAGAACAGTATTCGGCTCTGCGGCCATACTGAAGAACCCCCAGAATTACGACGTTTCCCTGGGTCGGAACCTCCCCTCCTTTGTGAAGGACTTCCTGATCTCGCAATACGCCAAGCCGGATGGAACGCTTCGCAAGCAGGACCTTGCCCGTTATCTGGACGAGCATATACCCAGCAACAACAACGCTGTAAAGGCGCGTCTGCGCAACGGAGAGACGCTTACGTTGCTGACCCGATTCATCGTTACTACGAACCTTATCGCCAATAAGGTACAGTTCCAGATTCCCGACATGGGCATCAAGCAGAACGAGACGCTCATCCCGCCGTACCTTGTGGAGAAATACCCTGCCGACCTGATTGATGGCGAGAAATGGGGCCTTCTGAAGGTGGTTTATATGCCGCCGGATGAAGATGGCCCAGGCCACGTAGAGCTCGTCGATTTCAAGCCATTCAAGCCTCTCCAGAAGCTTGATTTGAACCTGTATCGCAAGTTCCGCACAGAGTTCTCGACCGAAGAATGGATTGACGTTATCATTTCGGCGATGGAGTATAATCCTGCATCCTTCGTCAGCATGACGCAGAAGCTTGAGTTTATTTCCCGTCTCCTCCCCTTCATCGAGCCCCGTCTCAATATGGTCGAGTTAGCTCCTAAGGGAACCGGTAAGTCATACGTCTTCGGCAATCTCAGCAAGTACTCCTGGCTGGTCAGTGGCGGTGCCGTCTCTCGCGCCAAACTCTTCTTCGACAAAGCACGGCGCACTCCTGGTATTATGCACGACCACGACCTGGTGTCCTTCGATGAGATTCAGAGTATCACTTTTACCGATCCGCTGGAAATGCGGGCCATCCTGAAGGGCTACCTCGAGTACGGGAAGGCCACCGTGGACAACTATGAGTTTATGTCCGAGTGCGGTCTTATGCTCCTGGGTAACATCGAGCTGACCTCCGAGGGTTTCCCTCGCAGTGACCGCTACTTTGATGAACTCCCTGGCGTCTTCCACGAATCTGCTCTCCTCGACCGTTTCCACGGCTTCATCGAGGGCTGGCTCCTCCCGCGTATGAACAACGATATGATTCTGCGCGACTGGACCATCAACGTGGAATTCTTCTCTGAGGTGATGCATAAACTCCGTGTTGCACCAGAATACGCCGAGCTGGTAAACAATGCCATTCAGGTGCCCGCAAAGGCCGATACGCGCCATTTGAACGCTGTCAAGCGTATTGCTACCGCATACTGCAAACTCCTTTTCCCGCATCTGACCAGCGCAGACCAAATCGACAAGGCAGAGTTCGATAGATTCTGTTTACAACCTGCAATCCATCGTCGTGACCAGGTCCGTCAGCAGTGCGCAAACATCGATAACGAGAGTTCCTTCTCGAAGCCGATGCCCGACATTCGCGTAAAGTTATAGAGTTATGGAAAGAGCAGAGGAATACAGTTTTCGTAACGACGTATACACGACCCTAATCAGGTTTTCAAATTACAAGGCCTCCGGTTTTCTCGCCGGAGAACGTAAGTTATGCCCGAGCGATAGTGTATTCTTCTCTATGCTCTTGACATCCAGTGACGAGCTACTGGGGAAGGCGTACCGTAAAGGAAAAATGATTGCACTCTATACGGAGCCGTTCCTGAATGCATACAAGAAGGTTGTCAACGACGAACTCGCCTACTATGTATACCTGCACCAGGACGAGTTGTCTACTCTTACAGATCCACTCTTTAAGGATATGGGATCAGTTGACGCTCGCTTTACCAATGTCTTCAATAAGTATTGGCGGGATAAATGCTCACGCTCGGTGAGAATCCTCTATTACCGGACACTGATCACTGACCCCTCTGCTCCAAAATTCGACGGAATTGGATTGGAGCCATCTCGTTTGATGTACGAGAAGATAATATCCTTCAAGGCTTCTGTTGACGACTATCTTAAGCAATACACGGAAGATAGTGTTTCAGAGCCGGTGGCCGTCGAAGCAGAACCGGAAATTGTCACTCCGGAGCCCATTGCCGAACCGGTTAGTACCACGGAGCCGGAGTCCTCAGTTGAAATACAGAATGAGGTAGAAGCACCATCTGAACCGGAAGGATTTGACACTACTCAGCCCGGAAATGTCCCCTTCTTGAACTATATCTACGACAATATCGTAACGAAGGAATATCCAGCCTCTGCCATCCTTCTCAGCGTTCTTCGTAGCAGAACGGAATACGCGAGCGTCTTCTACGATAAGGTGCTGGACATGGATCTGGCTAAGGCTCGGAAGGAACTGGGAATAGGAGAAGTTTCCGCCAAAGAAGTGAAGAAATTGTGCGATATGATGCGAACCATCGTACAGCATCCCGGCTCAAAGCACGTCTTTGAAGAAAGTGAGAAGGCGGCCCTCTTCGCTCCGCGCATCGAGAAGCTGATGGCCACGGAACATATCCGGACATACCATTCCTACAAGAAGTTTATGGAGTCCTGCAACAACTCGATCCTTGACTTCTACCTGAAGGTTGTTGGTATGCCTCATACAGCCGTAAAATTCCCCGGGTTGAATCCTTCTAAGTCGCAGGCTCTTCTCAACTTATTCTTAAACGTCCTTCCGCAGATTGACGCCTTCCTCGCTGGAGCAAAGACTGCCCCGGCGGTGATGTACAACAGTCAGCTCCACAAACTCAATCTGACTGATGTGCAGCGTGATGACATTGTAAACCGCACAGAGCGATGCGGCCACTTCCCGCTGTTCACAGCCATATATTATTTGATGTCTCAGATGGACGAGCGGAAGGTTAAGATTGCAAGAAAGGGACTCAATACGGTTTACGGACAATCCGTCCAGGACCTCAACGAATTAGCCCAATCGCTGGGAATCTCACGCGAAAGAGTTCGCCAACTGCGCGATGACTGCCTGGACGACCTTCTTTCTTATCCGAGGAAGATATTCCGCGCCGGTCTCCTGAATGAGTATATGTATGCCGTCCAGTCAGAATACGATTTCAAGCATATCCGCACCGAGGAGGGTGTCGAATTCAGCAACGAATACATCACCGTTTGCATTGCAATTTCCAATCCGGATTTACACCTAATTGGGGACTACAGGAAGTCGCTTCTTAAGACATCTGGAGCGGTACGCCGTCTATACCTTGTCCCTTCCAATCTTCACAACATATTTGATTTCAATAAGTTTATCGTCTCGGTAGAAGATATGCTGAACGAAAAGCGGTTCTATCCATACCGTGACGATCTTGAGACCTTCGTCCGTGGTCAGATCAAGAAGTCTATCACGGAGGAAGATTTCTACGACATCATCAAAGAGTGTAGGCAGATCCTCCAGAAAGGCTATCCCGACAACATCATCAACAGCCAGATATACTTCCCGGCTAACGCTCGAAAGACAATCCCCAATCTCATTGAAGACATCCTTCGAGAGTTCAATCGTCCGATGACCGCTGAAGAAATCTGCGCACAGTTGAATGAGCGCTATCCCGACCTCGAGCAGATACCTTCCAAGATTGGCCCCAACGCACTTCGCAACAGCAATATCGTTGCCGTTAGCCGAAGCAGCACGTATGCTCTAGCGGAATGGAATTTTACCGAGAAACGGGGCGGCACCATCCGTGACATCGTGGAAGAATACCTCAATAGCCTGATTGAGCCAATCGCCACATTGTCTGATATATGTGAGCACGTCGCAAAGTTCCGCGCTAATGTTAAGGAGAGCAGCATCAAATCCAATCTCCTTGCTGAGACCTCAAACAAGTTTAGCCTATACTACAAGAACGGAGAGATGTACATCGGCTACTCTGATTACACCTTCGATGAATCATTTGAGGTACAGGAAAAACGACAAGGTCGCCGCAGTTTCAAAGACAGCGTTACCCTCCTGGAGAAGTTCATTCAGGGGAACCAACGCTTCCCCTACACATCCGGAGTTACCCCGGAGGAAATACGCCTGAGCCGATTCCTGGCCGTCTGCAAGTACAACTTCCGTAAAGGCCTGCTCGAGCCAGATGAACAAGCCGCTATCGAAAGAATCGAAACAGAATACGAGCAATACAAGGGCAAGAAAGAACGTGTTGCAAAGGAAGACGCTGTCCCGTGGATGGATCGCCTGGAGAGTTTCGCAACATACATCACCATCAATGAGGCTCTCCCTCCGGACGCTTCCGAAGAAGCCCTCTGGTACAAAGAGAACAAGGCCCTGTACGACAGTGGCCAGCTACCCACCGACAAGCGTGTCGCCTTTACGACCCTTGTCAAAATAGTTGACCGAATGACGAAATAACCCCCAGTCGATGATTGAAACTAACCTCATACCCTTCACCTTCGCAAAAGACGAACTTGAACTCAGTCTGGTCGTTCATACCGATAAACGTCCGGGCAAGGAGCACTATAAGCCTTTGATGAAAGAGAAGTTCCCCGAAACATTATTGAAGGGTAATGAGAAGCGTCTCAAGAAGATTGAGCGGTTGTACACCAATTTTGGCGAACCTGACAAGGTCGATTTCAAAACAACTATCAAGCTGTCTGAGCAACCGATGTTTTCGCTGCATGTACCAGACCCCTATTACTTGGACAAAAAAGTCAAAATGGTTGAGCTATTCTCGTATCATAAATTGGGGTTGATGAACAAATATACTCATTTGTTTGGTGATTCGTAAGATACTGACTAATTATTTCCTTGTTCATATTATAAATCGTATCAAAGGGCAACAAGCCTCCAAAGTAACCGTTCCATTTTTTTACAGGGACCGTTCCCAAGGAAGCGTGCCTCCTACGATTATTATACCAGTCCCGGTGTGCCTGAAGCGTAAGTTTGGCTTCATAAAAGCCTTGAAATTCAAATCGATCAATAACCTCTCTTTGTACAATACTATGGAATGCTTCAATATAGGCGTTTTCTTCTGGGGTAGCTATATGGGTAAATTCCTGATTTGCTTCGGCAGTCCGTAAAAACTGTTTGACATCATTGGCGATGAACTGCGATCCGTTATCATTTCTGACCGTGACGCCCTTTATACCAAAGGCACTATTGATCCTTCTGAAAATATTTATCACATCCATCTTTCGTATACTCTTTTGGAAGATCTGCTCGATGGCTATTCGAGTAAAAACATCAAGAACGGTAAGCAAAAAATAATTTCTGGATTCTCCGGCAACCCAAACATATTTTATGTCCAGACAAAGGTACTCCATGGGGCGGGT
>Ga0209408_1001340_pt1 | contig 15607 bp, 13 predicted proteins | sample AD_UKC107_MetaG_FD_184422 | JGI IMG/M metagenome (GOLD analysis project Ga0209408, IMG submission 184422) | Active sludge microbial communities of municipal wastewater-treating anaerobic digesters from Hong Kong - AD_UKC107_MetaG (SPAdes)... | ecosystem: Engineered > Bioreactor > Anaerobic >... | reverse complement strand
TATTGACCCGCCATCAATTGTAGAAGCATGCCAGTAGGCAAAGTTTCCAAAATCCATATAGCCATCAACATAGGGGATATAACCTCCGGCAGGTAACCCACGGAAACCTGAAAGGTTTGTTGCTCCAGTATTTGGCATATTCCAACGTGGATGCGGAACCGGATCGGTTCGTATCGATTTAACGGCTCCTCCAGCTAAAGAATTTCCTCCCAGGTATTCAATCATAGCTTCCCAATCTTCAATGTTAGGCACAACCCAACCTGCAGGGCAAAGGCCTAAACTGTTAACCACAGCGTAGCCGTTGTAAAGTTTTCCGTACATGGCATTCATGGCCGAATCGGTAGGAACATCGGTTAATCCCGAATCGTAAATGGTATAAACTCCAATAGTAGTGTCCTGCCATTCAACCTGCGACAACCCGGTTGCTATTGGTGTTCCATCGCGGTAACGAGTTACCTTTAAATTCGAGGCCATCCAACGTTGCGTTCCAATATCAACAGTTGAGTAAATATTTCCATCAATATCCTTAACAGGGGCAGTAACTATAGGACCAGCAATGGTTACTGCTGCCTCGGCAACAACATCGCTTTGAGCTGCAATGGTAGTTGTAATGTAGGTTGTATCGGCATTGAGATTGAATAAATCGGTTGGCTCTTCTTTACTCTGAGTAAGGCCTCCTACTGCAAAACCACCTTTACTCCCCTTCAATTCATTATCAACAACAGTAAAGCGAACTGAATCGTAGGCCATGCTTATGTATGTTTGTGTTGGTGTGTACTTGTTCTGGGTAAGTCCACCAACGGCAAATCCACCCTTACTTCCCGATTTTGCTCCCTCAACAATTCCAAACCTAACGCTATCGGGCATAATTGTAAGATAATTCTCTTCACCTTTACTCTGAGTTAACCCGCCAACAGCGAATCCTCCTTTGCTTCCTGCCTTGGCTGTTTCGCTTACATAAACTCGTGTTCCACCCTCATGCACAGCGAATACCAACTCACCGGCACTGTTATAAACTGCAAAAATTGGAGCATCGGTAGCACTAGCCGTTTCACGGCTAACAACCACTGAGTTATCTGAATTTCTAATTCTTCCCGTTGGAAGCCAATCCGTACCATCATGTACAATAAAATTTCCAGCGGTTCCTGCCGGAAGTTCGGTTGTTGTACCAACCTCTCCTTTTGTGGCTAGAAGGCTCCACTGGGTTCCGTCGAAAATGTATGAATTTCCATCAGTAGCATTATGGTAAGCCTGATTTATAACGGGTTCTGCTGGTGCAGTTTCAAGCATTCCCAGCCATTCAATGCTTGAACCGGGCTCTCCATTCTCAGCAGGCAACCCATCCTTGGAAAGTACCTGCCATTCTGCACCATCGAATATGAAGGACTGTGCTTCAACCGAGTTGTAGTATGCCTGGTTTATCTCTGGCGCATCGGGTGCTGAGTCGAGCATTCCCAGCCACTCTATTCCTACCCCGGTTTCACCGGCTTCCCCTTCAGGACCCTCATTTCCCTGCGCTGCGAAAACGCTGTAGGGAACGGCATGAATCTCATTCTCGCCCAGCGGGGCGAAGTCGTCAGAGTCGGGTAGCTTAATGCTTACCAGCACAAATATGCTTTGGTCCCAAGGGACAGCGCCAAAATCACCTGATGTGGTCGTTCCGCCTCCAATGATAAGGGCAATAACTCCGTGGGCATCGGTTGAGGCTGAATGAGTTTCAGCATACACCAACTCACCCGACGAGGAGCCCTGCCTGAGTTCCACCTGAAAATCGGCTGCCTGATTCACCATGGCAGTCCCATCATCGGTACGAAGCGACGCCTGGTAGTAGAACGCCGGGGGCGTTTGCCCTAGTACTCCCAGCCACAAGGCCAGAAGCAGAAAAATGGTTGAAGTAAATTTTTTCATAAATCACGAATTATTGAAAAGAATAATCAATAAATTTACAAATAAATTGATTCAAAAATCAAATTTGATAAAATTTGATTGTTAATTTTTTAAGAATTGTTGTTTATTAAACTATAAACTTCTGTTTATGTAGAAGTTAGTTAAGCGTTGTATATATCGGGATTGCGAAAAGAATTAATCTGGTTTATTAGCTCAATTGAAACCTTTGCCTGATTGTGGTTGGGATTTAACTCAAGTGTTCTATGAAAATCGTTTAGGGCAGCATGTGTGTTGCCAATTTGCCGAAATGCCTTCCCTCTGAAAAAGTATGCATCAGCATTTTGAGGGTTTTCCTCAACTTCCTGTGTGAACAGCTCAATGGCTTCGGCAAGATTTCCGGCATGCAGCTTGTTCATTCCCTTTTCAAAATAATTAACCATAAAACTTGTAACAAAAGATTAGTAAATTCGGTTGTTTTGCAGATACTCAAAAACTTTATAGGGAAGGAAGTATTTCATGTTCTTTGACTCTTTTAATGAATTTCGGATAAACGTTGAGCTAATCTCAATAACTGGAGCATTAATAATTTTTACGGGATATTTTTTTTCAATTTGATGTATATCGGAACCTAAGCGTGGATAAACGTAAATGGTGTTCTCTTCGAGCAAGGTTTTATAGTCCTTCCACTTTTCGATGGTGTCCATGGAATCGGATCCCATAATAACCACAAACTCCTTTTCAGGATACTTTTCTTTCAGGACCTTCAGCGTATTTACAGTGTACGAGGGTTTTGGCAGCGACATCTCGATATCGCAAACCTGTATTTCCGGAGAGAATTCTTTTATTGCGAGTTTAACCATTTCGAGCCGATGAGAATCATTGGCAAGTTCCGATTTCTCCTTCAGCGGGTTATGCGGACTAACCACGAACCACAATTCATCAATATCAGTAAACTCGAGCATGTAACCTGCTATCATCAAGTGACCGAGATGAATTGGATTAAACGATCCGAAGAAGAGTCCGGTTTTCATTTACTTTGATATAAAACTGTTTACAACATTTTCTGCTTCAGCAAATGCTTGTTCCAGGTTTTCATTCACAATAGTGATATCAAACTGCGATGCGTAGCCAATTTCCTCGGCAGCTTTACCCACTCGTTTGGCAATTGTTTCGGGAGTTTCGGTTCCCCTGGCGATTAATCGTTGCTCAAGCACATCGATGGATGGCGGCATGATAAATACGGCTAGCGCTTCGTTGCCAAAAACTCGTTTTAAATTCAGACCACCCTTTACATCAACATCAAACACCACATGATTGCCTTTTTCCCAGATACGTTGCAACTCCGATTTCAGCGTTCCGTAGTATGAACCGTGGTAAACTTCTTCCCACTCTATAAACTGATTCTCATCAATCTTCCTACGAAACTCATCGGGAGTAAGAAAGTAGTAATCGCGACCATCAACCTCGTTCTCGCGCATTGCTCGGCTACAAGCCGAAATTGAGAACTCAAGATTGGGATTGGTTTCAAGCAGATGCTTAACAATGGTTGTTTTCCCCGATCCCGAAGGCGCTGAAAATATTAGGAGTTTTCCCTTCATATGTTATTCTGAAATGTAAGATTCTAAAGTTTAAAGTTTGCAATTCTCAGTTCTCAGTTTGCAACTGATCACTGCCAACTTCATTCAATCATTCAATCATTCAATCATTCAACTCCCTACAATATATTCAAAAGCTGCTCTTTAATCTTCTCCAGCTCATCCTTCATTTGCACAACAAGTTTCTGAATTTGAACGTGGTTAGCTTTAGATCCGAGAGTATTTATCTCGCGCCCCATCTCCTGTGCAATAAAGCCCAGCTTTCGTCCCACCGACTCGGAGCTGTTTATTGTATCGTGAAAATATTTGCAATGGTTTGCGAGTCGCACTTTCTCCTCGTTGATATCCATTCGTTCGAGGTAGTAAATAATCTCCTGCTCAAACCGATTTTTATCGGCGTTCACATCCTGCTTAATTTTATTCAACCCATCAAGTAATCTTTCCTTTACGGTTGAAATTCGTTCAGCTTCCCACTGTGGAACGCCTCCAAGTAAACTCTCAATTTTGCTAACTTTTCCAAGAAGATCATTCTTGGTTATTTCGCCTTCCTGTTCCCTGAATTTATTTACATTCGCAATGGCCTGGGTTACGCTCTGCATCAAAACATCCCATTCCTCCTGGGCAATTTCCTCCTGCTGCGATTTAAAAACTTCGGGTAAACGAAGGATTGACTGTATTAAGGGTTCATTTTCAACAGGAATATTCAGCTCTGCTGAAATTTCTGTAATCTGCTGGTAGTATGATTTAAATACCGAACGGTTGATTGTTGGAGCCGAAGCCTCTTCACTCTCATCAAAGGAAATGTAAACATCTACTTTGCCACGTTCAAGCTGACTGGAAATCATACTCCGAATTTCGTGTTCCTTTTCCTTGTAAACTATCGGAATTCGAAACTGTGAAATATCAAGTTGTTTGCTGTTTAACGAACGTATTTCGCAAGTAACTTTTTTAGTTCCGGCTACAACTTCGGCTTTGCCGAAACCTGTCATCGATTTTACCATAATTTCAAATTTTCAAAGCAAAAGTAGCACGATTAATCGAGAAAGGGAAGAGATTGAGCAGCAAAGATGCCAATTACAAGGAAATTGGAATATTTTCTAACATATATTAAAAATTTAAAAATATTGAGTTACCAGTTACTTCATATATAAAACGCTGTTAATCAAATACAATTTAGTGATTTCTCAGAGTCTTTGGGTCTTCGTAGCCATTTTTTGCCACAAAGGCACCAAGTCACAAAGATACACTAAATCAATATTTTATGTAAAAAACTATGTGTTGCGTTCTTTTAATTTATTGCTGATGTTTAATTACACCTTTTGTTTTCCATTTCCCAAATCGATAGTAGAAGTAAGCGCCAGTAACACCAAAACACCATGCAATGGGAATCGACCACCAAATTCCCGATTCGCCCATGTAGCGGCTTAGCAACCATGCCAACGGAATTCGAACGAGCCAAAGTGAGAAAAGTGTTACAAACATAGGAATTAGTGTTGCCCCAGCACCACGTAGCAATCCGTTCAAAACGAACATGGTTGAGAACAGAAGATAGAAAACGCTGACAATAATAAGGTATTCGCGACCAATGGTAATCACATTAGCATCGTTCGTAAAAATTTTCATCAAAGGAACCGACCAGAAAATTGCAACCAACGACATTAAAACACTGATTGATGATGCAAATATCAGCGAAGTTTTTAGCCCGCTTTTTATGCGTTCCAGCTTTCCTGCACCAAGATTTTGCCCCACAAAAACCGAAAGCGCAACCGAAAGTGTCATGGCTGGAAGCGAAGCCAGCGAATCAATCCGGCTTGCAGCCGTAAATGCAGCAATAACGTTGGTTCCAAACGAGTTTACAATTCCCATTAGCGCCATCATTCCCAGCGCAACAAAAGTGTGTTGAATACCGGTGGGAAGTCCAATCCGAACAATTTGCCGAAAAATTTCTCTGTCAAAAGTTAGGCCTTTCAGCGCAAACCTTACAACCTGATTTTTTCGGTTCAAATGAACAATTGCAGTTGCGAAAGCGCCTGCCTGCGAAATTACTGTAGCCCAGGCCGCTCCGGCAATCCCCCAATTGAAAACCAGAACGAAAAGCAGATCGAGGAAAATATTAACAACCGTAGCAATAATCAGGTAGTACAGCGGTGTTTTCGAATCGCCAATTCCCCGAAGGATTGATGAGGTTGCGTTGAACCCAAAGAAAACCACCATTCCTAACAGGTAAGTGTTTAGATAAGTTAGCGCAGAGTCCATCAACTCGGGGGGGAGTTGTAGTAAGCCAAAAATCCATCTGCTCGATAAAATTCCGATAACCGAAATTACAATTCCTGCAAAAAGCAGGAAGATATTAATCGTATCAACGGCTCTCCGAACCTTATCCAAATCCTTCGCTCCGTAATACTGCGAAATCACAACCGATGCTCCGCTCCCAATTCCGATAATTAAAGCGATAATTGTAAAGATTATTGGGAACGATGCTCCAACCGATGCCAGCGCCTCCTTGCCAAGATATTTCCCCACAATTATGCTATCAACAACATTGTATAGCTGCTGAAACACATTGCCAATAAGCATTGGAATTGAAAACGAGATGATGTGCCTAGTAACGCTTCCTGTGGTTAAATCCTTCATTCTAATTAATGCAATATGGGGTTAAACGCAAACTGGCATGAAAAGTTTAAATCCCGCCCAACTTAAAAATGTTGAACGGGATTTAGGAAACCTGGATTTTGAGTTTCACGCTTTCACTAAAACGTGATATTTCTTACTATATTTTATCAAGTTCCACAGTAAAGTGGCGCATTATTGGAGCTTCCCACTGAATTTTCAGTCCGCTCTTGATGCTATCTCTCCTGTCGAAAACATTCTTCAAGCCAACGGCAATCACATCCATGTGGTTGTTTGTGTAGGTTCTTCGGGGAATTGCCAAGCGCAAGAGTTCCAACTTTGGATATCGGTTCTCGCGGGTAACCGGATCGCGGTCGGCAAGTAACGTTCCAATTTCTACTCCGCGAACTCCAGCCTCGAGGTAAAGTTCAACGGCCAATGTTTGTGCGCGGAACTGTTCCTTCGGAATGTTCGGCAGCACCTTGTTGGCATCAACAAAAATGGCGTGGCCACCAGCTGGCGACTGGAATGGAATTCCAAACTCCTTCAACCTTTCACCTAAATATTCAACCTGCTTGATTCTGGTTTCGAGATACTCGAACTCGGTTCCCTCATCCAAACCAACAGCCAGCGCATTCATGTCGCGTCCCGACATACCGCCGTATGTTACGTAACCTTCATACATAATATTAAAGGTTGAACACTGACGCCAGATATCCTGCGAATTCATGGCAATAAATCCGCCCATGTTCACAATTGCATCCTTCTTGCTGCTCATGGTCATCATATCGGCGTACGAGAACATCTCCTTTACAATCTCCTTGATAGTTTTATTCTCGTAACCTTTCTCGCGGGTTTTGATGAAGTACGCATTCTCGGCAAAACGAGCCGAATCGAAAAGCACCAGCTTGTTGTACTTATCAGCAATTTTGCGGGTTTCACGCAGGCACTCCATCGATACGGGTTGACCTCCGGCTGTATTATTGGTAACTGTTATTACAATAAAAGGAACTTTATCCGCATTTTTTGAAAGATAAGTTTCAAGTTTTTCTGTATCGATATTCCCCTTAAATGGATGGTATGCCTGCGTATCGCAAGCGATATCAATGGTTAAATCAACCGCTTTTGCTTTTCTAAATTCAATGTGACCCTTGGTTGTATCGAAGTGAGAGTTTCCGGGAACACAATCGCCTTCTTTTATTAAAACCGAAAAAAGTACATTCTCCGCTGCCCTTCCCTGGTGGGTTGGCATAAAGTGCTCAAATCCGGTGATGGTTTTGATAGCATTTTTCAGGTTGTAGTACGACGATGCTCCTGCGTAACTCTCATCGCCCATCATTAGCGCGCTCCACTGACGATCGCTCATTGCTCCGGTTCCCGAATCGGTAAGCAAATCGATGAAAACCTGCTCGCTTTTCAAATTGAAAAGATTGTACTTTGCAAGTTTTATCCATTCTTCACGTTCGGTACGTGTGCTTTTCCTGATGGTTTCTACCATCTTAATCTTGTACGATTCTGCAAAAGGTAGTTCCATAATTGTATTTTGTTTAATGTTTTTGATTTAAGAATTTGTTTTAGCATCGAATCCTCATTTTTATATTGAAAATCAATATTTTACAAACAATATTATGAGTCCAAAATTTAATCCTGCCATTTAACTTGCATGCAAAAATTGCAAACACTTTAGAAAAAGAAAAATGGATTTTAAAAAATGAGGGAATGCCCAGAGAATGGGCTGGAATAAATTTAGAAGGTATCGCGATTCTTAATATTAAGGTACACGAATTTGGCAATAAATTGTATGTATGATGCTATTAACATATAATGTTCAAGAACTTAAACATTTTATGGCTACAAATTTATAAAAAGATTTTTAAAAACTAGCTGAAGTATAAAATCAATGCAATTATGGGAAAAATTAGCCCAGCAAGCGTTAAAACTGCACCTCGGCGGGTAATTCCATTTTTACCTTTTACTATAAAAAGTCCAGTAATAGTAATTACGATAAGTCCAACCGCAAATGCATCGCTGAAAGCAGTCCACCATTTTCGGGGATTATTGTAGTGCAGGAAGTTCAGATGAGCAAAGAAAGGACGCCTTTCGGCCTTTTCAATTACAGCTGTTCCCGATTCTAAATTAAAAGTTACTGTACCGCCTTTTACAAATGCTTTTAAGGTTGCTTTTTTTGGGTAGTAGTACGAAAGAATATTCGAATCATCCTGTTCGCTAACAATACTTTCAATTAATTCTTTATTTATCTGCGATGTGTCTTTTGGTAATTCCGCATTAAATTCAATTTTTGTAATGATATAATTCGGATTCCACTGGTGAAGATGATTTAAAGCAATACCTGAAATACTATAGATTAAAGCCATTCCCGCAAAAAAGTAGCTGATATCGCGATGCAGAGCCCTGTTTAACTTTCGAAGTTTCATGATAATCTAAAGAATTTTATAAAAAAGGGCTGAGGATTTGCTTTCAATCCTCAGCCCAATAAGTTTATTGTAATTTAATTACAATGCTTTATAGCTAAGGCAATCAATTGAATAAACGAATGCTGGTTTTTCTTCACCTTCTTCATTTTCACAACCTTCAGCATGTTCAGTTGCAACTTTTGTAACAATACCAATAACTTCAACTTTTTGTCCATTGAGAGCTGGATCAAATTTTTGAACCATTTCACCACCTTCAACTTTCATGGTTTTGCCTTCGAGAGTTCCAAAAACGGTCATCCGTTTTCCACTGTGCTTGCAGGTGTGGTCAACTGTTGCAACAAATTTTACAGTTTTGCCTTCGAGGGCAGATGCATCATTAAGTAAAGAATCAACTGAAACTTCAATAGCATCAATTTCGTTCTTCACTTCTTCTTTAGGCTGCTGATTTGCGCAAGATGCAATTGCAAATGCAGCTGACAATACTAACAAAAGGTTTCTTAACGTTTTCATTTTAAAAAGAATTAATTGATTAGTAAATTAGGGAAATATAAACTCAAAATATTTAAAATCGCAAAAAGCAAGCTGGCAAATCCATTTATTGTAGCAAACAAAAAATCGATTTTGCTATTGCTGGAACGGCGTATAGCTATATGCTGAAGAATAAGCAATCCGATAAAAACGGCAGCACCAATCCAAAGCAACAAACCGGTTTGCTGTACCAGCATAGTTTTTATAACCAAAACTGTAACTCCAACGTGAAGAATAAACGATAAAACTGTTGCCTTTTTTCTACCCAAAACAGCAGGAATCGACCTTAACGCTTCTTCCTTATCAAATTCTTCGTCTTGCAGTGAGTAGATGATGTCAAATCCTGCAACCCAGAAAAGAACAATTAGCGAATATAAAATTGGTAGCAAAGCCCATTTGCCGGTTACGGCAAGATACGCTCCAATTGGCGCAAGCGAAAGTCCGAGCCCCAGAATAAAATGGCAAAGAACTGTAAAACGCTTTGTGTAGCTATACCCAAGCACAACCAAAAGCGCAACTGGCGAAAGGTAGAATACCAGCTCATTAATAAAGAAAGTAGTTGCAATAAATAGAATCGAATTCACCATCGAAAACAGGAATGCATTCCTCGGATGTATTTTCCCCGAAGGAATTTCGCGCGATGCTGTTCTTGGATTGCGCTTATCAATAAACCTGTCGGTAACCCGGTTGAAACTCATGGCTGCATTTCGTGCAAAAACCATACAAAGAACTACCAAGAGTAAAGTTCGAACACTGAAATCAAAATCGTTGGAATATATTGCAATGAAATAACCTACCAATGCAAAAGGGAGTGCAAATATTGTATGGCTAAATTTAACCAGCGAAAGGTAATCCTTAATACTCCCCCCCGAATTTGTTTTCATTTCTTTTGAAAAAAATTCATTAAAAATTTAGCTAAAATAGTTTTATAAAAATTAACTAGCAAATGTACAACGATTTCTTAACTTCAAAATTTATACAGTAGGTTATCCCATGAGTTTTTAAATTACGTATATAAAAAAAATATTCTAACTTAGTAACCTTCTATACGATTGAACCAACAAGTTACATGCGCAAAATAGTACCATTATTTTTTTTATTCCTGCCATTGTTTCACAATGCGCAAGTTCCGGTTGATAGCCTTGAACAGTTGATGAACATGGCACAGGGAGAGGAACAACTCAGGCTAATGATTACCGTTGGTAACATGTATTCAAGCATTGACCCTGAAAAAGGGTTGGAATACGGTTTAAAAGCAGCTTTTAGCGCTAAAAGAATTGGAAACAACAGTCTTGAAGGACAAGCCCTGCTTCTTATGGGTTTATCAAGTTTCAACCTTGGACAATACGAAAATGCACTCCGCTACTATAATCGTGCACTAGTACACTACGAACGAACAAACAATGCCGACAGCCAAATAAAGGCTCTTGATGGAATTTCAAAAGTATATGAAGCAACCAGAAATCTCGATCTAGCCATTCGGCATCTTGAACGAGCCCAAAATTTAGCGAAGAATCTTAATCAAAAAAAATTACAAATTGAAATACACCAACGATTAGGAGAAATTGCCCTTGAACAAAACAACTACACTCGGGCTAACAATGAATTTTCAAATGTAATTACCCTGCTGGGAAACGAGTCTAAACTTGACAGACAGGGTCTTACAGTAAAAGCATCAACCCTCCGCAGGATTGGAAATGTGCATAGAAACCTAGGCCTATTTAACGAAAGTCTCAACTCATTCAGAGAGTCATCGCGCATTGAAGAGTCACTAAACTCCATCGAAAAAAAGATGCACGATTTCTTTGAGATTGCATACACATACTACCTCCTACAAAATTTCGACAGTTCTCTGGTATACTATAACCAAGTGCTTGCCCATAACCAGCTAAAAAACGACACCACTTTAATGATACAATCATTGGAAGGAATTGGGAACGTTTTCTTTGAACTCGAACAGTACCGACAAGCAGTTGCTAGCTACAATCTGTGTCTGGAGCTGTCGGTAAAAAACAGTAACGTACAAGCACAAATTGCTTCCTTGGTAAAAATTTCAAGGTGCTACAACGCCTTTAACGATTACCCTTCATCCAAGATTTTTCTTAGCAGGGCATTGGATATTGCAAAAAAAGAGGGACTCTCCACATCGGCTGCCGATGTGTACAAGTACCTTTCTCTTCTCAGCGAAGCTGAGGGTAAATACATGCAAGCACTCGAATACTACAAGCAATGGTCGGACATTCGCGACTCGCTCTACACCGAGGAAAGTGGCCAGAAACTTGCCCGATTACAGATACTTTACGAAATAACCCAAAAGGAACGCGAAAACGAAATTCTTCGTCAGAACAGCCAAATTCAAGAGTTACAGCTTACAAAAACCCGATACCAGCGAATGGTTTTCATTGCTCTGGCTCTTTTCTTATTTACCGTACTAGTTCTACTTATTCTATATTTCAGCGTAAAACAGAAGGAATTCCTGAAGCAAAAAGAAACCGAACTTAGGATTGTAGAAATGAATAAGGAATTGGAAAAGAGGATGATAAGCGAAATAAAGAAGCAAGAAAAACAGCAGCTGCTTCTTGCTCAAAAATCAAAACTCGAGTCGCTTGGTACGCTTGCTGCTGGAATTGCCCACGAAATTAACCAGCCTCTTGGTGGCATTTCCATGGGGCTCGATAATGTTCTTATTAAAGCATCGGAGAATAACCTCACCGAGGGCTACCTGAAAGAGAAGTTAAACCTGATTTTTGAGAATGTTGATAGAATTAAGCGAATCATTGACCACATTCGAACCTTCTCAAGAACCCAAAAACCGGCAACCTTTGAAAAGGTTGATATTAACCAGGTTATCGAAAATGCACTTAGCATGGTTCGGACACAATTTGCGAACCAAGGGATTAAGCTTGAAGTTAACCTAACCGAAGGTTGCGATAAGGTTGTTGGCGACAAGTACAAGCTCGAGCAGGTTGTACTAAATCTTGTTGGTAACGCTAAGTTTGCAGTTGACGAGAAACAAAAGTTAACGAATGATAAAACCTTTGAAAAAAGAATTTCTATTAAGTCAAACCACGATAGTGAGAACGTTTACTTCTCCGTTTTCGATAACGGAATAGGCATAAAACAAAAGGACATTGAAAAAATATTCGATCCGTTCTTCACAACAAAAAGGGAAGACAAGGGAACAGGGCTTGGCCTGTCAATTTCGTACGGTTTCATTAAGGATATTCTCGGCGAAATAAAGGTTGAAAGCCAGGAAAATGAGTTCACCCGCTTCGATGTAATCATTCCAAAATCATAACATTCATGGAATCAATAAATATTCTTGTACTGGATGATGAAAAAGTTTTTCGTGATGAAATCAGGGAGTTTTTAGAAAATGACGGATTCACCGTTTTCTCATCCGGTCTGCCTTCGGAAGCCTTCAAAATACTAGAAAAGCAAGAGGTTGATATACTTATTTTAGATCTCAGGTTACCCGAAACCGATGGTTTCTCTGTGCTCGACAAAGTTAAGAGGCTGTACCCACATATCGAAGTCATTATGATTACTGGTCACGGCGATATGGACGCAGTAATTCAAGCCATGAGGCTTGGCGCCATGGAATTCTTTCCAAAACCATTCAGACTCATGGACATGAAGGCTGCCATTAAGCGAACCCGCCGTTTTGTTGAGCTTAGCCATACGTTAAAGGAGATGAATCAGTCCCTTGAGCTTGTTTCAAAAGAATTGAGAAACAACGTAGGCTACGAAATTGTTGGTAGAAGCAAACCTATACAAAAGGTTATTGAGCTAATGCGCAAGGTTGCTCAAGCCGATGCAACCTCAGTACTGATTACTGGCGAAAGCGGAACAGGTAAAGAGTTGGTTGCCAGAGGCATTCATTACCTTAGCGAACGAAAAAGTTCCTACTTTCACGCCGTTAACTGCTCGGCAATACCCGACAGCCTGTTCGAAAGTGAATTTTTTGGACATAAAAAGGGATCATATACCGGGGCGCTTGAGGATAAGGCCGGCTGGTTCGAAATTGCCAATGGAGGAACTCTGTTCCTCGATGAAATTGTTGACATGCAGCAACCCATGCAAAGCAAACTGCTCAGGGTTTTAGAAGACAGGAAAATTCGCAGGCTGGGTGCCACTAGCGATATTACGGTTGATGTTAGAATAATTGCTGCAACAAACCAGAATATTCAGGAGCTTTTGGAAAACGGAAAATTCCGTAACGACCTGTATTTCAGGCTTAACTCATTCGAAATTTACATTCCTCCGCTTCGCGAGCGCCCAGAGGATATTCCTTTGCTTTTCGACTACTACATCGACCTATTCAACCAAAAGTTAAACAAAAAAGTTACGGGTTACGACGACAATGTGCTGAACGCTGCTATGGCATACGCATTCCCTGGAAATATTAGGGAACTGAGAAACATGATTGAGCGTGCTATTATTCTTTGCGACGGCGACAGGCTCACCATCAAAGAATTTTCGCTCCCAGGAATATCCTCTTCAAGCCAAATGGTATACGAAAACCTTCCTGAAAAAGAAACGTTTGATTTAGAGGAAATTGAAAAACGTACAATAGTGAAAGCCCTGGAGGAAACCGGTTTTAAGAAAACCGAAACGGCCCAACTACTTAACATCACCCGGCAATCGCTCGATAGAAGGCTGGAAAAGTATGGGCTGCAGTTCTAGATTGTATCGATAAACTCGTTGTATATTGCAAGGTTCTCCTCATCGAAGCAAACGAAGGTAACTTCCTTTGGGGGGTTTGCTTTTGCCAGATGTTCCTTCACCGTTCGGATAGCAATTTTTGCTGCCCTGTGTTTGGGAAATCCATAAATACCGGTACTTATATTGGGGAATGCAATAGTTTTTACTCCGTTCTTTTGCGCAAGCAAAAGGCTGTTTAGGTATGCATTTTTTAGAAGGTTCACTTCGTTGTTGCTTCCGCCTCGCCAAACTGGTCCAACCGTGTGAATTACAAACTTAGCAGGAAGGTTGTATCCTTTTGTAATACGCGCTTCACCCGTTGGACACCCACCCAACGTTTTACACTCTTCAAGCAACTCGGAACCCGCTGCTCGGTGTATGGCCCCGTCAACACCACCTCCTCCGAGCAGACTGCTGTTGGCAGCGTTTACAATTGCATCAACTTCTAGCTTGGTAATATCACCTTGGATAATATTTATTTTCCCCTTTCCCATGTTTATTCAGTTCTCAGTTCTCAGTTCTCAATTCTAAATTCCCAGTTTCCAGTTTCCCTAGTGCAAATTGCCAGCTAAATACTGACAACTATTTTACTGAAAACGGTCGGGATTATGGCAAGTGCGGGAGCGCTAGTTTCGATTTAGTCAAACGACAATATCGCCCCGAACGGACGATGAAGTTCTGAAGTTCCCCAATCAGCCTACATTGCCTAAACCCCATGTTGGGCACAGTATTATTTTATTAAATCGACAAGTTTCCAAATCAATATGACGCTTTCAGGTGTTCCTACTACTAAATACTTTCCATCTGGACTAAAATCTAGAGTGGATATCTCCATTTTTGACCCTCGATACTTCCAGATTACTTCTTCAGTTTCAAAATCTCTTAACCATACCGTATAATCTTCAGCGCAACTTGCTAAGTATTTGCCATCAGAGGAAAACTTACATTCTTGCATACCAGTTTGTCCTTCAAATGTTTTTATTATTGTCTCACTTTCTATATCCCATATATTAATTGAATTGTGTCCTGCACTAAATAGTTGAGTGTCATTACTCATAAATTTCAATGAATATGCACTATTATTTTTGGTCTTTATATAATGCACTATTTTTAAAGTCTCTAAATCCCAAACAACTAACTCATTTTGCCATGAACCAGTTGCCATGAGCTTTCCATCGGTGCTTATCGCAAAATTGCTTACAGGGCCTTTATGACCGTATAAAGTATCAATAAATTGAAGTTTATTCATATCAAAAATGCGAATTAAGCCATCTGTTGAACCTGCAAATAGCAGGTCTCCTGAAGGATTATAAACACCTGGTACTAGTGAATTTGGTAATTCAAAATCAAGTTCGGGAATAATTCCTTTAAGTTTTGCTTGTTTGGGCTCAACGGTCATTTTTTTAATTTTTTTACCAGTTGCAACATCCCATAAAATCATTGAAGCATCCATCGCACCACTAATCAAAAATTTATCATCAGGACTATATATAGCACCCCATACATTATCTTCATGTCCAAGTAATACGAATTTTTCTTGGTATGTATTCATATCCCAGATTCTAACAGTATTGTCCCATCCTGCACTTGCCAATAAATCACCTGTATTATTAAAGCAAATACTATTAATCTTATGTTTATGACCTTTTAGAATTTTGTATGGTTTGGGATTCTCAGATTGACCAAAAATCAAAACAAAATCAAAAAATAAAAGCAATAAAAAGCAAATATTTTTCATCTTTAATCTCTTTGTTATTCAGGGTTCTGTATATTGTGCCCAACTACCAAATACCAACTACCAATTACCAATTACCAATTACCTATTACTGATCACTTATCACTGATTAC
>Ga0209408_1001333_pt1 | contig 15667 bp, 14 predicted proteins | sample AD_UKC107_MetaG_FD_184422 | JGI IMG/M metagenome (GOLD analysis project Ga0209408, IMG submission 184422) | Active sludge microbial communities of municipal wastewater-treating anaerobic digesters from Hong Kong - AD_UKC107_MetaG (SPAdes)... | ecosystem: Engineered > Bioreactor > Anaerobic >... | reverse complement strand
CGAAGCTCCCGTTTCTTCATATAACTCTCTTTCAGCGGCAATTTGACAAGTTTCTCCGATTTTTCTATGTCCTCTCGAAAATTCCCACGTTTCTTGCTCTTTATGCTTGACAAGCACCATTTTTCCTTAGTGAAACGTCAATAGGGTAACGTATTTAATTTTATTATCGACGATGTGATCTTTGTGATAAAATTCAATTTGCATCATCTCAACCATCATGGAGTGATATTATCCGATTACAGGATATCATTCAAGTTAGGAAAAATGAATGATTTGTGAATGGCTGGGATGATGGTGGATATCGTTTATGAATTCAATTTAGAGAACAAAAATCACTTTATATATTTATAAAATAGGCGTTTTTGAGATAGGTAAATTTCTTCTATGTTATAATCTTATAGTGTTATGAAATTGACTATTCGGGGGGAAATAATGTTAATCAAATGGGGGCTCTCGCTTTTTATTTACCTTGCTTTTTTTGTGATCAATTTAAAAATTAAGTTTTATAATCCTGTTTGGTATCTGTGGCTGCTTCTTATCGCCTGTGTTTCTATAGGGATTGGATTATTTATCATTACTAAAAGAAGAATAAAGGCTGAAAATCAATTGTGTAGACAGACAAAACCCCTTTCCGAATTTAATCTGATTGTATCAACAGTATTCAAGAATGAAGGGAACACAGTTGTTGAAACCCTGAAACATTATCTACGCTATAAAAGTGTTCCGGAAATAGTGTTTTATGATGATAATTCAGATGATGGTTCTTTTGAAGTGCTGAAGTCAGTGGAAGCAACACAAAAGGCACATTGTACGGTAAAATGCCTGAATAGGTCAGAAAAGATTCTTCATCCGAAAGGGATGGGATTTGAAGACCTGATTAAGAATCATTGTGGTGATTATATCCTCATTCTTGATGCGGATACGATTATTGAAGAAGAAGCCGTTGAAAAAGCACTCAATATCATGAATGAAAATGATTTGAAAGTTCTTCATTTTACACGAAGAAATGATTTATCAGATGATTTGGCAAATAATATTGCCGATACTGAAGAACTATTTTCAACGGTAAATAAAATTGTCGGGATATTTCCATGGTATTTTAACGGAAGTGGTTTTATTATCAGTGTGGATATTGCAAAGGAAATTGTTTATGATGAGTATTCTCCATCAGATGACAGTCAGATCAGCTTTTTTCTCAGGAAGAATAAGATAGAAGTTTTTGATGCCTTATCATTATTTGCACATGAGAAGGCACCACAAACGCTTAGAAAACTGTTAAAGCAGCATTCTTCCTGGACAAAAGGAGGGATTCACCATTATCTTGAGAAAGAAAGATTTACGATTTTTCCAGTGGCATTTATCTCAGCCTATTTAATTTCTTCGATTTTGAATCCTCTTCAGATTTATAATCTCTTTTTTCCTCTGGCCTTTATCTTTATCTTCGGTGTTGATTTTATTTCCAACAGAGTTGTTGCCGGTAGAGGGATTTTAAAGAGTTTGAAGAATTCTCTTTTTCATACTTTCGGATTATTTTTTAAAGGGATTGTGCTTGTTCCGTATCATCTTGTCACTTTTCCGTTCAGAAGACATACCTTCTGGTTTTCCAGAACACAGTATTAAATAAGGTGAAATGGATGAATTTCTTAAAGTTTATCAAATGGTTTTCGATTATTCTTATTTATCCGATTGTGCTTTTTATTATCAGGCAATCACAAGTTCATACCTATAGTTTTAGCTTTATACTGATTTTATTCATCGTATGTCTATCTCTTCATTTTGTTGTTGTATTGATCTTTTATCGGATAAAAAAACAGGAAAGATTTCATGGAAACACCTCGCAAAGTGATCAGTTGACCGAAAAAAAGATTGAATTATGTCTCGTGGCAAAAAATGAAGGGGAGAATTTAATAAGGATTATCAGTCATTATCTGATGTTTCCTGAGAATTTTAGAATAACCGTTTACGATGACAGTTCTGATGATGGTTCTTTTGAAAGATTACTTGATTTTGCTGCTGACGTGGATAAGAGATTGACTGTTAAAAGATTAGTCAGGACGAGTAAAACACTTCATCCAAAGGGGATGGGAGTAGAAGATTTCATTGACAGTACGGAAGCGGACTTTATTATGATTAATGATGCAGATACTGTTGTAAATCAGCACGATTTTGAAAAGGCAATTCTGTATCTTGAAGAAATGAATTATGATGTTGTCCATTTAAGCAGAAGGAATGATTTGAATCAGAAACTCGTTACGAGAGTATCGGACTTGGAGGAGATGAATAATACTGCTTTGAAAATTCTCGGAATTACCGATTATTGTTTTCCTGGAAGCGGTATATTAATGACATTGGATGCAGCCAGGTTGGTAAACTACTCTGAATTTGTTCCGGGAGATGATCTTGAAATGGGGAGGCAACTGAAGAAAGCGGGGAAAAAGATTTATCATTTTCAAACTGTGTTTGCCCATGAAAAGGCTCCTTCAAGGTTTTCTGATTTTTTCAGTCAAAGGGCAAAATGGAGCAGAAATATTGCTTATCATCTCTTTGAAAATGAACGGTTTGGTGCCTATATTCAGAATACAGCGGCTGCTTTTGCATTGTTTTTTTTGTTTGGGTTGTCTTCGCCTGTTTCGTTGTTTATCATTTTAACAGGAATTTCATACACGATGTTGAGTATATATACCAATACGATTTTTGCTGAAAGAACTATTTTGACATCAATCATTCCGGCTGCTGTTAATACGTTTCAGTTATGGCTTCAGGCAGCCGTATTTACACCATTTTACATGTTAGTTTATCCGATTAAAAGAAAACGCATGGATTATAAGAAATCTAGGGTTTAATGAAGTAGATATTGTCATAAAGGGATGATGCGGATGATTAAAAAGATCATACTACTGATTTTAATGAATATTTTTTTGTCACAGGTCTTCGGCTATACTATTGATCTGTATACCTTTTTTGAAGCGAAGAAGAATCAAATTGTCACTGAACCCGGGATGATGTGGGGATTGGGCGTGGATGCAGAATGGAATGGATTTACGTTCAATGCTGAAATGCTTGAGACGAATTACCAGATTGGTGATATAAAGCTGTTGTGGCCACAGAAAGTGAAGCTTTTCGAGGATACGTATTATCCTTTCGGACAGAGTGTCTTAACCTATTCCATACCGGAATTTGAAATTTCTGTTGGCCTTCAGGACTTGAACGAAGGGCTTGGCAGTGAATATCCTCTCTTTATTTCTTCTAATAATTCTCCCTATCCTTCACTTAAAACGGTATTTCGTCCATTCGAATGGGTGACTTTTCAGCAGGATTTATTGTTTTTAAGAACGGCGATTGTCAATCCGCTAAACAGTGAGAATGTTCAGACTGCAAAATCCGTTTATTACAGAAAAACAACATTTAGTCCTTTTGATTTTCTCAGTATTGGCTTTGAAGAATCCGTTCTTTTTATGGGGAGGGATTATGATCTGTATTATCTGTTTTCTCCCTTAAATTATATTACATCACAAGATATTAGAAGCACTAAGAATGCTCCATGGAATAGTCCTGAGAACGATAACTGCATGTTAGGCGGCTTTATCGAATTGAAATATCCTCTTTTCAGAATCTTTTCAGAAGTACTTGTAGATGACTGGAGTTGGAGTCAGGAGAGTGCCGGTGTTAGAAAGGTAGCTTGGGATACGGGTGCTGATGTTTATTTGGAAGATGGTTTGTTTCAGGTTGAATTTGCCGGTGCCAGCCGTTATACCTTTCATAAGACAGGGCAATACCCCTATCAGTATGTCAGATATGAAGAATATTCCGAGCTTCCCATGGAATATAATCTTATAGGATATAAATATGGAGAAAACAACGCAGCGGTAAATGTGAAATATACGCATTATTTTGAAAATGTTGAGGTCTGTTTAAATGGAGAATACCTTGTTTTTGGTCATAGGGATCCGTTTTCACCTTTACCGCCTGATTGGCAACAGCAGGATCAATTCAGATGGCTTGATGATGAAGTTTTACAGAAAGAGACTACTATTGGAATCAGTGGTGCATGGAATATTTCGCCTAAAATAACCGTAAAAGGTGTCATTGGAACTACATTTATTGAGAATGAGGGCCTTGTTTCAGGTAAAAATGGTACTTCTCCATATTTTGATTTTTCGGTCGAATACAAATTCTCTGTAAATGATGAAGTTATTGAAAAGTTGAAGGAAGGGCGAATCTTTGATATTGATTTCTTCTGAGTTTATCCTTCTTTGTCTTCTTTTCTGATAATCCCGAAGAAAACAAAGAGACCGCTGAAAAATATATTCAGATAATATGAGGCAAGTCTCCAAAGGAACACGGTGAGAGTGAGAATGTTGAGATTGACAAGTGATTTCAGGAAGAGAAAATAGAAACCTTCAACGCCTCCTGCTGTCCCGGGAGTTGGGATTACACTTGAAGAAATGTTGAGTAATAAGGTTCTTGAAAAGATCTCGGGATTTATATTTATACCTGTGCCTTTAAGGATAATGATGGCAGAGATAATATACAGTGAGTAATTGATGAGGTTCAATAGGGTTAATTTAAAAAATAAATCCTTCTTTTTTCCGAATTGTTCGAACATATTGATAAATTCCATTGCTCTGTTATTAATGTTAATTTTTATTTTCTCATAATTTTTTAACAAACGGATTTTTTTTAACAGATTCAGGATGATATTGACGAGAAAGTTTACAGTTTTCCGGTGTTTTCCTAAAAAAAGCATCAAAAAGGCTATTCCTAAATTGATGATGACACTGGTTAAGGCAATACCAGAGGTGACAGAAGAGAGTTTATTCCAGTTCAACATAAGGCAAGTTGAACCAAGTAGTGATATAGCGATTTGAAAGGTGAATGATTTATAGAGAATTGCTGCAAATGACTGTTCATAATCAATTCCCTCTTTTGAAAAGTAATAAATCGTAAAGGGTTGACCTCCGGTGTAAAATGGCGTGATCAGATTGAAAAACTGTGTGGTTATGGCTATTTTAAAAGCGCTTCTGAATCGTATTTTCTTTATCCCGGCCACGGTTGTTTTCAACATGCAGCCTTCAAGGACCCAGGTTGCTGCAATTAAAACGACGGCTAAGAAAAAATATTCATATCTGTAATCCATAAAGGCCTGTTTGATTTTATCAAAATCCATTAATAAAGCGATGAGGATATAAGTCAGACAGCCAAAAATGATGACCAGAATCGTATAAGTGATGTATTTTTTTTCTATTTTCATATCGATATCACATCTTATTTGTTAAATGATTCAACCATTCTTCTGTTTTCTGCAGAGACCTTAGAATTACCTGATCCATGTTGTAGTATTTATATTCCGCAAGTCGTCCAACAAAGAACACCTTTCCTGTTTTTTCGAGTCTTTCCACCTCTTTTATATATTTTTCTCTCTTCTTCAGATTTTCATCGTTCATAACAACATAATAAGGTTCTCCGTCCGCTTTTGGGTATTCGAAACAAACGGTTGTCTGTTCTGAGGATTCGTTGAGAAAGTGTTTAAATTCAGTGATTCTGGTCCAATCATAATCGTTGGGATAATTAACGGTAGCAACATTTTGATAAAATGCTCTGTCGTAGTTTTTAAATTCCAGTTCAAGTGATCTGTATTCAAGTTTACCGTATTTATAATCAAAATAACGATCCAATTCTCCGGTGTATATGGTTAAAGAAGGTGAAAGAGAATCTGAAACTGAAAAATAATCGGTGTTCGTCAGAACTGAAATATTCGGGTGATTAAGGATATTTTTTATCAGATGAGTATAACCTCTTTCGGGAATGCCCTGATATTTGTCTGAAAAATAACGGTTATCTCTGTTTTTTCTGATTGGAATTCGCTTTGCCAGTTGAGAACTGAGTTCTTTTGGCTCTTTTTCCCACTGTTTTAGAGTATAATTTCTGAAAAACAAGTTGTAAAGATGTTCTCCAACCTGAGAAATAACGGCCGTCTCAAAATTTTCATCGGTGGGATCGACGGGATACTTTTTGATTTCTGTTTTTAAAAAATCTTCTACTTCATTTATGTTCAAATGTGTTCCAAATACCTGATTGATTGTATCAAGATTAATCGGGAATTCATACAGGTTACCTTCAGCGTAGGACAGAACACGATGTTGATAATGATGAAAATCTGAAAATGGTTTTATAAAATCCCATACACTCTTTTCATTTGTATGAAAGATATGAGGTCCGTATTTATGTACAGTGATTCCGTATTCATTTTTATAATCATAACTATGTCCTGCTATATGATTCAGACGTTCAATTACGCAGACATTCTTTCCAGATTCAGCCAGTCGTCTTGCACAAACGGCACCCGAAAAACCTGCACCAACCACAACAACCTCAGCAAACATAAAGATCACCACTCTTCGTTTATCTATAAACTTTTACAGTACAAAACATTTTAACATAAAACATTCTTTCAGAGAAGGTTTTATGTCTTACAAGATTATCTTCTCTGCGCAATTCCTTTTATTTTTTCAGCAGAGGTGTTTTTCTTTACCACCATTCATTATCCCTTACGTTCCGATGATTGCAAGATTTGGGAAATGTCTTCTGACCTGATACACCTGGTTTAATGTGATGGGTTTGATGGCAGGAACAGCAGATACGGTGTACACGGAGTTCAACTCCTTTTCGATGAAACAGAAGTCTATCAGCTGCTTTCTGAGACTATTCCGGAAGAGTATTATGAACAGGGTGGTCTGGTTTATGGAGAAGGATCGACGAGCAGTTATTACTGGTATAAATCGTCTTCTAACAAAACAGGAGGAGCCGTTGTTCTGAATCGACTGAGTGAAGTTTCGCTTTCTAAAAGTACGAAAGCGAGGATCGTCGTTGAGGATGACTAAGGAAATGCCAAAACCTGGTCATTTTATCTGAAAAAAGAATAAACCGGATTCAGAATGCTTCTTTTATAGAAACTCTTTTTATCAGTGCCGTTTGTATTTCCGGATAGGTCAATTTCCCGGGTAATTTGTCGAAGAGCCTTACTTCCTGTATTTCAAAATCGGGTAAGCTTCCGAATTCTTCTATTTCAACAGAGTAAAATTTACCGAAAGAATCCTTTCCGTTCTGAATGACGTTAAAGATACACAAGGCGTCCATTTTAAATTTAATAGCACCTGTCTCTTCATACAGTTCTCTTTCAGCTGCAATACGGCAGCTTTCGTTAGCTTCCTTGTGCCCTCCGGGAAATTCCCAGGTTTCCCTTTCCCTATGTCTGACAAGAACCATTTTCCCCTCTTGAAAAGTCAGTAAGGTCACATATTTAATTAGTCTTTCGGATATCTCATCTTCGCTGTAGAATTCTATTTTCAACTGTTTGTCACCTCATCGGGCGATTATATCATACTCTGATATAGTCGGGTTTTTGAGAAGCGGTTTTACCGGATAGATACTGTATAATCTTTGAGGGAGCGGATAAGAGTTTGAAATTGAAATCCAGGGGGAGGAGAAATGACGGATAAAGAAATAAAAAGATGGGAAAAATACTTTGAAGCCAGTCAAATCGAATATCGTTATTATCCAGATGGTTTTCTTGATGAAATCGGATTGGAAAAGGAAGAGCGGTTTGAACTCTCGGTTTTTTATTTACCGGTAGAAAAGCTCGTCGTTGAAACGAAGGCAACCGGAAATGTGGTTCTGATGACTGAAATGCTGATAAAAATCTGTAAGGAACGTGGATGGCGATATTGTGTTCCCGTCAGTGGAGAATCTGAATCTTTTGATGCCATCTTTTTCAGCAGAAAACAGATAGGAAATAAGAAGCCGGTGAACCGATATTTTTTAAAATGGCAGGATGAGGTGGACAAGGAGACAGAAAAAGTAGTCCTCGTTGAATCGGATAGTCTGAAGGAAATTGCTGATTATTATCCGGATATTCTTGAGATCATCAATTTAACGGCATTGGGATTACTGCCATTCAGTGTATTGGGGAAACACAGATATGATGAAATAGACGATGCCAAACTTGTATCCGAGATCCTATCAGGCGAAATGAACGAAAATTATTAAATAGAGGTGAAGAAATGATCTTACATATTGTAGGAGAAAAAGATTGGGAAAATGCAAAAAAAGAGGGAATTTATAAAAATGAATCGCTTGCAAAAGAGGGCTTTATTCATTGCTCTTTGGAGCATCAGGTTTGTAAAGTGGCTGATAAACACTATGCGGGAGAAAAAGAACTTCTGCTCCTTTATATCGACGAGGGAAAAGTGGAGTCCAAAGTAGTCTATGAGGATCTTTATGATCTGAATGAGGATTATCCCCATATTTACGGGCCTTTGAATACAGATGCGGTTGTTAAAACGGCCATTTTCACTTCTGATGCGGAAGGAAAATTCCATCTGTGAAAAATTTCCGGTGTTAGATAGCAAAGAGAAGAAAATTGGAAAAAGTGATTGTGATACAAGATATTTATACAGGACTCGACTTAATTACCATCGTTGAAATTGTCATTTCCAGAGTTTGGAGCCTGTCGAATGAAACTATGGGGCCTTATGACCCCATAGTTTAACGTACTGTTTTTCTGATTATCAGTAGTCTTTGTGGAAATTGTATAGGCAATTATATCTCATAGAAACATAACATGCGTTTTCTGTATTTCGTAAGAATTTTACATAACAGTTAATGAATTTCAATATTTATATTTGCTTATTCCCGTTTTGTATTGACATCATGGGGTATCTATCTTGTTATTTCCTTTGGGCGATCCCCCTGATTTCATCAAGCATCAATCGTTTTTCGATCAGAAATTTCTCCATTTCTCTGATAACAACAAGAGGGATTTCTGGATCCACCATCACACCGAATCCTATTGCAACGAGATTAGCACCTGCCATGATGTATTCGAGCGCATCTTCACCGTTCATAATCCCGCCGGTTCCGATAATGTTGATTTCCGGGAAGTGTTTTCGAACCTGATAGACCTGATGCAGTGTGATCGGTTTGATTGCTGGACCAGCGAATCCGCCAAAATCTCTTTTTAAAATAGGCTTCATCCTGTTGATGTCGATCTTCATCCCCCTGGGACAATTTGAAAGGACAATCCCGTCCCCTCCCGCATCATTTACAGCCTTTACGAGATAGAGAATATCGTCTGCCGGACCGAATTTTACAAATATCGGCTTAGAAGAGAGTGTCTTAAGCCGTTTGACGGTATTGAATATCTTCATCGGATGACTTCCAATCGGTTCCTTTCCCTTGTCCACATTGGGACAAGAGAAGTTGATCTCTATGATATTAACATCAGTTTTGTTCAGTTCTTCTGTCATGATTTCCAGTTCATCGGCGTAATTTGAGGCAATACTGACGATAGAGGGAATAGCTATCCTTTCAAGAAATGGAATATTATTTGTCATAAAATCATAAAAACCCGGATTCTGAAGACCGATGGAATTGATTATCCCCCCATAAACATCAACTATTCTGGGTGGCGGATTTCCTTCTGTTGGATTCAATGTCACAGTTTTTGAGGTAAATCCGCCAAGTTGAAAGAGATTAATATGAGAAGAGAGCTCTTCACCGTTTCCTGCCGGACCGGAAGCGGTCAAAACCGGATTTTTGAATCTTATACCGCAGCATTCTGTTGTTAATCTGTTTTTATTCATATTCTCACCAATCCAGAAGTAATTCGTCACTATCAAAAAGTGGTCCATCCTTACAGACCATCTGGATACCCCGTGTTGTTTTTACCGGGCAGCCTTTGCACATACCGATCCCACACCCCATTCTTTCATCGAGCGAAACGAAAAGCTTTATTCCGAGCTCTTTGGCTTTATCATCAAGTGCCTTACACATGGCGATACTTCCACAGGCAAGAACCTGAGGAACATCGATAGAAGTCCTCGTTTCAAGATGGTGTTCAAGTGCATCGACAACGTTCATCCCGTCTTTTTCCTCGGCTACTATATCGTATCCTTCTAACAAACGGGAGAGGTTTTCCGTTTTGAAACCTAAAATCAACTTCTCCGTATTTTGGGAGAATGTGTCGGAAAAATGAATCATGGGTGCTGCCCCACAACCTCCGCCTATTACGATGTATTTTCTGGATAAATCTAGTTTTTCTGCATAGGGGACCCCGTAGGGGCCACGGGCAAAGAATTCTTCTCCGATCAACGCTTCTGATAGATAATTTGTAAAGCGACCAATTACCTTTATTAACATGGTAAATCCGTTTTTTTCTGCGCCGAGAACCGAAAATGGTTTTGCGAGAACCGGTTCGGTATGGTTTTTTAGCATTAAAAATTGCCCGGGCTTGATTTCTATAGGTTCATCGTGTTCAAAACGAAGAAGAAGAAAGTCTTCTATCCTCTTTCTACCGGATAATCTTACTTTTTTCATTTTCTCTCCTTTCGGCCATTTTCTTGTTGATATAGTATATAATAAAAAGGCAGATTTTACGCAGATTCTTGGTTTAGGATGTGGTATTTTGAGATTTTTAATCATTTTTCACAGTGTAACGGGAAATAATTATCTGATGGCAAGATATTTTGAAGATATCATCAGTGAATCCGGACATTTGGCGACTCTGAAAAGGGTTAGGGACGAGTCGATCGATACGTTAAAATCCACGATTAATTTGATCAACGAATATTATGATGAAATAAAATCGGTTGAGATCGTAAAACCTGAAGATATGCTTGAAAGCGACGTTATCATTTTTGGGTCTCCTACCTATTTTGGCTTGTGTTCGGGGGCGATAAAGACTTTTATGGACGATACCTGTGAATTCTGGGGGAACAGTTCGCTTTTTTCAAAAAAAATGATGGCATATACAACTGTTGGCGATATCAACGGAGGTGGTGAATCCTGTTTGAAATCAATGCTCACTTATGCCCATCATATGGGAATGGAGTTCGTTCCAGTAAAACCTGAGTATACTTTTGAAAAGGAATTTTCATCCTATGGCTTAAAGCATTGTGCAGGGGAAGATGCTTCCGTGAGACCTCCTGAAAGTATAAAAGAAGCAATAAGAAAATGGATAAAAAGTATATAATTCTTTGTCTTTTGTCTCTATGTGTTGGTTATTTATATGCCTACCTCTTTCCAAATGAGGTGCTTTATCAGCAGAAGCCTCAGATTCAGTTGGATTATTCGGAAGGAAGTCTGGATTGTTCATTCAGTACAAGGATTCTAACGGATACGTTTTTTGGATATCATGTGGATTCCCCGATGTTGGCGGGATTGATGCAGACAGAATCGTCTTTCATCGTTCACTCCGTTTCATCGTCCAATGCCTTGGGACCTTTTCAGATGAAACCATTTTTGGCTGAAGAGATAGGGATATTAAATCCTTTCAATCCATATAATTCAGAAAAAGTTCTCAATCTGTTAACTCGATATAAAACGACTTTTGGTAATATGGATATGGCGCTTGGGGCTTATCATATCGGTTTTTACGGTACAAAGAAGATAAGTGATTCGGGGAGTAATCCGTTATCTGATAATCGTATTCAAAATTATGTGAATAAAATTCATGAATTCCAACGTCTCTACAATGAAGGTGATTGGATCCCGTTAAAAGATTATCTCTGGTTTACTCTGAGATATTCGCTGGGAAACAGCAACAGAATTTCACTGTCGGGGGTATTTCCTGAATTTTTTCTTGGATCACTTGCCATAGGAGCAGATTATTTATCAGATGAAATCATTTCGTTGGATAATTTGTGTCTTTCAATATTCCAGGAGTTTTCATTTTTCTGGTTTATGAACCTTTATGTGGGTTATGATGATGGTCTGATTGCAGGATGTACACTGAAGAGTAACGACTGGTTTGACAGAATCAGTGTGAAGTATGATTTTAAACAAGCAGATCTGGTGTGGGAAGCCTACAATTCATTTGGATTATTGTTTATTAACTATGGCTTTTCAAAGGATAATATCTTTTTTTCACCGGGGCTTGAATTCGGAAACAAATATTGTATTTCATTCCGTGTTGATTATCAGGATTATTGTTTTAAACCGGGAATAGGCTGTACGATTAAATTCTGAGTTGGGGGAATTATGAAGGAAACTGCGATTGTTGAAGTTGTAAACCAAAATGATAAAAAGAGTGATATCATCTTAAAAAAGATAAGGCCTGAGGCTTGTCAACACTGTAATTCCAGGGTTTTATGTGGTGTGAAGAATGAATTCAGTTTTAAGGCATTAAATGCATCCGGAGAAAAACTGAATGAAGGGGATATCGTCGAGTTTAGTCTTCCGGAAATCTCGGTCAGTCGAATTTCATTTATCGTTTATGGTATCCCTTTAATCATCTTTCTTTCGATCCTTTTATTCCTGCTTATCCCTATGAAGGTAAATGAATATACTGCAGTCGCCGTTTCACTTGTAGCCCTGTTCGCAACGTACATAGCAACTGCGATATATGATAAGAAAATATTCAGGAAATCTGAAGCTGCTTTACCAAAAATAATCAGAAAAATATAATTTATGGATTTTATGGGAGGGGAACGTTTTTGAAGTCTAAAAGGAATATTATATTGTTGCTGTCTTTGTTACTTTTGATAGGGAGTGCGTTCAGTATTAAGATTGGTTTACTGGAGATCAAAGGAAATCTCACGATTGAGACCGAAGAAATCATACAGGTACTTACAAAGTGTCAGGAAGGCAGTGATATTAATTACGCGGATATCGAGAGGGATATTTTCAATATTAAGGACATGGGATATTTTCAGGATGTAAAATATTACATGAGTGATTATGTTGGTAATTCTAAGCTGTTGACCATAGAAGTCATAGAATACCCTATGGTGAACGAAGTAGAATTGTCCGTCAACGGTCCGGAACTTCTTAAACAGCAAGCACTGGAAGATCTCATCATGATAGAAAAGGGGAAGGCATTAAATTATAAAAAACTGATAAGGACACAAAATTCTATAAAAAACGAGTTTCTCGTTGCCGGTTATCAATTGATAGAGATCAGAAATAACATAGAAAACACATCTTCCGGCGTCAATTTACCAGGGGGAAATCTGCGTATTTCCGTCATAGAATATGGTCTTTATGATTTCGTTCTTCAGGGTGAATTTGGTGATATTTCCTATGAAGAGGTCAAGGAACTTCTGGATCTTAAGTATGTAAAAGACTATGTTCAGGATTTCTGGAAGTTGTTCCTGCTGAAGAAGAATTATTACCCTTCAAATTCTACTCTTCAGTTGGCTTTATCGCGATTGTTTAATACGGGTCTTATCAGTTCTGAGACAAATATTGATTTTGAGAACTTTCCGGAACCGCTTGAAAGTGGAGAATATGTTACAAATCTGGTTATTGATCTGAAATTGAATCCGGTTGTTCCCGAGAATATGCCGATCAATTCAATGACGATTCAGGGGAATACCTTGATAGTCAGCTCTGAGTTGACGAAAAATCTCAGGTCAACCTATGAAACACAGACGGTCTTGATCGATGTTTTAAGGGATGCACAGAGGATAAAGGCAATTTATGAAAATGCCGGGTATCCGATGATTGTCGTTACACCAAGGTATGATTCTCAGACGGGAGAACTGGTCTTTAAAATATCGGAAGGTTTTATTGCCGATTATAAGATACAGGGGCTTACCAAGACGAGAGAGGACCTTGTCAGACGAGAGATTGCCTTTGAAACGGGTGATGCCATTACGCTAAAAGATCTACAGCAGACCTATGTCAACCTGAATAAGACGGGATATTTTGGTTCTATCAATTTGGAACCCCTCGGGTTGTCCGCTAATTCTACGGCTGTTACAATCCTGATTAATCTGAAAGAGCTCGAAAATAATATAGAGTTTAAAACCAACGTTACCTTTGATCCGAAGATAGGTGGGGAGTCGTTTATTCAGAATATTTATGGAAAGATAGGGTTGGGATTGAAAAATCCGATGGGACAGGGACAATCCATAGATGTCTCAACTACACTTGGAAAATATCCGAGCATAGGGTTGGGCTATAGTGTTGCGAGCGTTTTTTCATCATCTATTGATGCCGGAATAGATATTACCTATGGGAAAAATTTTAATTCCAAAACACTTACGATAGATAATTCAACGGATACGGCCAATTCTACTACGGTTACCTATGAATCGGAAGATTTTACAATCAAGCCAAATATGAGTTACAGGATAGATGATTTCCAGACAATCGGAACTGATTTCACGTGGGGGAGGTTTAAAAATTACAATTACAGTACGGATAATGCCTCTCTGACGGATCAGATTTCTACCGAAGGGATTACTTCGATCTGGGGAGTCAGCTATCAGTATGATACGAGGGACAATTATTTCAGTCCGAACTATGGTCTTCTGTTTAAGACGAGGGCCGATTATTCGCTCCCCTTTGACTTTGTTACCGAGCATTGGTTCAAGATTTATGAATCCATCAGCGGTTACTGGTCGCCTTTTGAAAATCATGTATTGGCCGGACGATTTATCTCTGCTCAGATACCATGGGAAGAAGGAAATCCGATTAATTATACGATAGGTGGGAGTAACAATATGTTCATAAGGGGAATTGCCTATGCGCGTGGTATTAGTGTGGATTATGTCAGTGCCTTGAATCTCGAGTACAGATACAAGTTTGTAAATATGAATTCGCTTGGCGTGGAGTTTGCGGCATTCAGTGACAATGCCTTTGGATGGGATGAGTTTACAGATATTTCAAATTCAAAACTTTACTCGAGCATAGGTTTTGGTGTAAGATTCAATATACCGGGATTTGGTGTTTTGAGACTCGATATCCCATGGGATATTTCTCCTTCACTATGGGGTAATGATGGACCGCAATGGGGTGGCATTTCATTTGCTTACGGACAGATGTTCTGATAAACGGCAAGAAAAAATGAAAAAGAAAATAAATGACCTGAAGGATTTTCCTTCAGGTCGTTCTGCTTTGTTGGTTTATCTTTTTATCTTTTTGCTATCCACTTATGGTTTTTCAAATGCTATCCCATGGTCTTCTGAAGCCGGAACGGTATTGTATTATAACGCACCTTCTTCATGGGTACTTGGATTTGAGAATATCAAGGGGTTGTATAAAGCAATAAAGGAATTTAACGTAGAAAATTCAATAAAAAACCTGATAGAAGAAGCATCTTTGCAATACAATCTTGACAGAAAGCTTCTGGAATCCTTCTTTAATTCAAGAATTATTATCATCACCGATGAGGAAAACTCCTTTGATTTCCAGGATTTTTTATCCTATTTATTCGATTCAGAAGGCTTTTTAAATAGCTTTTTTCAAGTGTATGAAAACAACGTGATCTGCATAGAACAATTTGAAGGTCTTGAGACATTGATGAACGTTTTATCGGATTTTAAAATAAGCTCGAGACCTGTTGGTGAGTTTGTCGCCTTTTCAGGAAATGAAAGGTATCTTGAAGAGCAGTTTCAACACATTTTGAACAGAAATGAATTTTCAAAAGATGTTATCTTCTATTCTGAAAGTAGACAGGAGAACATAGAAGTAACAAATGCCTATTCCTTTTTGAATTTTGAAAAAAAAGAGATGATCAGTGACAGACAAAATCTGATCAAATCCGGAGAAAATTCCCAGTTTCTCTTAAATAATATCTATATTCCGTTTAAATTTGATAGCCCCACTTATTTTGAGATTAATTCCGCTAATCATCTGAAAGATTATTTTTATGATTATTTTGAAG
>Ga0209408_1001331_pt1 | contig 15687 bp, 15 predicted proteins | sample AD_UKC107_MetaG_FD_184422 | JGI IMG/M metagenome (GOLD analysis project Ga0209408, IMG submission 184422) | Active sludge microbial communities of municipal wastewater-treating anaerobic digesters from Hong Kong - AD_UKC107_MetaG (SPAdes)... | ecosystem: Engineered > Bioreactor > Anaerobic >... | reverse complement strand
TTCACCCGCAAGGGGACTATTGGAACAACTACAGCCAAAATTGGCACTCGCTGGCCAGGCTTGAATGGTAAAATCATCACCCTCGTAGACGTCTACTAATTCAAAGGAGAATGTTGAATCGCCCATATTTTGTTGAGTGTAGCCACCCCAATTGATATTGGTTGTATTAGTATATCCAGGTGCTAATGGTCCACTACAGACACCTCCAGAAAGCGAGGCACTGCTAGATTGGATAAAATGTAAATTGATAGTGACTGCGTAGGGAGGGGGGATACTCGGATTGAGGGTTGGCGAAGGTGGTGGTGGAGTTGGAGTTGGCGAAATATAGCCAGTAGGTACTGGTGTGGAAGTGGGTATTAATGTTGGGAGGGGTTCACCACTGTCATAACAGCAACCTTTGATCACAGGATTTTCTTGGATTTTACAAATAAGTGAGGTGTCAATTACACAAATATCAGTGGGATAAGCACCATCATTATAGGTTCGACAGACTTCATTGGAATCGCAGGGTATATGTACCCCATTTTCATCTTGAGCCAGAAAGCAAATACCCCAAGTGTTAGGGGCTTTTGCGCAAGCTGGACCGATAAAATCAGCACGATTCCAGTTTAAATCACAGCTACACTCACCAGCGTAGCCAACTTCCCCCTGCCTGCAATTGCAATACATGCCAGATACCTCGCCTGTACCAGCGCAATAACCCCACTTTTCAGTACATTTATCATAAAATACAGCGCTACCGCCAAATTGTTGCCAACAAACACCAGGAACGCACCATTGATCATAATCAATGGCAACAACTTGATTAATTGAGATCAAACTCAAAATGCCAAGGATAATTAGGATAATTATTTTTTTCATTTTAAAAACTATAGCCAACGACTGGCCAAAAATAAGGTTTGCCATCAATTTGAGGTAGGTATTGGCTGTCGCCAGTTTGATAAAGTTTGATTAAATCATCTTGAGTATATGGGGGGTTAGCTTCTAGTAGAGTGTCAAAGGCGACTCCGTTAGTTTCATTATTTTTAAACCCTTCATCTGGAAAATTGGCTACAATTTTAATTTTATCTCCCTTGACAGGTTTTTTCCCTAAAGCGTTTTCCATCATCGCTTCATAAAAACCCTGGTCAGCCTTTTCCACATACATCATAACTTCAGTTTCTTCTACCTGTTTGATACTGCCTCCGACAAAAAGTAGTTGTTGGGTGCTTGGCTGATAAATATGTAGGGGCAAGTAGATAGTTTCCAATTCTCGGTTTTTATTTAAATATTGGCAACTAATTTCAGCCAGACAGCGCCAATCACCAGGCAAATTAGGTAATTGCTGGTAGTTGCGGAAAATAGTCAACTCATTGTAACTGCAATCAAGACGATAAAATATTCCTAGCTCGCCTCCTGCCTCTATGGGAAAAGTGTTGAAGTCAAAATTGCTCAAATTATTTGTTTCAACATTATTTATTGGTTCATCAATACTGATTGGTTGTTGAAATCTCGTTTGGCGCCAATAAAATACAGCCACTAGCACCAGTAGCAACAGTAACAACAGCAAATATTTCCACCAAGAATTTTTCACTAACTCTAGTTTAGAGTTATTCACTCTAGTAGTCAATAATAAAAATTGATTAATTTAATGATTTACCAAATTAGTCATGATTATAAACACTGAGTGTCGATAAATCCGCATCAAAGGTAATGAGTGGCCAGTAAATGTAGTAACCATCACTATCTTGATAGCCAAAAACACTCGGATCACCAGTTTTTCTAAATTCAATCAGTTGTTCTTCACTATAGCGAGGTGGATCACCCAAGATACAATCGTTGCCAGCGTATGCAGGATCTTCTACCCAACCAGTAAACAATCTGATAAAGCTACCAGTACCTGAATGATATTTGGCAAGATCACTGAAGGCAATCCAACTATTAACAAGCGGGATAATAAGATTTCCGTTTTCATCTGGTTGTATGATCTCTTTTCCATCCATAAAAAAAGGACTCATTCGAGTAGAAACATTTTTCATCCAAAACAAGTCGTCTTCAGCATGATAGGCATTCAGTGGAACCTTTATGATTTGCCAATCACCATTAACATCTTTATAGGCCAGTTTGGCAAAGGTAGTTAATTTCCAGCCAGCATCAGTGAGTAGTGCTTGATCCAGTTCTGCTAGATTTTCTACTGCTTCTAGACCAATTACCACTGTGGTTATAGAACCTTCAGTTTCTCTGCCAAAATTATTGTCAATATCGTTTTGGATAGTTTCAATGGCCATGTGACTTCTAGTCCACTCATCTGCTGAATTGGCCAAATCGTCCAAATTAACCCCGGCCGCTAAAATTTCTGCTCGAATTTCTGCCTGAGTCATTTCTTCTGGAGTGGCAGTAGCCTCTGGAGTGGCAGTCTGCTCTGGTGTAGCTGTCGCTACAATAGTTGGCGTATTTTCTGGAGTAGCAGTCGCTTCTGGAGTCTGGTTAACTTCTGGAGTGGCACTAGCTAGCTCTGTTGCTATTTCTGTATCATTGGTCATTTCTGCACTAGGTTGATAATCTTCAATAGTTTGTCTGGTAGCTGGCCTAGTTTCTTGAGCTTGTCCCTCGGGGACGCAAGAAGTTAGCATCAGCGCAGCCATAGTAGCAAAGCCCAAAGCTTTATAAACTTTTGCTTTCATTTGCGCGACTTTATAGGGAAGGTCTTTTAAAAAAGCTGGTAGTTCTCGTTTATTAGCAATTGTTGGTTGTTCGTGTTCAATTTGACTCATGGTATTTATCCCTTTATTTAGTTAATTATTCAGGATCTAACAAAGACTAATTATATCACAATTATCTCCTCTCCCCTTGCCTTTTTCTCCCATTACCCTTAAAATAAAGCCCTTATTGACAAAAGTTTTGCAACAAAAAGGATCTCATGGGAGCATTACCAAAGAATAAAATTACTAGAGTTGAACAAGGTAAGCGTCGAGCGGGCAATAAACCCAGTCTCAAAAAGGATGCTAAAAAAGCCTCTATTCCTACCCACAAACAGGGTTTGGTGGCTAGTATTTTAAAAAAACTTGATCTTAATTAAGATAAATTTTATTAGACTAGGTTCGAGCCTGATTATCGAGTCAAAGCTCAGCATTTTCTCTATTGCAAGTTTGGCTTTTTTCCCCTAATCTACTGCTATGGATAAACGTCACAGTCGGCGCGTGGAGCGCATGCAAATCTTATTTGCTCGTACTTTTTTAAAGCCAATGGAGCCAGAAATGGAACCCATGATTTTAGCTTTGCCAGATCGGCTGTGGTTTGCTGAATTAGTCAAAGAACTGCCAGATATTGATAAACAACTGGCGGTCTACGCCCCTGAACGACCACTAACCGATATCAACAAAGTCGATTTAGCCATTTTACGTTTAATCGTTTTTGAAAGTCGTACTCAAGACACGCCTAAAAAAGTGCTGGTAGATGAAGCGATTGAGTTGGCTAAGGAGTTTGGCACCGATAGTTCACCTAAATTTGTGAATGGAGTGCTGGGCAAAATTTTGTTTTTGAAAAAAGCCACAAAGAAGACTCCTCCAAAAGCCAGTAAAAAAACAAAGAAACCAGCAAAGAAAGCCACCAATGCAACTTGATCCTCAATTTTTTTCCCAAGTTCAAGATTTACTAGAAACAGTCACGGTTAATAGTCGCCAAGAAATTGTGCCCGAGGCGAGTTTAGAAGAAGATTTAGGGCTAAATCTGGAAGAAGACTTAGGGCGTTTGGTTGCTTTGATTAATCGTCATTTTGAAATTGAGCTCGAAACAGAAACAGTGATGCAAGAGCTATCTGAAGCTGGTGCCACTGTGGCCGAATTAGCGAAGCTGATTCACGACGAATACGAATTGGGTTAAAATGGTGTTGAGTTATGTTACCTGAGTTTAAAAATCAAGATTTACTAATAACTGCTCTCACCCACCGCAGTGCGCTTAATGAAAAAGAACAATCTGGAACGACGGCTAGTGAATCCAATGAACGGCTAGAATTTTTGGGTGATGCGGTGTTGGAGCTGGCCAGTACCATTTTTCTCTATCATGAACGACCGACTGATGCGGAAGGGATGTTAACCACTTACCGCAGTGCCCTGGTGCGTACGGAAACTCTAGCTGAATTGGCCAAAGAGCTAGGTCTGGATCAACGCATGTATCTAAGTAAAGGTGAAGAAGCTGGTGGGGGTCGAGACAATCCGGGATTGCTTGCTGACTTACTGGAAGCAGTGATCGGCGCTTTGTATTTAGATCAAGGCTTCAGGGTGGTGCAAGATTTTTTAGGTCAAGTGTTGTTTCCCAAATTTAGTGAAATTTTAGCTAGCAAAGCTTATCGTGATCAAAAAAGTTTATTGCAAGAAGCAGTTCAAGCTCGCTCACTACCGACACCAGCCTATCGCGTCATTAAAGAGGAAGGCCCAGATCACAACAAGACCTTTACCGTAGAAGTCTTGATTAATCAAGAAGTTTGGGGAGTTGGTCAAGGTAACAGTAAACAACGAGCGCAACAAGCAGCCGCCAGCATGGCTCTGAAAAAGATTGCTGAAGGCAAGCAATGATGAAACTCGCCCTTGAGATATTCGTCTTTTTCTAGTAGAATCCTCCGGTATGTTGAAAATTAAATTAGCTCGCTTTGGCAAAAGAAATCAACCTCATTATCGAATTGTAGTAAATGAAGCTCGTGATAAACGTGATGGTAAGTACATAGCCCTACTGGGTAACTACTCCCCTAGTTATCAGCCTAAAGTGCTTGAACTCGATCTCAAAGCCTATGAGAACTGGGTGGCTAAAGGGGCTCAGCCCACCGCCACCGTAGCCGCTCTTTATCAAAGAGTTAAATCTGGTAAATTATTTCCTGAGAAAAAAGCTAGGTTATCTAAAAAAGCTCAGGCCAAATTAAAAGCTGCTAAAGAGGAAAAGGTTGAGAAAAAAGCCGAAAAACCAGTTAAAGAAACTGGCGACCAAGTAGCAGAGCAAGCTGAAGCTAAACCAGCCGACCAAGTAGCTGAGCAAGAAGCCCCAGCAAAACCAGCCGACCAAGTAACCGAGCAAGCTGAAGCTAAAAACTAAAACTAAAATGAAAACTTTATTGGAATTTGTTTTACTGCGATTAATTAAATTTCCCGAAGATTTAAAAATTGAGGAAGTAGAAGAAGCTGGCTATCGCAAGTATTTAATTCAGCTCAACGAAGAAGATTATGGTCGGGTAATTGGTAAGGGTGGCAAAGTGATTCGAGCTATCCGCAAATTAGCTCAAGTGAGAGCTATCAAGGAACAATTCCGCGTACGGATTGAACTGGTTGAAGATAAATAATGGTTGCTGATTACGCAATGGTGTTGATTGATTGTCTCTGTTAGTTTTCAATAATAGGCGTTTGATTTTGCTCGATAGGTGCTTGATTTTCAATGATAGGTGCTTGATTTTGTTCGATGGGTGCTTGATTTTGCTCAATGGGCTGACCAGTTTCATCAACAGTTTGCCACTGTACATCTCCCATTTCCAATTCACTAGCTTGCAGTTGGGTCTCTAATTCTTCGACGGTCATGCCTTCTAAACCAAAGAGATTGCCTCGATCATTGGTGATGACTTCTTCTTGAGTTGGTAAATTGTTGGGGATTAGTTTTTTAATTTCTTCCAGAAGGATTAATTGTTCATCGTCAATTGGTGGTAGGGGTTCAGTTAGAGTGACGGTGATTGGCTGAGTAAAATAAAAAGTTTTTAATTTTAAATTAGCGGTAGTTTCTATCGCACTATTTTCATTGACTTGTTGACTGAGGGCAATATTGGTAATGGTGCTAATCGGAGTAACTTGTTCGATCAGGGTCATAAAATTTTGGACGTTGCCTAGAGATCCTGTGACAGAAAACTCTAGAACCAACTCATCATAATATTTTTGTCTTCTAGTTCTGGTTGTAATAGTGCTATCAGTGGCAATTTCCCCTGGAGATAGTGAAAAATTTTTGATTATTGTTTCACTTTCAACTGCGACACTATTCAGATTGTTCAGAAGTTCTAAAAGTGGTTTGTAGGATGGAAGTACGTCATTAATTTCGGTCATTTTGTCAAACTCTCCATTTACAGAAATATTGTCTAATTCATCAGCTTTGGTTTGGAATTTCTCTAGTTCTTGATTAGTAGTATCGAGTTCAGCAAAAACATCTTTGACTGGTTCGATTTGGCGTAAAATCACCATGAAAAAAATTAAAAAAGCTAAAACAAAACATAATATAGCCAAGACATACTCTTTACGAGTGTTCCAAATCAACTTGAAATTGACTTCTTCTTTTTTTTCTATTGGCATTTAATTAAATTCCTCTGTATCAAGTTCCATATCAAGTTCCATTTGATCATTGATGGCATTCTCTGCACCGGTTTCTGTATCAATTACCTCACCATCAACCTCATTGTTTTCCAACAAGCCGAGATCTTCAATTGTTTTAAGTTGAATTGTCAGTCTAAGCAGGTAATTGCCCTGATCTTCTCTTGATAGTGAACCCTTTTTCACATTTTTATAAACGTCGGTGACTAAAGGAGAATCAATGATGTTCATACTTTTTTCTAAAAAGAACACATTTTGGTGATCGAGTTGCAAAATTAAACCACCACTTTCTTCATCATAAGTCATACCGGTGATGGTAGCGACATCGGTCATCAGATCGGCAAAATAATTCATGGCAGTTTGCTTGTCACTGCGGGCTGCATAAATTTCTTCAATAGCATTTAATTTGTTGACAAAGATTAAATAGGATAACTCAACCTCTTCTTTACTAACGATCGTTTTTTTTAGTTCAGCTATGGTTTCTGTCTTGTCTTTAATGCGCAGATTAATCACCAGTTTTAAGGCGATAATTGAGACGAGTATTAAAACTACTACTCCCAGCACAATGCTGGCTATTTTAAAGAGTTTTTTATCCTTTTCTTGTTGTTTTTGTTTCTGTCTAGTTCTGCTAGACAAAAAATTAATTTCGGTCATGATAATTTTCTCATCACTAACCCCATACAGACAGTAAAGTGCAAATGTTTAGTTTCAGGAATTTGGCCTTTAGCTTCGGCAAATGGCGCCATTAAAAATACTTCAGTATTAATTTGTTGTGCTAAATATTGACTAAAACCAATCATTTCAGCTGGTCCGCCTGATAAAACTACTCTCTTAATGGTTTGTCCTGGGTGTAATTGGCTAAAGTAGCGCAACGCTTTTTGAATTTCCACGACCACATTATTGACGATGGGTAAAATTACTTGTATCAACTTACCATCCAATTGTTCAGGATTTAAACCGTAGGTGATTTTATATTCTTCAGCTTGTTTTAGATCTAAAGCAAAACTTTGGGCAATAGCATTGGTTAAAAGTTGCGCCCCATTTTTGGTGCTAAAAATAAAATCAAACATGCCATTAGCAACGACGGCTAAATCAAGATTACTTGCTCCCATGTGGACAATCAGGGTTTCTGGGTCATCGCTACGTAGATTTAAGGCTCTAATGACCGAAAACATTTGCGTTTCCATGACCGTGGGTTCGATACCTAAATTAAGAAAAATATCATTTAACTTTCGAACAAAAGATTTTCGAGAAGCAACTAACAGTACCTTCATTTTGGCATCAGGCATTTTTTTGTCTGGACGGAATAAGACTTGATATTCAAGGGACAAGTCGTCTTTGGGAATGGGAATATACTGTTCAGCTTGCCAGCCAACAGCACTAGCTAGTTCGGCGTCAGTTAAAACAGGGACTTCGATCACCTTGTTGGCAATGATTGATTCGGGCAAGCTCAGACGGACATCACTGGCATCAAGTTTGTAATCATTAAGCAAATTAGCAATCATTTCACTAAACTGAGTGGTTTCTTGGTCGCTTTGGGGAATGACTAAACCCAGACTATTGGGAATATCAACCGCTTTAAGCACTTGGATTTGTTTACCGTTTTTGGCGGAGATAGCTTTGATGGTATGAGTACCGATGTCTAGGGCAGTAATTGACATAACTTACATTTGTTTTATGTATTTTCTATTTTAGGATATTACCTCCACTAAATAAAGCAAAACTCATGAAGCCGGGGGCGCTAGGCAAGCTTTTACTGACTTCAATAGTTTTATTACTAGTATCACCTTCGCTTCTGGCTAAAGATTCAATTTCATATTGAGCACTACTGATTAAACCAACACCACCGCCAATTTGTAAATCGGTGCCAGTACCAACAGTTTGGATATATAAAGAAGCATTGCTAGCAGCGGGTAAGGCTAAAGTATAACTATATTTTAAGGCACTGGCTGCATTGTAAGTAGCAGGGATGAAATTTTGATAGCTACTATATTGGCAATCACTATGACCAATCAGGTAGTAATGGCTTTGGTATTCATCACCACTTCGGTGCAAAAAGGTTAATAGCAAACCGACTTTTTGACTAGCAGAACAAGGTGTTTTTGACCAATTAAGGGTAATACTACCTGCCTGGTTGTTTAAGTCGACTCGCAGACTCTCTCCTTGATTGAGATAACCCTCAAAACTTTGACTAGTAGCAATTGATACCTGATTATAATCATCTTCAAAAACTACACCCGTATTTAAGGAAGAATCAAGGCCAGTTTCAAATTGATAGATTTGATTAAGGGCTTCGTCAACACCAGTTTCGGCAGTATTGAAAGTTCTAATTGAATCACTGCGATCCACCACCATTTTATTTTCTTGAACCACACGATTTGCTACTGACAGGCCAAAAGTTAAAATGGCAGCAGTAATTAAGACGACGATAATGCCAATTTGGCCACTCATTTGGCGAGAAGAAATTTTTGACATATACTCCATCATAAAGCAAAAAAGGCGCAAGAACAAGCGATTTTTTAGCGCATTTTTTGCTCAATTAATTATTGTTGATTTCTGTGATCAATTCTTGTTTTGCAAAATACGGAGTTAAGACTGATTGATAATTTTCTCTCTGATCACTGATTTTTTTGGCTTCTTTAATAATGTTAAGATTGGTCCAAGAGGCAAATTGCAATTTGTTAAAGCCACTTTGAGCGCTGCCAAAAATATCTCCCGCCCCTCTTTGCTTCAAATCTAGTTGAGCTAATTTCAAGCCGTCTTTTTCTCTACAGAATATTTTTAATCTTGCTTGACTTTTTGCAACCAGATTAGCCTCACGGTTTTTTTCTTGGTTAGGATGGGTGGTAAATAATAAACAAAAGCTGTCCTGACCGACGCGGCCTACTCTGCCCCGTAATTGATGTAAGCTAGCTAAACCAAAACGCTCAGCAGCTTGAATAATCATAAAATCAGCATTGGGTAAATCGACGCCGAGTTCGATCATCGGTGTGCTCACTAAAATTTGCAGCTTTGCATTATAAAGTTGCTCAATTACCCGTTTTTGTTCTTCTTTTTGGAGTCGGGAATGTAAAATCCCAGTTTTAATTTGTTTTGATTTAGCAATCTTTTTTTCTTGATAATACTCGTCTAATATCTTGTGAACTGCTGTTAAACTATCTTTAACCGCTGCTATATTTTCCAAAGCGCTGTGCTGAGAAGGATCAATAAACGGACAGACAATGAAAGCTTGTTTGCTCGGCGATTGTAATAATTGTTCCGCCAACCATATTATTGCCGCTTTTTCTTTTGATGGGGGTACTAGCCAGGTTTTAGCCATTTGTCGGTTAGCAGGCATTTCGTCTAAAACGCTGGTTTGCAGGTGGGCAAAAATAGTCAACATTAAACTGCGGGGTATTGGTGTGGCAGTCATCGTTAAAAGGTGCGCTCCCGGATTTTGCCGTTGTTTAGCGCCAAAACGGTGTTGTTCATCATAAATAATTAAAGCAGGCTTAATCTCTTCAAGTTTATTGATCACAGCGTGGGTGCCAACATAAATACTGGCAGTATCTTTTTGAAAATCTTGACTGGTTTGAGCTGTAACTAGATAGATTTTTTGTTTGGGTAATAGTTTTTGGATATTTTGGAAATGCTGCTTAGCCAAGATTTGCGTTGGAGCTACCAAAACAGCATTGTGGCCTGCCAGACAGCTATGCCAGGCAGCAATAGCGGCCACAACTGTTTTACCGCTACCAACATCACCAATTAATAAGCGATTCATCGCTACATTTTTTCCCAAATCGCTCGTGATTTCTTTGACGGCTCGCTTTTGAGCTTTGGTTAAGCTAAATGGTAGATCAGTTGGAATGAGCTGTTTTTTGTCGACTTTAATGCTGGGCGCTAAATGGCTTGATTGCCACTGCTCTTTAAGTTTTTTCGCTTTATTGATTAGAAAAATAATTTCTTCCAGGGCTAATTGTTCTCTAGCTTGGATAATTTCTTGAGTATTGTCAGGAAAATGTAGGGCTTGAAAAAAATCTTTGGCATTTTGAAAAAGTTGAAGGTTACTGGTTGTTGGTTTGCTTTTTGCTGGCTCGACTTTTATTTGTTGGTCTTCTATTGGCTTACCTTCAACAATTTTTTCTTGAGGATTGAGATGATCAATAATCTCTTTTTGCAATCTTCTCAAACTTCCCTGCTTAAAGGGACTAATTTGACTATAAACTGGCACTAAGCGCGCGGTGTGAGGACTATCGGTTGTCAGTGCTTCTAGTTTGGCTTGGACTAAAGTATTGTTTTTCAATTGACCAGACGCGAAATAATACTGATCTGGCTGCAGCTGACTTTTTAAAAATTTGTTATTAAACCAAATTGCTGGTAATTCACCAGTTTTATCGACCAACATGGCCCGACTGATTAGCAATCGCCCCTTATAATATTGGCGAAAATCTTTAACTTGCACGATAAGGGTAAAGTAATCTTGCTTGGATTGGTAATCTTTGTTTTGGTGCTGGGTTTGATCAAATTCAGCTTGATCTATAAGCAAAGAATTATTGACCCGTTTTAATTGAGCAATCGAAAAAATTTGTGAGCGATCTTCGTAGTGAAGGGGTAAATAAAGCAAAAAGTCTAAAATACTGTGGATATTTTTTTTGGCTAAAGCCTTTTGCCAACTATCACCAATACCATGAACGGTGTCAAGAGAATTTTTTAGTTGGTACATATTTTTCTAATTTAGAAAAAAGCAAAAAGTAAGCTAGCAATGCTACTAAAAACCATGATGACTACGGCGAAAATGACAAAGAAACGAATAATCTTTTCTCTTTTTTTGCGACTCAATGACATAGCTTACTTTTTGATTTTTAATTGATAAAAACGATGTTTGCCAATTTTGAGTTGGCTACCATCTGGTAAAGATAAAAACTCTTGCCAATTGTTGATGAGTTTTTGCTCAGGTAATAATTTAACCGCTCCCTGCTCAAATAAGCGAGCCAATTGACTATTGCTAAAAATGTTATTGCTTGACCGTGGTTGACCTGCTTTTGCTTCAACTTTTACAATTAAATCAGTAAATAGTTCTCGATCGGGAATGGCATCATTTTGAATACTTTGTGCAAAATATTCACTGGCCTTTTTCGCTGATGGTTCACCATGTAAATCACTGGTAATTTGCCATGCCAATTGTTTTTTAAATTGCATGGGATTCTCACCCTGATCTAAAGCTTTTTTCATCTCTTCAATTTTAGCCATATCAACTCTGGTTAAAACCTCAAAGTATTTAATAATTAGCTCATCGCTGATGCTCATGATTTTGCCATAAACCTCAACCGCTTCGTCTTCTAGAGCGATATAATTTTTATATGATTTACTCATTTTACGGCCATCAGTGCCCTCAATAAGTGGCGTAGTTAGCACCCATTTTTCTTTTTGATTGTAGAGATTTTGTAACTGCCGACCCATCATCATATTAAAGGTTTGATCATTCCCACCAATTTCCAAATCGACGTCCATCACGACCGAATCGTATCCTTGCAGCAAGGGATAAATAATTTCGTGGGCGTGAATCGGTAAATTTTTACGAAGTCGGTCTTGGAACATATCTCTTTCTAAGAGTTGTTGAACAGTAGTTTTGGCCATCAATTTCAGTAGGTCGCTGTAAGTAAGTTGGTCTAACCAGTCAGCGTTATAACGGATATCAATCATGGAAAAATCAAGAATTTTACTGGCCTGTCGTTGCCAATTAGCGAAGTTAGCATTGATTTCTGCATCACTAAGCATCGGTCGACTTTGATCCCGACCAGTAGGATCACCAATTTTGACCGTGCCGTTGCCAACTAAGAGAATAACTTTATGGCCGAGTTCGGCAAAGTCTTGTAATTTACGCAAAGGCACGCTGTGACCAAGATGTAGTTCGGCGCCAGTTGGATCTATCCCCAAGTAAAGAGTAATGGCTTTTTCACTCATTAATTTGGCTAACGAATCGGCGTTGGGTAGAATATGCTCTACTCCACGGCTAAGAACTTTATGAATAGCTTCGGGGTTGGTATTTAGTTTATTTGACATAGAATTGTTTTATTGTAGCATGAGGTCAAGTTTGGTAGAATGATGACATGGATGATTTATCTGAGCAGACGGTGATTACTGATGAACTGAAGCCACCAGCTCCCCAAAGAAAAATTTCTTTATGGAGACGCTTACAATGGTTGCTACGACGCCTGAGAACCAAGCTAGTTATTGGTTGGGAAAAGTTTTTATATTTAATTATGCCAAAAAAAAGTCGGTTACATCGCAATAAATTAAGTCCAAGTGAGAAAAAACTCAGACGAATTAAAACTTGGCGGACAATCGCTCTGGTTTTTTGTGGTTTGGTGGTTTTGGGTATTATTGTGTTTTTGGTAATGTTTTTTTGGTTTTCTAAAGATCTACCACAGCCGGGTGAAGTAATTCGACGGGAAGGTTATAGTAGCAAGATTTATGATCGCAATGGCGAATTGCTTTACGACCTGTTTCAAGAAGAACGTCGCCAGCCCAGTAAGGCTGAAGAAATTCCAGCAGTACTTAAGAACGCGACGGTGGCTATTGAGGACCGCGATTTTTATAAACACAGCGGTTTTGATTTTCTAACGATTATTCGTATACCTTATAATTTAATTTTTAGAAAACGAGTGGTTGGTGGCTCTACTCTAACTCAGCAGTTAGTAAAAAATGCTTTGTTAACTAATGAGCGGACCATTGTGCGTAAATTCAAAGAACTAGTGCTGGCAATCCAAATCGAGCGCAAGTTTAGCAAAGATGAAATCTTAACTATGTATCTTAATGAAGCGCCATACGGAGGTAATATTTGGGGCGTAGCCACCGCAGTAGAAACATATTTTGCTAAGCCAATGACTGAATTAACCATAGTTGAAAGTGCGTTTTTAGCTGGTTTGCCACAACGACCCAGTGTTTATTCTCCCTACTCTACTCGCCTAGATGAAAATGGAGAACCTTATTGGAAAATGCGGACGCGAACAGTGCTCAAGGCGATGAAAGACAATGCCTATATTACTAATGAAGAATATGAACAAGCGCTGAAAGATATAGATAGTCTAACTTTTAATCGGACGATTAATGAGATTAAAGCGCCACATTTTGTTTTTTATGTCCAAAATCAGCTTGAAGAAATGTTTGGTGAAGAGTTATTGCTTAAGGGTGGCTTAACTGTTACTACCACTTTGGATTGGGAATTACAAGAATTAGCTCAAACTGTGGTTACTGAAGAAGTGGAGGATGTTGCTAGATATGATATTAGTAATGGCGCTGCTTTAGCCATGCAACCACAAACTGGTGAAATTTTGGCGATGGTCGGTAGTAAAGACTATTTTGATGAAGCAATTGGTGGTCAATTTAATGTAGCGGTCGACGGTTTAAGGCAACCTGGCTCTGCGATTAAGCCGATTACCTATTTGGGGATGATTAAACGTGGTTTTACTCCAGCCACCATGATCATGGATGTGCCAACCACATTTGCTAGAAACGAGCAGGATAAGCCTTACACACCCAAAAATTATGATGGCCAGTTTCGTGGTCCAGTCAGCTTGCGCCAATCACTTGGTAGTTCCCTGAATATTCCGGCAGTCAAATCCTTAGCTACGGTTGGTTTGGAAGAATTTTTAACGTTGGCTTACGAGATGGGTATCGAGACCTTCGAACCTACTGTAGACAATTTACAGCGTTTTGGTTTAGCTTTAACTTTGGGCGGTGGTGAAGTTTATATGTTGGACCTAGCCAGTGCTTATAGTATTTTTGCCAATGGCGGGCTAAAAGTTGAACCAATCGCAATTTTGAAAGTAACAGATAGTGATGGCAAAGTCCTTTTTGAACACAAGCAAACTCAGGGTAAAAGAGTGATTGAGGAAGGCGAGGCTTTCTTAATTAATCATATTCTTTCTGATAATAACGCTCGGTTATTGGCTTTTGGTCCTAACTCTTTACTGAATACTGGTCGGCCAATAGCTGTGAAAACTGGGACCACTAACGATATGAAGGATAACTGGACAATTGGTTGGAGCAGGGAAATTTTGGTTGCCAGCTGGGTGGGTAATAATGATAACAGTTCAATGAGTTATGTGGCTTCTGGTATCACTGGGGCTTCACCGATTTGGCGAAGAATTATTTTGGGTTCTCTAGATATGGGTTATGCTGCTCCCGACTGGCAAATACCCGACACTGTAGAGCAAGTGGAAGTGGATGCTATTTCTGGTTATCCAAGTCACGATAATTTCCCCAGTAAGTTTGATTACGCAATTCGCGGCACTGTGCCCTCTTCTCCCGATCCAATTCATCGCTTAGTTGAGGTTTGTAAAGGAGAAAATGACAAATTGGCTACAGAGGCAAAAATTGCAGCTGGTGACTATGATAAAAGAGAGTTTATCTTTGCTGTCGAAGAAGATCCGGTGAGTGAAGATGGGGTTAATCGTTGGCAAATAGGAATTGATGCTTGGATTGCTTCTCAAGATGATTCCCGTTATCGTGTGCCCACTGAGTATTGTGGTGATTTAGGTGATGTCAGTGTCCGATTGAAAAAACCCAATGACCAACAAAACTTTAAGGATCAAGAAGTGGAGGTGGAAATTCGGGCAGGCAGTTATGACGGCATTGAAAAATTAGAGCTTTATGTTAATGATAAATTGTTGGAGACGATTGTTGGTAAGAGTGAGTATCAAGGTAAAATTAATTTAGCTCCAGGTAAATATGAACTTTTTGCCAAAGCTTACGCCAAAAATGGCAAAGATCGAACTAGTGATAAAGTGAGAATTGGTGTGGGTGGTATCGCATGGGATTATGTAGAACCTACGCCAACTCCTCTACCAACACCAACTATTCCACCCGCTACCCCTACTCTAACGCCGACGCCAACGCCGACAATTCAATTAAGTCCGTCTCAAATTCCGGTTCCTGGTGAGGACAATGAATAGGCACAAAGCAAATAGACCCACCGGTTGAGTGATTAAATAATGATCTAAGCTAGCAATTGGACTAAGCATTAATAGCTTTGACCAATTAAGGCGTTTGTTAAACTTGTAGGCTAAAAGCACTAATACAAGGCCGATAAGTAGGCCACCTTCACTGATCAATAATAATCCCAAATGATGAACTGGTTGCACAAAGCGCACAGCTTCTTGGCTTTGGCTGTAAGTTTCCAATTCTCTGAGAAAGTTCTGGTAACCAACACCGAAGATGGGTTTAGCTAAAAACATTTGCCAAGCTGCATCATTTAGCATTACCCTTCTAGAAATAGATAACTGATGGTCGGCTGAAGCCAAAGCAATTTGTTTAATCAGCACTGGCGACAATACAAAAAATAGCATTAATATCAAATTGAATGTTTTTTGCCATTTAATGCTTATTTTAT
>Ga0209408_1001330_pt1 | contig 15689 bp, 10 predicted proteins | sample AD_UKC107_MetaG_FD_184422 | JGI IMG/M metagenome (GOLD analysis project Ga0209408, IMG submission 184422) | Active sludge microbial communities of municipal wastewater-treating anaerobic digesters from Hong Kong - AD_UKC107_MetaG (SPAdes)... | ecosystem: Engineered > Bioreactor > Anaerobic >... | reverse complement strand
TTCGACAAACACCGTAGTACAGTACGGCATGTAACGTGCCATTTCCTCCCTCCTTTACCCTCTATTTTTTTCTTCTTCAATACCTCCCAGCCGTTTCGTCTCCTTTAAATAAGACCAGATCACCTTTTTCGAACATATGCACGACCCTCTGCGGAAGATCGACGACCTCGTCTCTGCCCTGGAGGAGCTCCGCCTCCACGTGGGTCCCGCCGACCTCCAGGTGGGGGGCCGGAAGGTGAACGGCCAGCTCTACATCGCCCTCGCGAACGCCTGTCTGCGAAACAGGGCTGCCCTCCTCTACGGCGGGATGGGCGCGAACAAGACGACCCTTGTGAACCTCCTCGGGTCCGCCTTCATGGGCCTCTCCTTCGACGAGGTCGAAAACCTCATGATCACCGGCCATCCAGAGCAGACCGAGGAGAAGATTGTGGGGTTCATCGATCCGCGCCAGTGGTCCTGTCCTCCGGCTTCACTATCGTCTCTTTCTTCGCCCTCGTCTCCTTCGTCGTCCCCCTCTCCTTCTTCGCCTTCTTCCGACGGCGGAGCCGAGTCGATCCGGGTCCTGTGGACGCCCTGGGCGAGGTCGAGGTGGAAGGTGATAAACGAGATCAACCGTTTTCCCTCCGGAAAGCAGAACCTCTTTTTGGAGCTCATTTCGAAGCGGAAGGTGAACTACGCCGGAGAGACCCTGGAGCTGGGGGATACCTGCTACTTCGCCACCATGAACCCCGACTTCAGCGCCACCTACCCCCTGGACGAGGCGCTCCTCGATCGGATATCGATCTCGGTCCCCGCGACCCAGCCCGACTTTCTCGCCAGCCTCGCCCTCGCCGAGAGGGAGAGGGAGGTCGATGAGCTGGCCGAGTCCCTCCCGCGTCTTTCTCGGGAAGAGTTCGACGCCCTTCCCGGCATGGTCGCCTCCGTGTGCCTGGAAAGCCAAGTGGAGCTCTCGATAATATCCCTCCTTCGAGACTTCACCCTCTGCGAGCGGGCACCGGCCTTCGACAAGACCCAGCTCTCGGGCGGGTCGAAGCCGAGCCGGGGGCTCTGCGCCGGCTGCCACTACTTCAACAACCCCGAGGTATGCTGCTGGCAGGTCGACGAGGGTCTCTCCGACAGGGTGAGGCAGGACCTCAGGTCCTACACCAGGGCTTTGGCCCTCCTCCTCGGCTTCGGCGGCTCCGAGGGGAAGATCGAGGTCCTGAGGGCCGTCGCCCCCTACGTCATCTGGCACCGGCTCACCCCCAACAGGACGATGCTGGAGCGACCCCCCTACTACGGGGCCGGGCGGCTTCAGTACGTGAAGGACCTCGTCGAGAAGAGCATCAACCGGACCCTGAACGAGCGGGGCGAGATGAACATGATCTTCGCCCGGGCAGTCGACGGCGAGATATCGCCGAGAGAGGCTATGGAGGAGCTATCGGGAAGTGACGACCCGATAGCCAGGCTCGACTACGTGAGGGCCCTGGAGAGGATGGTTTGAAGCTCTCGGGGTTCATGGACCAGGCCTACGGAGGGAAGGTCCGGGGGAAAAAGAGGCTCGAAGAGAAAACGGGCGAGTTTCTCCTGGGCTTTGAGGACCTGGCCGGAAGGCTGAAGGAGAGGCCGAAGAGGGCGGAGGTGGAGGCTCTCGTCCCCGACGATTCCGAGGCGATCGTCGACCTCGTCGTCTCGGCTTCGCCGAAGGACAGAAGAGAGGAGATGATCTGGGGGCTACTCTCAGGCCTCGCGGCCGAGAGGCTGTCAGAGTCCCTGGTTCTGCCTCCCCGAAACTACGCAGGCCTGGAGATGAAGAGTGGGACTATCATCCTGGACAGCGCAGCTCCGGCCAAGGCCTCCGAAGGGGCAGGTCAGACGAGACGCGCGAAGGCCCACCATCTGGGGGAGAAGATGGCCGGAGGGAGGCTCATCGTTCGGGGCGGCGCCGGAGATTATCTGGGCCAGGAGATGAGGGGTGGCGGGATCATCTCCTCGTCCTGCGGCGATTACGGATTTCGGAATATGGCCGGAGGCTGGGGAGTCGTCAAAGGCAACGCCGGAAACTACCTTGGGGTCGGAAACTCCGGCGGCAGGATCGCCGTCAAGGGACGGGCCGGGGCTCGGGCGGGATGGCTGATGCGGTCGGGCAAGATCAGGATTGGAAAAGACGCCGGGGAGTACCTGGGCCTGATGATGGGCGGCGGCTCGATCTCCGTTGGGGGCAAGGCCGGTCCGCGGGCTGGGTGGCGGATGAAGGGCGGCCTGATCGAAGCTGCAGGTTACGGCCCCGAGGCGGGAGATGAGAAGGTTGGGGGCAGGATACTCCGAAGAGAGGGTCTTTGAAGTCTGGGAGAGGTCCCGGGCGAGCTGGCACCGACCCCAGCTTCCAAGGCCGATCATCGACGGGTCGGACGATGTCGACGGATTTCCCTTCAAAAACTACAGGATCGTCGTCGATTCGGAGGCCCTCGAAAAAGGCGACCGGTATCTTGAGAACCTCTTCGACCATCTGATCGTCCACTATCTCTTCTGCCCCCGGTCCCTGGAGATGGCGGGAAGGCTCTCTCTTGCGGCCCTGGAGGGTCTGGAGAAGAAAGAGAAAGAGAGGGACCAGGCGAGGAGGATGGTGAACATCTTCTCCGACATCGTCGTCGATACCTTCCGGCTGGAGAGGAGCGCGGAGGACGAGGAGAAGGTCCTCCTGGGCTGGAGGGATTTTGCGAAACGGGACCTATCGCCTCTGGACGAGGCGGTGGTGGGGCTCCTTGCTGACCTCTGGAATGTGGACCTGCCATCGTCGGACCGGCCCGAGTCGGAGATGCTTCTATCGGTCTTTCGCTGGGGCGTGAAGGACAGGTCGAAGTGGCCGAGGCAGTGCATGCAGATGGCGAGGGTCCTCGGCCCCCTCGCGCCGGGGCTCCTCGGCTCCGGAGAGGTCCCCTCCATCGAGGGGCTGGGCGGGAACGCCCGGTCGGCTCCCCTCTCGGGGCTCGCCTCAGATCTGGAGCCCGATGTCTATCGGGAGGCGCTATCGGTTCTGGGCCTCGATGGGAACCTGGCGCGCTGGTACCGGGACCAGAGCTACAGCATAGTGATCAGGCCGACGATCCGAGTTCGTGAGAGCTGGTACCCCTCAAGCCTCGTCAAGTGGCGGTTTTGCGACCCACCGAGCGAGCTTGACGTCGCCTACTCCATGAGCCTCGCGCCAAGGCTCATACCAGGAGTCACCACCTATCGGCGGGTGCAGGAGTGCTGCGGGATGGCGACGGGAGGAGAGAAGGTCCCGGACCTCCTCGTCGTCCTGGACAGCAGCGGCTCGATGGGAGGCCACCGCCGGGGGACGAAGACCCATGCGGCGACCCTAGCCGCCTTCAAGGCGAGCAGCTTCGCCCACGCCCAGGGGGCGGAGGTGGCGGCGATCAGCTTCAGCGACCGGATGGTTGTCCAGGGCTGGACGAGGGACCTCGCTGCCGCAGAAAAGGTTCTCGTCCAGCACCTGGGGTCCCGGACCCACATCCCCGGAGAGGAGGTGCTGAATCTCGCGAAAGCGAGGCCCAGCTGCCTCATCCTCTGCGTCACCGACACCCACATCCAGAACCTCTACAACGAATGGGACTCGATAAAGGCTGCAGCGGGAATCGGCAGATTCGTCCTCTTCTCCATCGACGAGGCGAACAAGAACAAGCAGGTGGACGAGGCCCTCGGCGACCTCGGGGCCGTCTACCGGATCAACCGGCTCGAAGACCTCCTGTCGCTGGTCATCGAGACGGCCGAGGAGGCCTACCGGCCCCGGGAGGACCAGCAGGGGCGGCAGAGCGGGGAAAGTTTTATCTCCTCTGAATGAATGGGGTCAGGCTGAAGTGCCGGGGTAGGGTAGCTGGTCATCCTTTGGGACTGTGGATCCCATGACCCGGGTTCGAATCCCGGCTCCGGCCTTGTTTTACTAGTAAGAGGTGTATGGGGAGGTGGATAGCTCGGAACCTCCTTCCTGTATTATGCTTTCATTTCATGGTACATGCTGATAAATAGGATTTTCCAAGTAGGTTGTAGGTTCAGGCAATTGAAATTTAAACTGATCTCTAAATCTGGTCCCGTGCATAGTATTTATCAGGTTTTAACGAATCGGTCAGAAGCTCGCGATTTTAAATGCTTCACCCATGACCTCCACGTAGAAAGCAAAAATTAAGGCCATTCTTTCCTAGGTGGGACCGAAATTAACTTGTTCCAGTCACATGGTCCATTTTTGCCATTGGGACAAATTGTATTTAACCCTGTACACCCTTTTTCGATATTAGTCGGATGATCGAAACTAATATCAACAGGTTCATCATTGTTTAATCTAACTTTAATTTTTCCTTCTTTCTCTGATATTATAGCATTATTCATATCTACATTTTCTAATTTAGCATCTCTGAAATCTGCACCTTGAAGGCAGGCGTTAGCTAGAATAACTTTTGTATTGTAATCTGCCGATAACACCGATCCTTTGAATGAGCATTTAACAAGAAAAGCATTCGCAAAATTTACGTCGCTAAATTTATTTTCTTTTATATCAGAGAATTTTGAATCGCATAAATAGGCATTTGCAAAAGAAACATTCTTAATAGTGGCTTTGGAAAAATCTGCGGCACTATATAAAAATGAAAAAGACAGATCAGTTCCTATCAGGCTCGCACCCGCAAAGTTTGCCTCGGTTATATCGGCTCCGTATAGCGTTGAATTGCCCAAATGAGCCCCTTCAAATTTTGCTCTTGTGAGATCTGCTTCTGATAAATTGACGCGACACAATGTGGCTCCGCTTAAGTCCGCATTGCGAAGCTTAACTCCTGATAAATCCCTTTCCGAAATAGTCATACCTTTAAAATTCGCTTTATAGAGATTGGCTCCATCTAATTTTGATGCTTTCAAGACTTCTGACCAATTGAAATCCTTTACATCTTCAAGGTTGGAATCTGAGAGTATAGCATTCTTGAAGATTATTTGTCCAAGTTTCGCACCACTGAAATTTACTTCCGTAAGATCAGTGCCGGTTAGATCTTTTCCCGTAAGATTCATCCCTTTAAAGATTGCTTTAGGAATCTTAGCATTTCTTAAATCAGATGCTTTCAAGACTTCTGACCAATCAACATCCGTTACATCTTCAAGGTTGGCGGTATTGAGGTTAGCACCTATAAGGCTTACATCTAGAAGGGTCGCCCCACTGAGGTTCGCTCCTGTGAGATTTGCATTGGCGAGCTTAGCATTACTGAGATTAACGCCTCTTAAATCTCTATTCGAAAGATCCAAACCTTCAAAATTCGCATAAGGAAGTTTTGCTCCGTCTAGTTTTGATGCTTTCAAGACTTCTTTCCAATTGACATTCGTTACACCTTCAAGGTTGGCATATGAGAGTGTAGCATTCACTAGATTTGCTTCACTAAGATTTGATTGGCTTAAATTCGCTTTGCAGAGATTCGCTCCGCAGAGATTCGCTCTGCAGAGATTTGCGCCGCTTAAATCAGCGTCGCTTAGAATTGCACCTGTTAAATTCCTATTTTTCAAGTTCAAACCCTTAAAGTTAGCTTTTGTGAGGTTTGCTCCTTCCAATTTAGATGCTTTTAGTATATCTTCCCAATTGACTTTCACGTCCCGGAGGTTCGCCTGGCGGAGATCCGCTCCGCTTAGATTCGCATCGCAGAGATCTGCTCCAATGAGCTTCGCTTCACTTAGATCTGCATTGATTAGCTTTGCACCCCTTAAAATAGCATTGCAAAGTTTTGCATTACTGAGATTAACGCCGCTTAGATCTCTATTTGAAAGATTCATACCTTCAAAATTCGCATAAGGGAGTTTGGCTCCATCTAGTTTTGATGCTTTCAAGACTTCTGACCAATCGACACCCTTTACACCTTCAAGGTTGGAATCTGAGAGTATAGCATTCTCGAGATTTGCTCCGCTTAGATTCGCATCGGAAAGATCTGCTCCAATGAGCTTCGCTTCATTTAGATCTGCATTGATTAGCTTTGCATCCTTTAAAATAGCATAGCAAAGGTTTGCATTACTAAGATTAACGCCGTTTAGATCTCTATTTGAAAGATCCATACCTTCAAAATTCGCATAAGGGAGTTTGGCTCCGTCTAGTTTTGATGCTTTCAAGACTTCTGACCAATCGACATCCTTTACACCTTCAAGGTTGGCATCTGAGAGATTAGCATTCTCGAGATTTGCTCCGCTTAGATTCGCATCGGAGAGATCTGCTCCAATGAGCTTCGCTTCACTTAGATTTGCTTTGATTAGATTTGCAGCTCTTAAAATAGAATTGCAGAGGTTTGCATTACTAAGATTTGCTCCGCTTAGATCCGCTCCATTGAGATCTCTATTCGAAAGATCACAACCTGCAAAAAACGCATCAGGGAGTTTGGCTCCGTCTAGTTTTGACGCTTTCAAGATTTCTGACCAATAATCGACAGTTGCGCCTTGAAGGTTGGCATTTGAGAGGATGGTTCCTTCGAGATTAGTTTTTTCAAATCCTCCAAGAATTGCATCGCTTAAATCCGCTCCCCTTAGATTTGCATCGCTTAAATCCGCTCCACTTAGATTTGCATGGATCAAATATGCTTCGCTTAAATTTGCACCGTGTAAACTTGGAGTCCTCTTGCTCAAGTCCAAATCCTTAAAGTTAGCTTTTGTGAGGTTTGCTCCTTCCAAATTAGATGCTTTTAGTATATCTGCCCAATTGACTTTCACGTCCCCAAGGTTCGCTTGGTGGAAATTAGTATTCCAGAAATCTACCTTACTTAAATCCGCCCCATTGAGCTCTGCACCGCTAAAATTCGAGGAATCGAGGCGCGCTTCACTTAGATCCGCTCCATTGAGCTTCGCATTGCTAAAGTTCGCGTCAGATAGGTTCGTTTTGCTTAGATTTGCTCTGTTAAGTTTTGCACCTTCTAAATTTGCATTTTTCAAATTCTTGCCACCAAAATTTAAACCCTCAAAGTTCGCCCCAGGGGCCCCAATACCTTCTAAATTTTCTGCTTCTAAGACGTCTGGCCAATTGACATTTACACATTCAAGGTTGGCATATGAGAGATTAGCATTCTCGAGGTTAGCTCCTATAATATCCGCTTTGCAGAAATTCGCTTTGCAGAGAATCGCTTTGCAGAGAATCGCTCCTCTCAGATTTGCATTACTGAGATTAACGCCGCTTAGATCTCTATTTGAAAGATCCATACCTTCAAAATTCGCATCAGGGAGTTTTGCTCCGTCTAGTTTTGATGCTTTCAAGACTTCTGACCAATCGACACCCTTTACACCTTCAAGGTTGGAATCTGAGAGTATAGCATTCTCGAGATTTGCTCCGCTTAGATTCGCATCGGAGAGATCTGCTCCAATGAGCTCCGCTTCACTTAGATTTGCTCCGATTAGATTTGCGCCGCTTAAATCTGCGCCACTTAGAATTGCACCTGTTAAATTCCTCTTGCTCAAGTCCAAATCCTTAAAGTTAGCGCCTGCCAGAAATGCTCCTTCCAATCTAGATGCTTTTAGTATATCTGCCCAACTGAATTTCGCGCGACTAAGGTCCGCTTGGCGGAGATCCGCTCCGCTGAGATTCGCATCTTTGAGATCCGCATATGCCAGATATGCACCGCTTAAGTTCGCACCACTTAGATTTGCACCGCATAATTTTGCTTCGTCAAGATATGCTTTACTAAGATTAACGCCACTCAAATCTCTATTCGAAAGATCCATAGAATCAAAATCTGCTTGAGATAGATTAGCACCATCTAGTTTTGATGCAGACAAGAGCCAGGACCAAAATACACGAGCATCTTCAAAGTTGGCATTTGATAGTATCGCTTTACTGAAATTAGCGTATCCCGTATTTGCGTTCTTGAGATTCGCTTGGTAGAGATTCGCTTCAGTTAGATCTGCGTATTGTAAATCCGATTTGCTGAGATTAGCCGCACTGAGATCCGCTCCGCTGAGATTCGCATCTCTGAGATCCGCTCCGTTAAGAATCGATCCGCAGAATTTTCCTTTACTGAAATTTGATCTAGTTAAGTCTGCTCCGCTAAGATCGACTTCGCTAAAATCCACCCCACTGAAATCCGCTCCACTGAGATTCGAACCGTGAAGACACGCCGCCCTGAGATTTGCTCCACTGAGATTCGTTTGGTGAAGACGCGCCCCCCTGAGATTTGCTCTGTTGAGATTCGCTCCGCTAAGATCAGCATTTATGTCAGATTCGCAGAGATCCGCTCCGCAGAGATCCGCATCTCTGAGATCAGCATTTATATTCGCTCCACTTAGATCCGCTCCATTTAGATTCGCTCTGTTAAGATGTGCACCACCTAAATGCGCTCCACTTAGATCCGCTCCATTTAGATTCGCTCCGTTAAGATGTGCACCACCTAAATCCGCTCCGCTTAGATTCGCTTTTCGAAGATTCGTCCCTTTGAGATTAGCTTCATGTAAATAAGCAAATTCAAGGTCTTTTTGGCTAAGATCTAAATTTTCAAAATTAGCTCCATCAAGATATGCTCCTTTTAGATTTGCTTCCGAGATATCCACCCAATTAAAACTTGCCGCAACAAAATGGCCACTTGCCCAACAAATATTTTTTAATTTGGCTCCCTTAAGGTTGGTTCCCATGAATGATGTATCTTTAACATTTGCATCGCTGAGATCCGCATCACTGAGATCAGCTTGATCTATATTCGCTCCACTTAGATCCGCTCCATTTAGATTCGCTCCGTTAAGACGTGCACCAATTAAATCCGCTCCACTTAGGTTCGCTCCACTTAGATTCGCTCCTCTGAAGATCGTATAATAATAAGGTTCTTTTCGGTAGAATTTAGATCCATGAAAATCCACTTCGCTTAAATCTGCATTAGCAAGATCAAGGTTCCCTTGGAGCTCAAAAAACGAAAGATCTACTCCAGCTCTATTTTTTTTCCATTCATTCCAAAAGTTAATCCCTTTTTGAGGGATACTTCTAAAGACTTCTAAAGCTTCCGGGTCTGCCATATTCTCCCACCTAGTACTCATTTAATCCTTCAACGACTAAAGCCTTTTACCTTTGAAATCTCAGCTTTAGTAGGAACAGCTGGGAGCCACTCACTGATTGATGGCTCAGGGCGTCCGCTCTTTCCTAGAATTGCCTCATAATTCAACGTGAAAAGATATCTCTCCAGGCTTACTGCCAGCTTTGCAGCTGCCACTTTTGTTGTTTTAACTAGATGCGTCCCATCGGGCTTGTAAATATCGAGGCTGTAATCCTCCGGCTTGGAACCGTCGTTGATGTAAGATAGAACATAGATGAATCCCTTCGACTCGATGGACATATCCAGATAATGTATGTTATCGCCTGCATCAGCATCAATTAGGTCCATTGTCGGTTTTTCCTCATTGAAATAAGGTACCGGATTCCCATTCACATCAAATGCCTGAATTCGCTTATTGACACTTTCCAGAACCAGGAGGCGCCCATCCAGGGCTAAACACAAGGCACGCGGCCCATGGATAAGTCCGTCACGGTCTCCCTCGCCTGAGACCAATGTGGCAATTGGCGCCTCAAAATCTTTATAAGCTTGCTTCGGAAGATTTAACCTGAAAATCTTATTAGCCTCATAATTTATGCCGAAAACATACCCCTGTGGATGTACTACAAATTGATCGATAGCCATGGGGAAACGTCCCCAGCTTCCATCGCTTTCTGTTTCGAAGACGGGGGCCTTTGCATCCTTCTTCAAGTATACTCTGCGCAAATGAAATCCGCTATCATTATTATCTGACATTAATTCTTCTGGTTCTTTAAAATCTCCTTTCGTCGGGTCGACATAGAAGTTTGCCCCCGTCTCGTCGAATAATCCCGTTAAATTATAACCGATGCAAGGTTGGCCCTTGAATCCTACTCCAGGGGATGCGTATCCCTCCTCTGGATTATCGCCCAGGAAAAGATTCTGAACTTCATATCTGGGCTGCTCCCCTGACATACGAGCCTGCCAACTATAGCCTACCTCCCCAGCAGATAACGTGATATTTCTATGTTCGAGAATTTCCTTGGGAGAATAAGGTGAAGGTGTTGTAAGGGTTTCATTAGGCTCAGTAGGATCAACGAACCATTTATGTTTGCCATCTTCATAGATGATCTTTTTCTTGTGGAGATATCGGGAATCTACGCTCAGCGGCAGTGGTATCGTTTTTATTTCTATATCTACTTCGAGTGGATTGGGGCCAACAGTACTAATCGACTGGGATTCACCATGTCCCACAAGCCATTTTCCGTCTGCTGCATAGAAATCTGCAACAATCTTGATATTGCCTCCAGCTGGGATATCTTTAAATTCTACGTTAGTTTTATTATCTGGCCATGGTCCAGCAAACTGTGGAGTGGTAGCTTTTGAGTCATAAACCACGGAAATTTGATAACTATTGGCCAGCTGGGGGAAACTGCTCTTAGCCTTCAAGCATACAATAAGGTCAATCGATCTAGATACATCTGCTCTTAATACGTACGGAGACTGGTTCACTTCGACTATTGTCTGAGTTAAATTGGACACAGTAACCGCTGTATTAATAACCGTCAAGCCAATCCCTACAAATGGAATGGCTTTAGCCAAGCTCGATACACCAGCCCAACTTGCAATTAATTTCAATAAAGGCTTAACCAAAACAGGACCGATTGTATTGGTAAGTTCGCTTATGAGAGGCTTTATACTTTGGGCAGTAACACATCCGATAGTCACTTTTGCAGCATCGAGAAATGCTAATACCGCCCCCATAGCAGCAGCTGTTTGTGGTTCGCTTAGCCAAGATACAATTGTTTTGCAATTCCCAACTGCAACGCCAGCCGCCAAGCATAATGTTGGTAAAACCATCTCAACTACAATGGTATATCCTAATCCTTTTGGGCAGACGACACGGTCATATTCTCCTATCCCACAACCGCCAAACAAGAAACTGATCGTATGAGTGTTATCAGGAATTTTAAAGTCGTTAGTAATAATGGTGATAGGGTCAGGAGGCTCCATTGGAATGGAACAAATATCCGAAGTTGGCGGAAGTATTTTATTCAAATAATATTTACCATTGGACCCGCCCCAAGGGCCGTTGCCATTTTTGAGCTCTATTACATTGTTATTAATATCTAAAAATTGGATGTATGATGATAAATGTCGCCTCCATTTGTTTAAACAAGTTATCCAGATGACATCATTTTCTGTTTTTTCGAGCTTGATCTCGAAGCCTCGTGAGGGCGTTAGATCTGTAAGCGTCCATTTGCTTGATGATACATCCTTTGCATTTTCTAATAACACATCCTTTTGAGAAAATTCGGCATTGTATGACGAAGAAGTTAGACCGTATGAAACATTCCATATATGTTCTTTCAAATCCTCATCATTTTGAGATAGCTTTAGCGCCTCATTTAGCGGCTCTTTAATTGCATCAATAACATCGTTATGAATTTTAATTTTCGTTAATAGATTGCCACTCTCATCATACATAGGATCGCCATCTTCATCCAAGATAGGCTCAACATTGCACCACTCATTTCCCATTTTATTGAGTATTCTTATTAGATATGAGCCTTTGTCTTCAATGGCTTTATTGATAATTTTCTGTTTAACAATTTCGGGGATCTTGCCACCATCTTCAGTCCTGAGGGTCATCAGATTAGGGTGATGAAAGAGCAACGAAACAGCTGTATCATGCGAATTAATAATATCATTAATTCCTTCGGGATATTCTGGGTCATATCCCGGAATGTTTTCATTGAATGTTCTTGCATCGATTCCTAGCATGCCAAGCTTCGGATGGATTCCAATGTGATCGTTATGAGATCGCAGCTTGATTGATTCCTCCCGCACAGCTTTACATCCCTCTTTAGGAACATGTATTGACATGCTCACAGGCACATCTGCCCTTTTGCCATCGATCTCTTTAGAAACTGTAACATATGTAAGTGCAATCGCGTCGGAAGGCAAATCCACATCAATATAATGGGTCAAATATTTATCGTTGATTAAATTCAAGTATGGAAGCTTCTTTATTGATTCAGCCAGTGAATCTTTATTATGTTTTTGAAGAGGGTATTGTTGTAGGCAAGCATTAAAAGTATATTCTGCGTCTACATCCGGCAAATTAAAATGGATTCTGTGGTTTTCGTGCGATCGATTTTCAAACATCTAGTTCACCTTTCTGCAAGGTGCATTTTTGGATATTTAATCTTTTTGGTTAATTATTCTATTTGTAATGTCATAAAATATTGGTATTATACATATACTTAGGATTTTCAGATTGACCTGCTTTCGACCTTGCTTTTCCTCAAAACCTCTTGGTGTTCGCAGCCATATGGTGGTTTTTCTCTCTGCCAGCTTCTTTATCAATTTCTTTCTAGCCAAGGTCGTCGGAGCGTTCGCTACTTCAGAATCTTTGCCAGCGAAAAACTTGAACGGTCGCGTCTTCAAGTTGGACAAGTTCATCAAGTACGCTCCCTTTCTGAGGACTTTGGTTGCAGTTACCGAGACATCGAAAGAGGATCTTCCTGATGAAGGGTCTCAGTGGTTTAGGCTGCAGTTGAGTTCGGCGCCATCGACATTCAGATCGAGTTCGAGGGGAGAAGGTGCCTCCTAGATCTCTCCCACCTCAAAAACGAGCAGGAAGACGTTGTAGACAGGCGGGTGGACGTTCTCACCTACAGTTCGTACCCATCTCTCCGACACCGTCTTATCGCCCGACGACCATCCCGCCCCGATGAACCCCGACAAGATCGATGAGATCCTCGCCTTCCACACCGCCCAGAAAGAGGCGATCGAAGCCCGCCTCGTCGACTTCAGGCGGATCTGGGCACTGGGATCGGACCGCGACCTCTTCGCCGAGCTCGCCTTCTGCATCCTCACCCCCCAGTCTCGGGCGAGGACCTGCTGGCCCGCCATCGAGAGGCTTCGAAGCTGCGACCTCCTATACGTCGGCTCTGCCGAGGAGATCCTCGGAAAGCTCTCGAACGTCCGGTTCCGTGAGAGGAAGGCGGGCTACATCGTCGCAGCCCGAAAGCAGTTCATGCTCATAACGGCGAGATCTCTTCCAGGGGAAAATGTACCGATCTGAAGTACGGTCGAGGATGTGGATGATATCGGCCCTCAGACCACGTCCGTAAAGCAAAACCCGATCTCGTAAGCGAAAGAATCAGTCAAAATTCGGCGCACATCGCCTCCACCCTCTCTACATCATGACGATAAAAACCAAACGGGAAAAAGAGCCATAAAACCTACTATAAACACCGCCGCGATGAGGGGAGACGCCGCAACGGTGGGGGAGGCGAGTGAGGGAAGGCGAAATTTCGCCAAATCGACACCAGAAAGGTCGCAAGGGCAAACGACCTCCGGCGGACTTTCACGGCTTTGCTTGAGCGCCCTTCTCGCACCCATTTCCCGGATTTTTTAGTAGATACTACTCGTAAAAGCGGGCGAAAATCCGGTTCCGCCCCTAATTCAACGATAAGCCCGGTTTTTTCGTCCTGTCCCTTAATGATCAAGTTCTATGATCTGGTCCCGGAGATCCAACCCATTTCTGCATTACGACCGTTGTTCGCAGCGTTTAGTTAAAGTAAATTTACTCAAACCCAAGATTACTTGTCTGGTGTGGGCAAGACCACTGATGAGATCATTGAACACCTCCCGGCAACGCGCCTCTTGAAGAAGTCTGATCAGATACGTGAAGCGTTGCTCTGCAAGCTCACGGATGCCCAATTGCTTCTCTTGAAGGGTATATTGGAAACGATGGCCTCTATTGAGAAAAGGATCGCTGATATTGAGAAAGAGATCGTCTCTCGGATCAGACATCGACGTTCTGACCTGAAGATTATAATGGCTGTTCCGGGAATAGGATTCATCGCCGCAGTGACCATCCTGGCAGAGATAGGCAACTTCATGGACTTCAAGAAGGCAGAGCAACTTGCAGCGTGGGCAGGACTCGTACCTTCAGTCTACCAATCAGCAGATAAGCTTGTCACAGGAAACATAACCAAGCATGGGTCTAGACACCTCCGATGGATTCTGGTACAGGTCGCTCAATCCATTGCGCATCTCAATAACTCCAACCTGAAAACGTTCTTTCTTCGGATTAGGGGATAGAAAGGGATATAATGTAGCTATTGTGGGCGGTGGCGAGAAAGCTAATCTGCATTCTGCACCATCTTCTCGTTAATAGTGAACCGTATATCGAGGATGGAGTCTCGCCTGATAGGAAGATCTCATTCCAGGGATGCATAATGACGCTAGACGACTTCTTGGAGCAATTGGACACTTTAGGAAAGATGAATAAATGTAAATTCAGCATCGGATGGACGGATATGGGTGGACGCCAAGTAGATTAATATGCTTAGCAGATATTTTTTCATGAGAAATAGCGAGGAGCCAAAATATAGATCTTCCCGCTCATTCTAGACCTGCTGCTACTTCTCGGTCACCGGAACGTACTCGACGCCGGGCCTGCGCCTCGCTACCTCCATACGATAGAGCTTCATGAGATCGTAGACCTCGGGGGGGACATCGGTCGTGACGCAGTCACCGAGGAGCCTTTTTGCGTCGTCGGCCAGGAAGGGGTGGTCGTGGGTGTACTTCCCTGAGACGAACTCCTCGATGATCACGCCCACCTTCTCCCCGTCGCACTTGCCGTCCAGGATCGCCCTCACGAGACCGTCCATCTGGCTCAAGGCCTTCGAGGCTTGGTCCGCGAGGACGATCGTTTTATCGTCCACCTCGTCGATCTTCTTCTTCTCCATCAGCTTGACGAGAGAGGTGGCGGGGTAAGATCCGGTCCGGTCCCCGAGCTGGGGGTCGACGGGCCCGAGGGCGGCGTGGGGGTCCATGATGATCTCGTCGACGGCAAGGGCGATGAGGGTTCCGCCGCTCATGGCGTAATGGGGGATGATGACCGTCTTTCTCGCCGGGTGGGCCTTCAATGCCAGGGCGATCTGGGTCGCGGCGAGGGCGAGCCCCCCCGGTGTGTGAAGGATCAGATCGATGGGGACGTCCTTGGGGGTGGTCCTTATCGCCCTGAGAACCTGCTCGCTGTCATCGATGTCGATGTACCTGGCGAGGGGTATCCCGAGGAAGCTCAAAACCTCCTGCCGATGTATCAAGGTCACCACCACGGACTTCCTATTCTTTCCCATCTTTACGAGGAGCCTCCTTCGGCTCTGCTCCAGGTACCTTCTCTGGGCCATGGGGACCAAGAAAAGTATCAGGAAGAAGATGACCCATATGTTGCTCAGGAGAGATTCAGGGGCCATCTGGAGCAGGATAGGTTCTGACATTCAATTTATGAAAAGGATGGAATTCTATTTAAAATTTGTTGAGGCTCTTGAGGGCCGTATAGTCCCGAAACCTTTGACTTTATATGCTCGACTTTATAATAACTATAATATTATCTATATTACCTGAGTATTCCGATTTACTCGTTTCTAGAGCGCATTTTATCCCCAAATCTAATTATCAGCGTCATTTTTCCCTTCAAAGCTCCAAATCTTCTCATTTAGCTTTCTTTTCCTAACGATTTTAGGTCGTGTATGCACTTCATTGAATAGGTAGCTTAAATGTCATCAGCTCTCTAAGATTCCAAACATGGTCGGTAATCCCTTCTGCCATGGCAGGTGTTCGATACATCCATTTCCTTCCATCTAAATTGATTTCCACTTTTAGAGATTGATGAGGTTTGACGAAGTTGTA
>Ga0209408_1001324_pt1 | contig 15710 bp, 12 predicted proteins | sample AD_UKC107_MetaG_FD_184422 | JGI IMG/M metagenome (GOLD analysis project Ga0209408, IMG submission 184422) | Active sludge microbial communities of municipal wastewater-treating anaerobic digesters from Hong Kong - AD_UKC107_MetaG (SPAdes)... | ecosystem: Engineered > Bioreactor > Anaerobic >... | reverse complement strand
GTACCTGAACCATGTCCTGATCTCTCTCGGGGCAACGGCCGTCGGCGGCGTGGGAGCCGCGGTCGGAAGCGACCCTGCAACGCTTCCCAAGGCCGAAGAGGAGGCCGCCCGGCTCGGCAGGACACTGGTCGAATCGATCCGCGGAGAGCACAGGTTCCCCGAACAGGAGCAGATCCACGACGAACGGCAGAAGTATTTTTCCCGGCTCGTGAAGGCGAACAGGGATGCCTGGCCCCACGAGTACGAATGGCACGTCCGGATGGGCTGGATCGAGGAGTAAAAGCCGGCCGGAGCGGAGAGGATCGGCAGGATGGAAAAAATATCCCTACCCGCCGGGACCGACATGGATCTTCTGATCCTGGCCGGGAACCACTGCCTGCCGGACACCTGGGAACCGAAACACCTGCAGGGAATGGATAAGATCTCACCCCAAATACTTTTTGCCGAGCATCACCCTAGTACCACCAGGTGAAATCTGATACTATTACACGAATCGTACTGGTTGGCCTGCTTGCAGTATTTGTCATCTTCATGCTGCTCGCAGGATTCCTCGGCGACCTGTACTGGTTCATGGAAATCGGCTACGAGGATGTCTTCCTCTCCATCATAACCACTCGAATAATCCTCGGTATCGCGGGGTTTGTCGTATTTTTTGGCTTTTCGTACGGATGTGCGATAATCGCGGCCCGGACGGCGTCAGGATCGCTTGGCCGCCCGGCAGGCGGAAGGCAGGGTATTGCGGCTCTCGCGCTCTTCGCAAGCCTCATCGCCGGCCTGAACCTCTCGGCGGCATGGGAGACGGTCCTCCGGTTCTTCGCGCAGGTCCCGTTTGGCGTATCTGACCCGATCTTTTCCCAGGATATCGGTTTTTACGTCTTCTCGCTGCCGTTTTACTCGCTGGTCCTCTCGTTTCTCCTCGGACTCTTCATATTCGCCGCAATCCTCTCTGCGCTGGCGTTTCTCTTCCAGGTACTCGTGGTGAGAGTCAGGGGTGGACAGTTCCCCACATTCGACATCGAGGCGGAGAGGGAACCGGTATGGGGGGTCTTCTTCAGCGAGTTCCTCCCGCAGTTGAACATCCTGCTCTTCCTGGTCTTCGTGGCGCTCGCAGCCCGGCTCTGGCTGTTCCGGTACTCCGTCCTGTATTCGTCCACCGGGGCGGTCTTTGGCGCAGGGTACACCGATATCCACATCACGCTGCCGGTCACCACGATACTCTCTGTCGTGGCGCTGATCATCGGTATCGGCTTTCTGTTAAACGAGAAGATCCAGCGAAAAGAGGTGATTATATACAGTATCGCCGCGTTCGCGGGAATTGTCATAATCGGGATCGTCGCGGCCCTCCTCGTCCAGTCGCTGGTCGTCGAGCCCGACGAGTTCACCCTGGAAAAGCAGTACCTCGATTACAACATCCAGAATACGCTGGATGCATACGACCTCTCCCGGGCAGAGGAAGAGATATTCCAGGTCAATTACACCCTGACTGCGGAGGATATCAGGGAGAACCGGGCGACGGTGGAGAATATCCGGTTATGGGACTGGAGACCGCTCAAGTCCACCTACGAGCAGCTGCAGCTCTTCCGGACCTATTACCAGTTCTATGACGTCGATGTGGACCGCTACATGGTGGACGGCATGTACAAACAGGTGCTGATCTCTCCGCGGGAGATGGACATCGGAAGCCTGCCCTCCCAGGCTCAGACATGGGTCAACCAGCACCTTGTCTATACCCACGGATACGGCGTGGTGATGAACCCCGTTGACGTGGTCACGACTGAAGGTCTCCCCGCCTTCTACATCAAGGATATCCCCCCGACATCCCCGTATTTCACGATCGACGAGCCCCGGATCTACTATGGAGAGGGCGCTGCCAGTTATGCGGTGACCCGCACGAGCACCGACGAGTTCGATTACCCTGCTGGTGACCAGAACATCTACACCGATTATGACGGAACGGGCGGCGTTGCGCTGGACGGAATTGTGAAGAAACTGATCTATGCGATAAAATTCAACTCCGTCGAACTGCTGGTCTCCGGGTCGCTGACACCCGACAGCCGGCTGCTCTTCAACCGGAATGTCGCCGAAAGAACTGCACAGATTGCCCCGTTCCTCTCCTATGACGCCGACCCCTACATCGTTGTCGCAGACGGGAGGCTCTACTGGATCATCGATGCATACACGACCACCGATGCATACCCGTACTCCGAACCGGTGATGGCATGGAATATCGGGTCGGGAGAGCGGTTGAACTATATCCGGAACAGCGTGAAGGTGGTCGTGGATGCCTACAACGGGGACGTCTCCTACTATATCATCGACCCGGCGGACCCGATTGTATCGACGTACGACAGGATGTTCCCCGGCGTCTTCCAGGGGATCGAGGAGATGCCGGACTCGCTCAGTTCACATCTCCGGTACCCTGAAGACTTCTTCCGGATACAGGCCCAGCTCTACACCATATACCACATGAAGGACCCGCGGGTCTTCTACAACAGGGAAGACGCCTGGGTCATCCCTGACGAGCTCTACCGCCAGCAGAGGCAGCAGATGGTGCCCTACTACATCATCATGAAACTCCCCGGCGAGGAGGAGGAGGAGTTCATCATGATGCTCCCGTTCACCCCGAGGAACAAGGAGAACCTGATCGGGTGGATGGCGGCCCGTTCCGACCAGCCTGTCTATGGAGACCTTCTTGTCTACCAGTTCTCCAAGCAGGAGCTCACCTACGGACCAATGCAGGTGGAGGCGAGGATCGACCAGGACACTGCAATCTCGCAGGATATAACCCTCTGGTCCCAGTCCGGATCCGATGTCGTCCGGGGAAACACGCTGATCATCCCGATAGAGAATTCGTTGCTCTACGTCGAGCCGCTCTATCTCGAGGCTAGCGAGAGAGGCACGCTCCCGCAGTTAAAGCGGGTCATCGTGGTATACAACGACCGCCTGACCATGCAGGAGACACTCTCCGACGCCCTCTCGGTCATCTTCGAGGAGGGAACCGGGACCCCGGAGGGCGGGGAGGAGCCGCGACCCCCCATCAGCGAGACCGATCTCGAGCGACTTGCACGCATCGCCGACCTGTATGACCGGGCACAGCAGGCGCTTTCCAGGGGAGACCTCGGGCAGTACCAGAGGTATTTCGACGAGATCGGGGACCTTGTGAAGGGGTAGAGAGGACCCGAACCATCCCTCTTTTTCGATCTCCTGAACCATCACCATCTGCATAATTTATCATCTCCCGGTACAATGTCAGGATGGGAACGGAGACTGTATCCGGCTTTACCCCGGAATATAATCTGCCATGGATGAGCGGGGCCGGAATGGATCTCCGTCCGCAGGTGATACAGATATGAAAATACGCACAGGCATTGGCCTTGTTTTTCTCTTCGCACTCTGCCTCTCAATACCCGCAGCGGCAGACGACGGCATGGGGCCCATGATCGGGATGGCAGACCCTTCGGCGGTCTGGGCAGAGGAGATGGGATACGAATACCAGATCCGCACCAATGAAGACGGGAGCCAGTATGGCGTCATCATCCTCCCGGACGGATCGGAAGTGGATGCGTGGCAGCTCTACCGCGAGGCCCACCCGCCAGAGGATGAGCCCATGATCGGGATGCCAGACCCGTCTGTCTCGAGTCCGTCAAGTATCGTTTGTATCGATGAGCCCTTGATCGGGATGCCAAACCCGTCTGCAGTCTGGGCAGAGGAGATGGGATATGAATATGAGATCCGCACCAATGAAGACGGGAGCCAGTATGGTGTATGCATCCTCCCTGACGGATCTGAAGTGGACGCGTGGCAGCTCTATCGCGAAGCCCACCCGCCGGAGGGGATAGAGATCCGAAGCCCTGCCGAGATCGCAGCGGCCTCATTTGGACATGAGGGTCTCTCTCTCCAGAGTGACGGGATGAACCAGTTCAGGACCGGAAACAACCAGAGGAGCCGCCTGAACCTGTTCCTCGGGCCTGACCAGGACGGAGAATTGGTGCAGGGACAGAGCAGGATAATGCAGCAGTTGTCCGTTCATTCGCGACTCGTACAGTAATGGCTCTTCGCGAGCTGGTGTGGATAGGATTGATGAACCGGATACATTTTGTGGAGGCTATCGGCCCCCACACCCCCATGTGCGATGCACGCCGCCGCCCCCGAAGGACGCCCCGGCGGCGGTTCAGTGACTGAATTGGTATGTAGATAACAATTCGATTCAGTCTCCCCACACAAAACAGTGAGGAGGCACATTAATAGAATACACCGGGAAACGGGCGATCGGTGAGAGGGATACTTTTCCTCGTAGATAGTGACCATCGCCCGCATCCCCCCTCTTTACTCCTGGATGTACCTGCGCCAGTAGTGCAGTGAGTCCTTTTTTGTATCAATACCGGATTGTGCGGGAAGACTCCGGCCGGATTCCTGTCTGCCGCTCTGCCGAAACGTCCCTCTCCGGGCAGTGGTAACAGTATCGCATGCGTAACCTGCACAAGAGAAGGTCGGGATATGTATCCTGCTTCACCGGTCGTTTCCTTAACCGCAATCCGGAGAGCCTGTTGTGTCGATCTCCATGGATGCACCGGATCGATTGCGATCTTTATTCTCCAGTACAGCAAAACAGGTAGTATCATACAGGATTATCTGCCACGATACATGTGTGCGAGACCCTGCACGCTGACCGGATCGTATCCTGTCTCCTGATATGCGAGATGAAGGATGGAGTTTTCGTGATGAGGCGTGCTGAACCGGGAGCAGCACTCTGTCATGGCGAACAGCGGTGAGTTGATATGAGCCTTGTAATCTGTTTTTCCGGGAAGAAGGGAGCGATCATAGCAGGCGACATGCGGGAGATCCTCTTTGGCGGCGACGATGACGCGATTGCAGCCCTGGAAAAAGATCTCTATTCCGGTGCCGTCACCACCGAGGGGGACCTGCAGGAGCGGGCGAGGTCTCTCGGGGTCACGATTGTCATCAGGGATGGCCGGGAGAAGGTATCCAGCCGTGGAGATATCCTGATCGGGGAGGTCGGCGAGCGGGAACGGGATCGTGTGCGAAAGCGGTGTGTGTATGCAACCGCCGGTTCGTATGCCCTTGTCCAGAAGCACAACTCACGTATCATATCGGCTGAAAGGAGGGAGGGTGCCGGCTTCATCGTGCTTGGTAACGAGATCACCAAGCGAATCGCCAACCAGTGCATCAGGGATTACTGGAAAGCCGGGACACTCGATGACGCCGTCCGCGTAATCGTCATGGCGATGGAGACTGCGTCCCGGGCGACGCCGACCGTGAGCAAACAGTACAGCCTGCTGCAGACACGCGGCAGGGGAGATCTCCTGGCTCTCCTTGAAGAGGAGAAGCGATCGGGTCTGATCCCGGATGAATCACGATAATCCGGTCTCTATCGTGAAAGCCCGGTATGGCATGGCCCGTCTACAGACCCGTGACCGGGGGGATCTCGCGGCTCTCCTCGATGAGGAGAAGCGATCGGGTCTGATCCCGCGGGATTCCCGATAAGCTGGTCTCAATCATGAAAGTCCGGTATGGCATGGCCCGGGTGACGGGTCGATTCTCTGACTGAACGATACCGGCAGGTCGCCCCCACAATTCATGTGAGGAATCCTTTCAAATCCGCACATTTTTTTCATCGGGACGCACAGTTCACTATCATGACGAAGACCGCACTCCTCATAATCGACATGCAGAACGACTTTATCAGGCAGGGAGCCCCTCTCCGGGTGAAGGATGGGGAGGGGATAATCGCGAATATCCGGTCGGCCCTCGATCTCTTCCGTTCCCGGGGGTTGCCGGTCTTCCACATCCTCCGGGTACAGCGGGCCGACGGGTCGGACGTGGAGATCTCGAGGCGGAAACTCTTCCAGAAGACTCCGTTTGCAGTCGAGGGAACAGTCGGAGCACGTGTGATCGATGAACTGGAACCACATCCGGGGGAGTATATCATCAGGAAGAACCGGATGAGCGCCTTCTTCAATACCGATCTCGATCTCCTTCTCCGGTCGCTTCGCGTGGAACGCCTGGTCATCACCGGGATACAGACGCCAAACTGCATACGGACAACGGCATTCGATGCATTCGCATACAATTACCAGGTATACCTGGTCGATGATGCCGTCGCAGCCCAGGATGACGGGATACACCGGGCGAATGTCAGGGACATGACAAATATCGGGATTGGGATCATACGAACGGCGAATCTTGGGCAGATTGTCGGGGAATAGCGGGGGAATTGTCCGGATTATTGAGCATTCGATTATAGAGGTGATCATATGCTGAAAATGGAAGAGAGCAGACCAAATAACATGCAGGGAGCCCCGCGTCCAGGAACGAAGAAGACCCGGCAGGGAGGGCGGAACGGCCAGAAAAGGTTAAAGGCTGCTCCCGCATCAGAGTTTTGCTACATCATGGTTCACCAGGACGAAGTCAGCCTGTGGAGCGTGAGAGTCCTTGATGATGGGACATCCCTCTATCATGATATGAATCGTTTCGAGTATGGTATCATAGAGGATGATCTTGTTGATGCGATACGCTTCGGGGAGATTGACTATTTCGAAACGATGAATACGGCAGATCCACGATATTATCCGGTCTCGTCCCATATTGAGAAGAAATTGAAGATACTGTATCCGTATTGAGTTTTCTTGCCATCCCCTTTTTTTGGCTCTTCGCGAGCTGCGGTGGATAGGATTGATGAATCTGATACATTTTATGGGGGCTGTCAGCCCCCCACACCCTCATGTGCGATGCCGTGCCGCCGCCATCGGAAATACCGCGAGGCTGATTCACAGTCAAAATTTGAGCAATTGGATAAGAGTTCTGTGAGGACGCCCCGGCGGCGGTTGTGAGTGACTGCAATTGGTATGCAGATAACAGATCGATTCGGTCTCCCCACACAACACAGCGAGGAGGGTTTTTTCCGAAACGATTGCGTGTTCTTTTTCCTGGGGTCCGGTGCGGTCCAGGAGAGATCATAGAAGAAAACATCTCCTCCGGCCCATAATTGCGAAAAAGTTCGCAGTTAAAGCAATTTACTTAATCTTTGGAATGCCAGCTCCTCCTAGTTGAGTTTGGTGATGCCACAATGACAGACAGGTGGGTAGTCGTTCTTGTTGTTGCAGGAGCGATCATAATCTCCGCGATTATCGGCTTTTCGGTACTGCAGGGAGATGGACTTTCTCTCTCACCCGAAGACGAGATCGGAAAATTTGCTGATACGGGCCAGCTGAAGAGCTATTTATCCGAGAACCAGAAGATCTCCCATTCTGGCTATGGTGTGCCGGAAATCGCACGACCGGAAATGGCCCTGAAATCCGAAGCCGGCATGCCGGGAGGGTACTCGGATTCAACGGCACCTGTACCGGCCGCAACAGGTGGGGAATACTCGACGACCAACATCCAGGTTGCAGGAGTCGACGAGGCGGATTTCGTGAAGAATGACGCGAAGTATATATACATCATCTCGGGCCAGGCCCTCGCAATCATCGATGCGTTCCCGGCAGATAAAGCGTCCATCGTCTCCCGCATTCCCCTTCAGGGCAACCCGGTAGAGTTGTTCCTGAAGGACGATCGGCTGGTGGTCTTTGCGAATATGCTGGACCAGGAATACATAACTCCTCCTTCCAGCGTCGCACCGGTGCCGGTCTCGAGACAGATGACTCATGCCTTCGTGTATGATGTCCGGGACAGGGAAGATCCAGAACTCCTCCGTGATATTGCGATCTCCGGATCCTATGCCAATTCCCGCATGATCGGGGAGCACGTGTATGTCATGACGACCGAGTCGGTCCCATGGCACCGTGACGAACCGCTTGTCCCGGTCGTAAAGGACAGCACCGGGAAGGATACGAGCCCTGATATCTATTACTTCAAAGTCCCGTGGGACAATTTCGTATACAATACCATCACGGCGTTTTCCGTGACCGACGGGAGACCTGTCGAATCACAGACCTACCTGTCCGGCTATTCGACAACGCTCTATGCATCCGCCGACAACCTGTATATCGCCTACACCAGGCCGGCCATGTATCCGGGCCCCGTATGGGATTCCCGGTCTTCCATGGAGGGGGTTGCGTCGAGTGACCAACCGCGGGACGGCACCGTGATACACCGGTTCGCAATCGGCAACGGACACGTGGCATACAGGGCAACCGGAGATGTGGCCGGCCACCTGCACAACCAGTTCTCGATGGACGAATCGGGGGGCTACCTCCGGGTGGCGACAACAGTCCAGGGATGGCAATCGGGTTTTGGTTCATACAGCTATAGCAACGTATACGTTCTGGACGCCGATATGGAGACGGTGGGAGAACTCGAGTTCATCGCCCCGGACGAGCAGATCTATTCGACACGGTTCATCGGCGACCGCCTCTACATGGTGACCTTCAAGCGGATAGATCCCTTCTTCGTGATCGATCTATCGGACCCGGAAAACCCGGGGGTTCTCGGCAAGCTGAAGATCCCCGGGTATTCCGATTACCTCCACCCCTACGATTCGGATTACATAATCGGGGTCGGCAAGGAGACGGCGGAGAACCAGTGGGGAGGGGTATCGGTCGAAGGGTTAAAGATCGCCCTCTTCGACGTCAGGGACGTGAATAATCCGACGCTCGTCGACAGGGTGGAGATAGGGGATTCGGGGACCGATTCGGAAGCCCTTCACGATCACCGGGCATTCCTCTTTGACAAGAAGAAGAATCTCCTGGTAATTCCCGTCCGCGAAGTCGTGAAGGTCTATGCGTCGGGTGCCCCCGGTGCCCCATACAGCCACAAGGCCTGGCAGGGAGCGTATGTCTTCGGGGTCACCCCCGATACCGGGTTTGTGGAGAGGGGAACAGTCACGCACAGCGAAGGATACGATCCCTATTCCTATTACGGGTCCTCGGATGCAGTCCGCCGGTCGCTCTACATCGATGACGTGCTCTACACCATATCTTCGGGATCGATCATCTCAAGCGACCTCTCTGACCTGGACAATCGGTTGGGCGAAGTGGTGTTGCCGGGTGACGGGAACCGCCATGTGTACCCGGTGATGGCGGAATAGGAGCTCCTTTTTTTGGAGAAGGTACACGTTCTGAAAAATACTTCCAGTATGTTGACAGGGGGGGCCTGCAGCCCCCCCCTTGGACCCCTTGCAGGCGATGTCAGGTTGGCAGGGTGGACCAGGGATTTGCAGAATATGATTCCATCATGGAGGAAAAAATAACTGCGTGTTGTGTAGAGTTCAGAACGAACCCCAATACAGTCCTATCGCCATTAAGGGGACGCCACAACGGCGGGGGTGAACGATAGTGAACCCCCGGGAGTGTCTCAGGTTGTAATGTTTGATCAGCATATTTTGTCTTTAGTATGGCAGGGGACCCTGCAGCCCCCCTGTACCCCCGCAGGAGGATCTCAGGTACGCAGGGTGGACCGTTGGATATTCACCGTAAGAGTCCAGAAGAGATCGTGATACTGCGGAATTGACGAAAAATGTGGTGATGACAGGGGGGGCTGCACCCCCCCTGAACCCCCCGCAGGCGATATCAGGTGGGCAGAGTGGACCGTTGGATATTCACAGCAAGAGTCCAGAAGAGATTGTGATACTGCGGAATTGACGAAAAATGTAGTTATGACAGGGGGCCGCAGCCCCCCCTGAACCCCCCGCTTGGCGATGTCAGGTGGGCAGAGTAGACCGTTGGATATTCACAGCAAGAGTCCAGAAGAGATTGTGATACTGCGGAATTGACGAAAAAATGTTGTGATGACAGGGGGGCCGCAGCCCCCCTGAACCCCCCGCTTGGCGATGTCAGGTGGGCAGAGTGGACCAGGTTTTTGAATTATCTGCATTCTCCGGACCGCGACACTTATTGGAAAAAAATGTTGACCGGGGGCAGGGTGGACCGGGTTTTTTGAATATCATCATATCTCCATTGCATGCCCCATCACCTTAATTGATTCGCCGTAGCGGCAGGAGCAGGCAAAGCGCCGTTCTCTCATCACCGTCAAGAATCAGATTTTAGCTGCTGTCAGGGAGCCTGCAGCCCCCCAGGGCCCCCTGCAGGCGATTTCAGGTACGCAGGGTGGACCGTGCGATGAAGATGTCTCGACTGTCTCAGCAGGAGGATGACAGGTACACAGGTTGGACAATGTTATACCAGGAATAATTTGGATTTTCCGGAAGAGTTTCTTTCGTCTTTTTCCTTTGATCCGTTACTGATCAGCAGAGATTGTATTATCGCGTTCCCTGCTAAAAAACCCCGGATTAAGTGAAATAAAAAAATTACCTGGTAAGGCTGCTCGCCAGGTTTCCTTCCGGATCATAGAGGTATGCAGTATCGCCTGCATCGTCCCACATTTCGTAAGGCCAGTAGAGCCGTGTCGGTGTGATCGTCCCTGATTGCCCGGAATAGATAGTCACGGTTGAATGCGGTCTCAAGGTAAAGGAAAAGATCGATCCGTCTGGATTCGTCCAGTCTATGAACCTGATGTTCTTCCCCTTCGAACTGCTGATCTTCCATCCGGTCATCGGGATACCCTGAGAACCCTGGTTGGTGAGCTTCACGTATTCGCCTGTCACGTCAAGTCCGCTGATATAGACCGGGGCTGCAGACGGATCCGGCGGAACTGGAGTGGGGTGCGGGGTCGGGATCGTCCGCGTCCGAATCGTGGAAGGCACATATGGGAACGGCCCGTTCATTCCGCTTCCGCTCCAGCCGGTATTTGATGACGGGAATAAACCTCCTCCCGTTGAATCGGTGTTGTAGCGAGCGAGACGCTCGAAGAGCCAGTCAGAGAGAGTAGTTTTGCTTGTCGTGTCGGCCGAAACCACATGAACCACGGGGACGAGTGTAAACATGAGGATGACTGCGATGTGGAGCCACTTATTGTCCATAGATAGACCCATGTATCTGAAATCGGCGAAATTTTGTTAATAAATGTGTTGATGGTCGCGGTTCAATTGTTCAATATCCGGGATAGGAGTTTTTTTGAAAACTTCAGCGAAAAAAATCCTATGAAACGCACGTATCTCTCTGCATACCAAAAAAGATCCCGCCTGGCCATGTAACCACTCGCGGTTGACCGGAAAAACCCGATCGTGATGGCAGAACAAAAACGTATCCATGCCTCGCCTGTCAGGTGTTCTCCTCTCATACATCAGATAAAGGCGGGGTATTCCTGGCAATTACCAGAATCATCTCTATGAGACGGAGAAAACGCCGGAAGATCCGTCATAAAAACGTGCCCGTATTTCCCCGGCTATGCCATGAATGCCTGAACCAAAAAAGGGATTCAGGCGAAGATGGTACTGAACTGGCTGCTTCCGCCAGCACCCGTTCCGGGGACGTATGGGAAGGGCCCGGACATCTGGCTCCCTGCCGGTGCAGCGCCCGAAAACGTATTCGTCCAAACAGAGAGGCCACTCGTCCGGGGAGTATTCAACCAGTCTGAAGAACTACTCGTTCGTGGTGTAATCAACCAGTCAGACGGACTGTTTGTCCCCAGGGTGATCAACCAGTCTGAAGAACTACTCGTTCGTGGTGTATTCAACCAGTCTGAAGAACTACTCGTTCGTGGTGTAATCAACCAGTCAGACGGACTGTTTGTCCCCGGGGTGATCAACCAGTCTGAAGAACTACTCGTCCGTGGAGTATTCAACCAGTCTGAAGAACTACTCGTCCCCGGCGTGATCAACCACTCTGTGAGCCTGCTCGTGCTGGGAGTGATCAACCAGCCTGATGAAGCCGTCTTCTCTATCGTGTCAGCCGATACCATCTGCACCATGGGAACGAGTGCGAACATGAGTATGACTGCCATGTGAAGCCATTTTGTTCTGGTATCCGGGCTCATGAACCTTCCATCGGGGCACATTTATATAAATTGTGTTGATGGTCGCGGTTCGATGAATGGCGGCAATGCGATGCATGGTCTGCATATGGAAAATTTTACCCTTCAAGAAACCTGCAAAAAAAATGGGCTCCGAAGTCAGAGGATGAAACTTCGCCCTCTTCTCCACCCTCCAATCCAAGCAACGTGCATTGCGAGCACTCCCATAAGGAAATGTGCAGGAAACCACCCAGACCCTGCATGATTTCTGGTAAAGGTAATGGGATGGCCGGATTTCTTCTGGTTCGCGATCCGGAACCAGAAACAAAGGCTATGGTTCAGCAGGACGACCCCTGGGATCCATGCCGGCTTGCAACCTCAGGAAATGCGAAGATACAGGCCTGCGCCGATAATCCCGTATATACAGCCGATGGCAATACCGGCAACCGCTATCGCATTATCGTGCACCTCGTACTACGGTAGATTATCCTTCTCCCAGATACCGATTCTCATGGCGAGGTTCCTGTTCACGATTGATATGAACAGTCCAACCCAGTGAAAACAAAATCCCATGAGGAGAACCAGTATCCCGTCATAATACTGGCGTATTGGGAGGCATGATTCATCTTTCCTCATCAGCTTATGATTCGTATAGTTTCCTCATCGATGCAAAAAATAATGCCTGGGACAGCCAGTGCACGAACTTTGAGAACTATGTCACCCCCGCTTGAGATATCAGCCGACGTGGGTTTTCAAGGAGGATATACTCTGTTAAGGGAGAAATTCAGCTAAGTCCTAATCGCCCAGCCAGGAATTGTACGCTATCCTTTCGATTCACAGGGTTTACAAACATGGTCAATGAATGCAGGGTTGTTGACCGGGGATCGGCAGAATAGTGCTAAAAAAGGAGAGTAGACTATAACGGAAAAGCTGTTGGTATCTCGCCTGGCACCGTTATTTTCTTCGCTTTTTCTTCTGGTTGGCCGCGATCTTCTCTTTCGCAGTCATCTGGGCAGGTTTTGCCTGGGAGTCTTTTCCCTCAGGTCCTGAACCTGGTGTTTCATCCGGGCTCACCTCTTTCCGGCCTCTCCCTTTCGAAGATCCTTTATCTCTCATGTGCAACACTTCATCCGCTCAGAATATATATCCTCTTGAAATTTAACGATTCTCTGAATATTTCAGGAAATCTCCGCTAAATAAGAACAGGGTATGGAACCACTGCCACCTGTTTCCCGGCGACGGATATCACGAAATTGGAAATGAGTGGGAGATAGGATACGATAATATCCAGTCGTTGAGTTTCTTCCTTCCTTATCCAAACCCCCTCCTCAATCCTGCATCCCTTGCATAGCCAATCGCATTCCGGTATTCCTCGGGAGTAACCGGCTGTGATATGGACCGCTCGACCGGGGATTCGGAGAGCGCCGAGACCTTCCAGCATGGCCTGTACTGGTCCATCACGTTCACGTACGCATCCTTCGAGATGTCATCGGCGATGAACTTCATCACGAGATCGGTGCCTGCCAGGTTTTTTGGGAGGACCAGGTGGCGGACGAGGAGCCCCCGTGTCGCTATGCCGTCCACGATCTCGAGATCTCCGACCTGCCGCTGCATCTCGAGCATCGCCGCCTTCATGTAATCCACGTACATGGGAGCGTCGGAGAGCATCACGGCAACGTCGGAATCGCCGTATTTCGCATCCGGCATGTAGATATCGACTATCCCGTCGAGGAGTTCCAGCGTCCCGACCGAGTCATATGTCCCGGTATTGTAGACGAGGGGGATCTTTAAGCCCCCTTCTGCCGCGATAGAGACCGCCTGTACGATCTGGGGGACAAAATGTGTCGGGGAGACCAGGTTTATGTTGTGGCACCCACTGTGCTGGAGCGAGAGCATGATCCCGGCGAGCTCCTCGCAGGAGATCTCTGACCCGTAATCGAGCTGGCTGATCGTGTAGTTCTGGCAGAACCGGCACGACATGGTGCACCCCGAGAAAAAGATCGTCCCCGAGCCGTACGTCCCGACGAGGGGCGGCTCCTCGCCAAAATGGGGGCCATAACTCGATACCTTCGGCAATAAACCGCCCCTGCAGTACCCCGTCTCACCGGCCGTCCGGTCGATCCTGCAGGTCCGGGGGCAGACACGGCAGGGAGAGAGGAGATCCATCGCCATTGCCGCTCGCTCTTTCAGATCTTTTTTCTCGAGCAGGCGAAGGTATGACGGACCGGACATTGGAGAGAAGTACTGCCCCCACCTACATCAAGCCATCGGCGAAGAAAGATCGGACTCCTCTCATCCATTTTCCAAAAGGACTAAAGTGATTGGGGACAATTTGAATATTCACGGCAATTCTGTCGAAAGATCCCAAGGAACAGGTGAAGATGATATGGTCAGGTTAAACGACGAGATGAAGGAGACATTCAAGAAGATCACGCTCTTTCCCGTGGCGACCGCGTCTGCGGGCGGAGTGCCGAACGTGGCGCCCATCGCATTCGTGATGCTTGTCGCCGACGATACCGTATGGCTTGCAGACAATTTCATGAAAAAGACGCTTGCAAACGTCACAGAGAACCCGAAAGCAGCGATCTATCTCTGGGAGCCCGAGAGCAAAAAATGCTTCCAGGTCAAGGGCGATGTGACCGTGAAGACCCAGGGCCCGGACTACGAGAAGATGAAGACGATGGTCCAGGAGAAGAAGCCCGGGCTTCCCGCAAAGTCCCTCCTCGAGATGAAGATCACCGAGGTCTTCGAGTGCAACCCCGGCCCTGACGCCGGGAAAAAATTGTTGTAATTCTTTATTCTCTCTTTTTCTGCTCGACGAGCCGTGCCTGGAGCCCGTAGTACGCAGATACCCCGATCGCGTGGCACTGGTCGATCGAGCTGCTGTCGAACGAGACCAGGTCCCCGGAATAGATGCCCACCTGCGAGGATCGGCCAAGCACCCTGCAGCAGCCCTTGAAGAGCAGGAGATCGACTTTTCCGCATACCCTCTCCTGCGAGGACTCGATGAAGGCGTTTAAGTCCCTGTACAGCGGTTCGTGCACGAGCCCCATGTACGCGAGTTCGGACCACCTGTCATCGACGATGTGCTTGAAGGAGAGTTCCTGCCTCGTGAGCGTGAGGTGCTCGAGGTCTTTATGAGCCGCGAGGATGACCGTCGCCGCCGGGTGCTCGTAGATCTCCCGTGCCTTCAGACCGAGGATCCGGTCCTCGATCATGTTGTTCCTGCCGATGCCATGCCGTCCTGCGATGGTGTTCAGCCGTTCGATGAGATCGTAGCCCGGCATGTCCTCCCCGTTCAGCGCAACCGGGATCCCTTTCAAAAACTCGATCTCGATCTTCTCCGGCGTATCGGGAGCATCCTCGAGCGATGCGGTCCATGCGTAGATCTCCTCGGGGGGGTGATACGCAGGGTCTTCGAGCCTTCCGCCTTCAATGCTCCGGCTCCAGATGTTTTCGTCGATACTCCAGGGACGCTCCTTTGCCACCGGGACAGGAATGCCGTGCTCCTGGGCGTACTCGATCTCCCACTCCCGCATGAGATTGAGTTCGCGGATGGGTGCGATGACATCGAAGCCTGCCATCCGGAAGACCACGTCGAACCGGAACTGGTCGTTCCCCTTCCCTGTGCAGCCATGTGCGATCGCCGTCGCTCCCTCGAGCCCTGCAATCTTTGTCACCTCCTCGGCGATCAGCGGCCGTGCAAGGGACGTGCCCATGGGGTACCCCTCGTACGAGCCATTGGCCCTGATTGCTGCGAAGATAAAGTCCGTCACGAACCGTTCACGTGCATCGATCGTGAAATGGGCATCGGCGAGCCGTATCCCCTTCTCGGTGACGGTCTGGATCTCTTCGTCACGCTGGCCGACATTGACGGCCACCGTCACGACCCGGTCGTATCC